>Ga0268276_1003670_pt1 | contig 11650 bp, 11 predicted proteins | sample saktaG_4_FD_190145 | JGI IMG/M metagenome (GOLD analysis project Ga0268276, IMG submission 190145) | Saline water microbial communities from Sakinaw Lake, British Columbia, Canada - sak_2010_1_5_45m | ecosystem: Environmental > Aquatic > Non-marine Saline and Alkaline > Saline ...
TATGATATTTAATGATTCTCCATTATTCTTATCAACCACAGTTATAAACAGTGAAAGTGCCTATAACAAAGATGCTAATCTGTCAATTAATCCAAGTGATTATCAATTAAGAGCTCAATTTACTGAAGATACTCCAAATGATGCCGAAATTACGAGCTTCAATTTAGTAAATGATAGAGACAATCTTGCTGATTACAATGCAGTCATATGGCGCACAATGATCATTTATATAATTATTGTTGCTGGTATAACTTACTTGCTCTTCTTCCATAAAAAGGTTAGAGAGCATTACAAGACAAAAAATTATGGCATCCGCAAGGATGGAACAACTGTTATAGATGCTGAACCTATATTTAAGGATATTGAATACAAGGATAAGAATGGGAAATAATTTCCATTCTTTTTTTTCTTTTTCGATTGCAATTTATCAAATTATTATGCTATACTTATAAATGCGCTTAGGGGTATGGTGTCAATGGTAGCATACCGGTCTCCAAAACCGTCGGTGAGGGTTCAAATCCTTCTACCCCTGCCAAATTAAAATTAAAGGACGATGATTCGTCCTTTTTTTGTTTGTATTAATCAATTTGTTTTAAATTGATGCGAATGACAATCCTTGTCCCCTTGGATAATCCTGAATCTAAGTGAATATCCCCATGATATTTCATAACAATATGCTTAACAATAGCTAGTCCTAATCCTGTACCACCTTCTAAACGTCCTTTATCAACACGATAAAATCTTTCAAATACACGTTGTTGATGTTCTAAGTCAATACCAATTCCCTGATCTTTGATATCAAAGACAAAACAATCTTTATCCAAATAAAGTTTGATATAAATTTCTTTATTTTCCTCGCTATATTTAATTGAATTTTCAATTAAATTTTTAAATAGTTTTTGCATGTCAAGTGCATCACACATCATTGAAATGGGTTCTAATTCAACATGAGTTTCAATTTTTTTTTGTTTATAAATAGGCTTCATCTGGTTGATGACATCTAATAAGATTTTTTCTAAATGATGTTTTGTAAAGACTCTTTCTTTGAGACTCTCAAGCCTAGACAACATCAACATATCTTCTACTAAAGCTGTCATTGTTTCAGTTTGCTTAACAATTTGTTGTGCTGATTCTGGGATTTCCCTCTCACTTACTAAACCATGTTCAATGAGTTCGGCATACCCTCTAATTGCCGTTAAAGGTGATTTGAGTTCATGTGAAGCATGAGAAAAGAAATCCCTTTTCATCTGTTCAATAGAACGTTCCTGGCTCACATCTTTAAACAATGCCAAAACGGTTGCTTCATTTTGATTCTCTTTATCTGATGAAACAAAAAAAATTCTTGTTTCATAAATTTTACCCTTGTGTTTTAGGTCAAAAAATGAAGATTTTCGGTCAAAATTTGCACTGGAAATTGCTTCTTTAATGTATGGGTCACGTATTGCATAATAGGCGGGGTGATGCAAAACATCATAACCAAAATCAAATATGCCATTTGCATCTTCATTTACATAGATGATATTCTCTTCGTGATCAAATAGAATAACACCTTGATCGATTTCATTTAAAATGCTATCGAGTTGTATTTGATAAGCTTCAATGGTTCTTAAATGTTTAGCTGTTTCAAAATTGATTCCATTCATCTCATAAAGTATATCATTGATTTCAGGGTATGGGCTATTCAGTGAAAATACCTCAAACTTACCTTGATTTAGCGATATCATTCCTTTTTTTACTTGCTGCCATGGTGTAAGTAAGTTTTTATTGATTTCTCTTAACCCAATATAATAGAGTCCTAAAAATACTAAACCGCTAATAACCAAAATCCAAATGACGCGATTATAGGCAGTCACTTGATCAGCTAAGGGAACAGCAACTCTTAAATAATTACCATCATCCATAACCTTTGCAATATACAGCATATCTAAATCAATCGTGGCTGAATGTCTAACATAAACAGACCCCAAATCGATGATTTCTGGTCTTTCACTCTTATCTGTTCCAACAATGTAATCATGTGTATCTGCTAGAACATGTGCATTGGAATCAAGTATTGTTATACGTCTACCATTTTCATTGGTATAATTAATGATAAATTCTTCTGGATTACCCGTGTGATTTTGATACGCAATTTCAACTTCATCAATAATATATGCCATAAACTGAGTTTGATTGTTTTTTTCAAATTGATATAACGCTATAAAAACAACAATAAAAAACAAAATAAAAGCACTTAATAAAAGAACAATATTATTTCTGATAAGTTTCTGTTTCATTCTATAGAATATCCTATGCCTCTGATTGTTTTTATTTCAACCGTTGCTTCTTCAGCTTTCAATTTTTGTCTTAATGATTTAATATGCATGTCAAGAGTTCTCGTTTCACCAATAAAATCTGTTTCCCAAACATTTTTAAATATACTTTCTTTAGAGACAACAGAGTCCTTGTTTTTTATGAGTAACTTCAATATTGAAAACTCCTTGTTTGTTAGATATATTTCTTGGTTGTTAATCATACATGAATGCTTTTTTTCATCTAAAGATACATTACTTAATTGATAAATTTTTTGATGAGGATTCTTTCTTAATTTGGATTGAATTCTTGATGTTAATTCTAAAACACCAAATGGTTTAGTCATATAATCATCAGCACCCATATCAAGAGCGATAACCTTATCCATTTCGCTTTGTAAAGCGGATACCATCATGATAGGTGTTTCCTTATCAAATTTTCTGAGGTCTCTCAATATGTCTAAACCTGACATTCCAGGAAGCATCACGTCAAGCAAAATTAAATCTGGTTTTTGCTCTTTATACTTCTCAAAAAAATCTTCGCTTTTTTGAAAACCCACACCAATTAACCCAGCGTGCTGTATTGTTTTTTCAATGATGTAACCGATGGATTGATCATCTTCAACAAAATAGATAATAGCCATAACTCACCTCTTAAAATAATAGAGTATTTTTGTGCGTACCAGAAACCATAAAGATAATCCATTGTGCAATATTGACCGCATGGTCTCCTACTCTTTCAAAATATTTTCCTACCATCAATATATAAATTGCATCATTTGGATCGATTGATTCTTTTTTTAATTCTGTTGTCATCTTATCAATCAGTTGCTGGAAAAGGTCGTCAACTTCATCATCTTTAGCAATTACTTTACGTGCAAGCTCTCCATCAACCTTAACCAGTGCTTGAATACTAGAAAGGACCATGTCTTCCACTATTTCAGCCATCTTTGATGTAAGAGGAAGCATTCTTTTATTTTGGTTTTCTTCTAAATGCAATGTCATTTCAGCAATATCACTCGCATGATCACCAATGCGTTCCAAATCCGTAATAAGTTTCAATATACCTGTAACTAATCTTAAATCACTTGCTACTGGTTGTTCTTTCCAGATGATTTTGAGTGCCATTTTAGCAATTTCTTCTTCATATTGGTCTACTTCATCATCCTTGAGAATCAGTTCATTTGCCAACTGATGATCACCATTCTTAAATGCTGTTAATCCTTCTCGTAAGTTAGCCAAAGCCAAATCAGCCATATTTGTAACTTCTTTTTTTAAAGCTTCAATTGATTGAAGCAATGATTGTCTTAAAGTCATTGTACTACCTCCATTATAGCATTTTATCCGAATCTTCCGGTAATATACTCTTCAGTTTTTTTATGTTCTGGTGTTGAAAATATATGTGATGTATCTCCATATTCAACCACTTCACCCATTAAAAAGAATGCTGTCTTATCAGAGATACGCGCTGCTTGTTGCATATTGTGTGTTACGATGATAATTGTGTATTGCTGCTTTAATTCTATCACTAAATCTTCGATTTTAGCAGTAGCAACAGGATCTAATGCAGAAGTTGGTTCATCCATAAGTATAACTTCAGGTTTCATCGCTATTGTTCTAGCTATACAAAGGCGCTGTTGCTGCCCTCCTGATAGAGATAATGCAGATTCTTTGAGTCTATCTTTGACCTCATCCCATAATGCTGCTTGTTTCAATGATGATTCAACAATCTCTTTTAGTTCTTTTTTGTCTTTAATACCTTGACATTTAGGACCATAGGTAATGTTATCAAAAATACTCATCGGAAATGGGTTTGGCTTTTGAAATACCATACCCACTCTCTTACGCAATCCAATGATATCCATACCACGGCGATATATGTTTTCATCACTATAGTGGACATCCCCATCAATCTTACAATTGGGAATCAAATCATTCATTCTATTCAATGTTCTTAAAAATGTTGATTTTCCACAACCAGATGGACCGATGAGAGCTGTTATTTCTTTTTCATAAATGGGTAAATCGATTTGTTTTAAGGCTTGTTTCTCACCATAAAACAAATCTAATCCTTTAATATCAAATATAATTTTATTTTCTATTGTTGTCATGCACGTGCACCAAACCTTTTCATCATTCTTCTTGATAATAATTTTACTGTAATATTCAATGTCAATACGATGATCAAAATGATAATTGCAATCGTTGTCGATAATTCAATATTCGCCGGTTCATCGGTCATCATTGCCCATATATGAACAGCAAGTGATGTTGATTTGTCAGTTAGCGATACCTCATCTTTAATTGCAGTACCAATAGCAAATACAAGTGCTGCACTTTCCCCAATGATTCTACCAATAGCAAGTATCGTTGCTGTTAGAATACCTGAGAAAGCATTTGGTAGAATAACCTTAAATGTGGTTTGTGTTTTGCTTGCTCCAAGTGCTAACGATGCAAATCGATAATCATCAGGCACAACTTTTAGACTTTCTTCTGTTGTTCTGATTACAATCGGTAATAAGATAACTGATAAGGTCATAGCTCCTGAAATAATATTTCCTCCTGTAGCATCTGTCAATCGTATTGTCAGAGGAACAAATACCGCTAATCCCATCAAACCATAAATAATCGAAGGAATTCCTGTCAATGTTTCAATCAGCGATCGGATCAGTCTGGTGAATTTGTTGTTTTGTGCATATTCGTTCAAATAGATTGCTGATCCGATGCCAATTGGCAATGCCATAATCAGCGTCAATATAATAAGATATAAAGTTGTTATGATTGATCCTCTTATACCTCCACCAGTTGTTGCAAATTCAAGTTCTCTAAATGAATCATGCTGATCTAAAACATTAATCATATTCTCAGATCCATAAACTGATAAAGCTGAAGATGCACTTTCAAATGCGATTCTGATGATTTCATAATCGATATCGAGCGATAAATCATCTCCAATACCTTTATTGTTAAGCATTATAAATGGTGAATCAGGATGAACGTAGTCTACGACTACAACAGTTTTTCCTTGAAGATTAATATCATCTCTTAAACCTAATCCCCACTTTTCTGAGTAAAAGACATTGTCATCTAATTTTTTTGTTGCTACATATCTACCAGGTACAGCTCCTTCTTTCAAGTCAGCGATATGGCTAACTGCAACATAGTTGTGTGTCACCAAATCCCAATTCAGTAATTTGAACCCATTCAAAAATACAAAGCCAATGATTAGAAGCAAGACTGCCATACTAAAGAATGATGCAAAATAAGTTAATCCTTGTAAGATTCTGTCTTTCCATATCCGCTTATTTGACATCTATGCCACCTACCTTCTTCTTGATAGCGTTTAATGTTAGATTGGTAAGCAAGATGACAATCATTAAAATAATCCCAACAGAGAAGCGAATATCATAGTCAAGCCCTGTTGTTTCTTTCAATCCTTCTAGCATGATGGTTGTTAGTGTACTTGTTGTATCCAAGATATCAAATGAATATCCTGAACGTCTGCCACCTGCAACCAATGATACAGCAGTTGCCTCACCTAATACACGTCCGATACCAAGAATAGCTGAAGTGAAGATACCTGATTTTGCTGCTGATAGAACAACTTTGAAATTAGTCTGTGTCACACTTGCTCCAAGTGCTAAGGATCCAAGTTCTAAATCCTTATCGACAGAGCGAATTGCAACTTCAGAAATAGAGGCAATAGTTGGGATGGTCATAATAGCTAAGACGATGACTGCTGAGATAATTGAATTTCCGCCTTTCGACTGATATCCAATCAAAGCACTTGCATTATATACGATTTTCAATATGATACCTGCCCCAAATAATCCATAAATAATAGATGGTATGGAAGCAAGCATTTCAATGACTGTTCTTAATACTTCAGCAAGTTTTTTTGGTGCAATCTTCGCAATAAATAGAGCGGTTAATACGCCAACTGGAAAAGATAGCATTAAAGAAAGAAAAGCAATTAAAATGGTACTGACAATAATAAATCCGATACTGTAAAGATTCGAATGAAATGCAGTGCCTGTAAGCCACGTATCTCCAATTAGAAATTTGAAAATATTAACTGCTCCAAGACCACTGTTATCAGTGAAAAAAGGCGTAGCGCCTTTAACTAGGATGACCCCAATCACAACAAAGATGAATGAAGACGATAAAAGGGCAAAGCCGAATAATCCAGCTTTGACCACTTGATCGATCACTGCATTCTTTTGGAACTTAGTTTTCTTTATACCTTTTGCTTGTTGCATGGGTGTATTCTCCATATACTAAGAAAAGACCTAAAAGGTCTTAACTTAATTTTCTTAATTGTTATTCTGTAATTAAATCTGACCAAGTTGTGAATGTACCGTCATAAATCTTTTTTAATTGTTCAGCAGTAGCATCTGACCAAGGATTGTCTAAATGGACGATAGCAACAATTGCATCCCATGCCAATTGACCCATATCTGAAGTCTCAACGCCAACTTTTTCAGTATCTTTGAAGTCTCTTGAAGCAAAACCAACATCCTTACCAACTGAAGTGTCTTTGATTGCTGGATCTTGAGTTCTCTTATATGCGTCACCTGAACCTGTATGATCGTGTTCAGCTACGAAGTTTCCAGCTTTAGCCGTAAATGCTTGTGTCAAAGCTTGTGCTACTTTTTGAATGGAATCTGAACCACCAAAACGCACAGTTACTGTTGAATTGTCTTGATTGACGATTGGATAATTTGCTTTGATTGAATCCCAAGTGGTAGTACTAACTAAAGCGACTGCACCATTGTTTGCAATGATATCACCAGCATCTGTCGTACCTAAGAAAGCTATAAACGCATAGACTAGATCTTCAACTGCTTGTGATGGGAAATCGCCTGAATCTCTAACCATCCAATTAAATGGTCTCTTTAATCCATAAGTATTGTTTATAACGTTTGCAACAGTTGGTTCAATACCATTGTAATTCAAGGCTTTAATTGTATCGTTGACACTTGATAGTGACACATAACCGATCCCAAATTCATCAGTTGCCATCGCTGTCATAATACCAGTATTATCTTTAATTACAAATCCTTCAACTAACACATCATCTGAGGTTTCTGCTTCTGCAAAATCGATCTTACCCATGAAACCAGCACGAGTTCCTGATGTGGTATCTCTTGTATAAACTGTAATATTGCTTGTTGTATCAAATTTTGCTTCCTCTTGTGCTGTACATGAAGATAACATTAATACGATTGCAATTATAAGTGTTAATCCTAATTTTTTCATTCGAATTCTCCTTTTTATTTTTCAACACTTCCATTATATGTAAACTTAGAATTTGTTGAAACCAAGAAATGGTAAGACTTATGTAAAAGAAGTGTAAAAAACACCTGATTTCTCAGATGTTTTAAATTGTATGCAAAAATTTCATTCTAAAACCATTTTTTTCTCTTAAAGAAAATAACCATGCCCACGGCAATTATCGCGCAAATACCTGAAAACAAATAAATAGCTTGTTCATATTGTAAAACACCGAAGTGCACAAAATTCATACCAAAGAATCCAGTTAAAAATGATAAAGGAATAAATGTTGCTGAGAACAAAGTTAAGGTTGCCATAATCTTATTCATTTTTGTTGATTGGTTGTTCATGTGCAAATCGAGTAGATTTCGTGTAATTTCACGACTTTGATTGAGTCTATTATCAAGTCGTTGTAGATGATCTTTTAAATCTTCAAAATAGGTGCTTGTTGAGAAATTGAATAAAGGACTTTTCTTTGCCAGTACTTTTTCCAATTGTTCATAAATTGGCGAAACATTGTTTTTAAGTTCTAACATTTGCTTGCGTATTTTATAAAACTCTTCTTGCTCAATGCTTTTTGTTTCTAGCAATTGTGCTTCAAATTCAACAACAGCTAAATTCAATGTGTCATAAACCTCTAAATGCTTATCAGTAATGATATCCATGATTTGAAAAAACAAATAATCAACTGGTAATTCTCTCAATTCTTTATGTTCAGCAAATAGCATTTGAATATCTTCAAGAAAATTAGGTTGTGTTTCATGGAAGCTGACTATGGTATTAGAAAACATCAAAATACTCATATAATCATTTTTTATGACTTTATCTTCAAGATACGAAAGTGCAAATGTACCAAATAGATATTCTTCTTTGAGCTCATATTTATTACGCTGATTCACATTGAAAATATCTTCCATGACCAAGGGGTCAATGGGCAAGTGCTTTCTGATTTCTTGTATTTTTTCAACATCAGCCAAGCCAACAATTTGAACGTAGTGCTTCATTTCTTTATCGAATTCAAGACCTTCAACTAATTCAACTTTTTCTTCATTGTATTGCCAATGATTAATCTGTGTATTAATATGAGAAAAAGAACCAGTATAGACCATTGTTTTCGGTTTAAAATAAGTGCTTATTTTCATACGAGAACCTCTATTTCATTTTCATTATATAATATGATTACATTTTACCATTTTCTTGATTAATAAAAAAGGATATATATGCTAATATCTTTTAATACTATATTTAGTTTCCCATCTTCTTATTCATATTTCTATAGGCTAAAAATAGCAGTATAAATGCCAGACCAATTGAAGCTAACATAATGATCCACATGGGAACATCCATGCCTAAAACACCAATTTCAAGTGTTCCAAAAAATGTTTCAATCTGTGCCATACCTTCAGGTGGTATCGTTTGAGCAAGCATTTCGTAAGGGCCTTCAAGTAAAACATTCTTTAAGATAATGGCCATATGAGTGAATGGTAATAAAGAAGCAACATAAGTCATGGATTTACCCAAAACTGCAAGTGGCATATAAATACCTGATGTAAAACCTATAAAGGTTCCTAAAATACCAGATAAGGCCCCAAATGCATTGATAGATTTAATCAATGTTGTTATATAAATCATCATTGTCGATGATAGAAAGGTAAAGAAAACAACGAGCAGAGAAGTGTTGACAAAAGCCTTGAAGGAATACCAGTATCCAGAAGCAATTCCGACATACAAATACGTTAAAACCCACATGAATAAAGATAAAACCGCAGTTACTAAAATTGAAGAAATATAGTAGCTAAGAATAATTTTATAGCGTTTGACAGGGGTCACTAGAAAACCATCAAGTTTTCTTTGAACCAAATCATTGATTAGATTACCCATCATGCCTAACGATAATGACGCTGTATTAATGATTAATATACCGCCCATCATAATGCCTGCTGTTAAGTATATCTTCAAATTGGGATCAATCATTGATAGTTCATCACCATTGGTGTATTGTCTTCCTATAAATAGAAAGTATAGTGCTAACAAAATTAAAACACTCAAGAATGAGAAGAAAACAGCTGTTTTATCTCTTAAGAAGGTCAAAATATGTCGTTTAACTAAAGAAGTCAAATCATACATTGATCTCACCTCCTATAACATTGATAAAGACATCATCCATGGTTCCTTTGAGTACTTCGAACTGTTTGATATTAGATTTAAGAAGTTCAATTAAATAAATAGCATCCGCTGTATCTTCAACAATCATGATATATTGATCAGCTATTTTTTCATAAGGCCGATTGATCAAACTTAAGTCATTAATCATTTTTTCTTTATCGTGAGGAACAATTTTTAATCGATCATAACTATATTTGTCTTTTAAAAGTGCAGGTGTTCCTTGAGCAACAATCTCACCTTTGTTGATGATGACTACATGATCAGCATTAGATGCTTCTTCCATATAGTGCGTTGTTAAAAAGATGGTTAGACCATGCTTCTTTTTCAGATCATCAATGACCTTCCAAACTACCTGTCTAGTTTCAGGATCAAGCCCTGTTGTTGGTTCATCCAACAATAGAATCTCGGGATTAGAAAAGAGTGCTCTTGCAATCTCTGCTCTTCTTTTCTGACCTCCAGATAATGTACTAAATCTTTGATTTTCAAAATCATGCATATTGAGATATTCAACAAGCTCATCATATCTTTTTTTTACTTCAGATTTTTTATTCGTGTAAAGGGATCCTCTATACATGAGATTTTCCTTAACAGTCAAAAAATCATCAAGCACGTTTCCTTGGAAAACAACACCAATCTTATTTCTAAAATAGGCGTCATCGATTTGTTCATTCAAATAAACTTTTCCGCTATCAGCATCAAGTAATGTGGTCATGATGTTGATTGTCGTTGATTTCCCAGCACCATTTGGTCCTAAAAAAGCAAACAAACTACCTCTTTTTATCGAAAAAGAGATATCTCTTACCGCTTTAACATCACCATAGCTTTTTACTAGATTTTCTACTCTCACAATCCAGTCCATATATACCTCCTGAAAAATTGTCTCATTTATAATGTTATAACATAAGCATCGCTTTGTAATCTTTGAGTAAGTAATAACCCGGTATACTTAACATCTATTCCTACAGATTCAAGATGTGCCGTAACGCATAGATTGTCAGCACAATTTTTACATGCGTAAAAGAGAACTCCTAATGCCATCATCTTTTTTATCTCTTCTTGAATCTCCTTGTTTTCAGAGACTAGTTTTTGAGATGCTCCCCAGATGATAACTTCGACTTGATCCCACCAAGATTTGAGCATAGAATTGGTGATATAAGTTATGATCAATTCCTTGATATCAACTAAATCATCACTTTTCCATAGAACAACAAGCTTTTTCATGATTTTCCTCACTTATCTTCAATTATTTATATTATACGACAAACCTTTGATTTTACCCAATAAAATAGGTAAAAAAGATGGATTATTTATTCTACAAAGATTTGTAAAATGGATGAAAGCATCTAAAATAATTCGCTTTCTTCTACAAATATAAAAATGATGAGTGTAAAAAAATGTTAGTTGCTTTTTTAATGTCAACTAACATTTTATTTTTTCAATTTATCTACTGATCATTCAATACTTACTTTTATAAGTTTTTAGCTGCTGCCTCTGCCGCTTTAATCAAAGGATAAGCTGCAGGAGAAGCTGTTAACATAGGTTGTGTACCAATTTGAGCTACAAGTAAATCAGAAACTGACATACTACCTTGAATAATAAAACCAAGAACATTTGTAAGTTCACCTGCACTAACTCCACCAAGAACAGAACCGCCAAGAATTCTTCCACATTCTTTAGATACAATCAATTTTACAGTTTGTTTATGAGGGTTATTCAGTTTACCTGGATGACGATCGACACCTGTAAATTTACCTGTAACAAAATTGAATCCTTCTTTTAAAGCAGCCTCTTCAGTTAAGCCAGCGACACCAAATGCTGTATCACCGATACAAGTTGAATAAATACCAATGGTTCCCTTGAATTTGCGCACTGTTGAAATCTTGTAGAGGTTTAACGCTGCAACTCTCGCTTCAGCACAT
>Ga0268276_1003671_pt1 | contig 11649 bp, 11 predicted proteins | sample saktaG_4_FD_190145 | JGI IMG/M metagenome (GOLD analysis project Ga0268276, IMG submission 190145) | Saline water microbial communities from Sakinaw Lake, British Columbia, Canada - sak_2010_1_5_45m | ecosystem: Environmental > Aquatic > Non-marine Saline and Alkaline > Saline ...
AATGCCCTGGTCGATACGACTGCAGACCACCTGGACAGCTTACAATCTCACGATACCCGGATCAATGCCCTGGTCGATACGACAGCGGACCATCTGGATACCCTGCAATCTCATGATACCCGGATCAATGCGCTTGTTGATAGTTCACACTGGGATAAATCAGCAAAAGAAGGTTTATTTCCAAAACAAAGCGAAGATATGACTTTAATATCTTCAATTTCTCGTAAACCATATTTCACAATAAGAAATACCAATGCAGATGCAAATAGCGGGGAGACACGCTTTGAAAAAATAAGTGTTTCGCCTTTGGCAGGGGATACTCTTGGGCGTATCATAGCAAGAGGGAAAGATAGTGGTGGTACGGATACGGTAGAATATGCAAACATTAGTTTCTATTCTCCTGTTGTGACTTCGGGTTCACATGCGGGAGCTATAAAATTTAATGTCTATGGGTCTTATGATGGCTCTCCTGGGACTACAAGTTATCTGGAGATGACTGCAAATGATGGAGCTGGGCAATCGGTAATAACCATAAATGACCAAGGCAAGGACATAGATCTTGTTGTTAATTCAGTAAATCTTGCCCCGGCACTTAGTATAAATGGAGAGACAGGAGAGATGACTATTTCAGATACAACTTCACAATGGGGGATAACTCCTACATATAGCACAAAGCATCTAATCTACAATAGCAATGTTGAATTAGCTGATGGAGCTTCAATAACATTCTTTTCTGGAATGCATGGGTGGGGTAAGATTTCTACTGCTATGGGAGATACTTATGCAGATTTTAGATTTAAAGTTAATGGGACTGTTACATTAAATCCAAATCAAAGTTCAGCAGGTGATGTAAGTGCAGCAGATGTGGGCGGGGATTTATGTATTTATGACGGGGGAAGCGGAGCAATAGTGATAAAGAATAATTTAGGATCAACGCAAGGATTATTAATAAACATTCATTATGGAAATACGTCATTCCCTTAAAAAATTAACAAAAGAACAAACACTCTAACAAAGGAGGTAACTATGTCTTGGAAATGGATTACACCAACATTTATTGTAGCTGTTTTAACCGTGGTAACATGGTTTGCAGCAAAGGCACCAGAACCAGCAGCTATATGGATAGTTTCAGCCGTTGATGGTGTCGTGTTCATAGGTGGATTGATCTACTATCTTAAATACCGCAACCAATGAACTGGATCATTCAAGTCAATATCCTGATCGTTTTAACCCTTACCTGGCTACTTTTCTCATTCCAGGTTGGTTTTCGTGAGGCAAGGTATTATTACTGCAAGAACGAGCCACACCCATCCCTAAAAAAAGACGAACACGGCCTTTTTACCATTCACCGAGCCATAGTCTTTGTCCCCCATCTGGTAGCATTTTCGCTTATCAAAAGTTATTTACTCCCTTCCTGCTGGTGCGTACTGATCATCGAGCAGGTCTTGTTTCTTTCAGCCTTTATCCTGGTATTTCCGTTTTTTCACGATGGAGCCTATTACACCGAAAGAAATAATCTTAATCCGGAGGTTTACCCATTGCGATGGAGAGATTTTAATGATTCAACCGCTAAATTCGATTTTACATTCCTTCAGCGCACTATCATGGCCATCATTGGCCTGGGTGTACTAATCACTTCACTCATTACAGACCTTGTAATCTAACCCAACTATACACCATGCATAGACTTATCTTAAATATCAGTCCTCAAAACGGCTTAATCGCAACTATCACATCTTTTATCTTAGGGGTGATTCCTGAAGCTACCCCAGTTATGGACCAACAAACAATGATCATTTTTTGGTTTCAATTAATCGCTTTCAGTGTAACAATAATTGCAGGCACCCTCACTACTATCAATGCCTTTTTGAAATATTGCGATCGTAAAAAGAAAATCAAAACACAACCAAAGTCATGAAACTACCAATTCTTGAATTCGTTTGTTCGACGATCTTACTAGTATCGTTTATCGTTGTCATTGTCAATAAAGAGTACCGGGAAGCCATTGCCAAATGGCTGGCCGGGATCATGGAGGACAAGGAGGGAAATAACGGGACCCGAAAAGCCGCCAACAAACGCTTTATTGTCTTTTGGGCAATGGTGATGATTTCCATCTGGACCTTCACCTTCGATCAATCTAAAGACTTTGCCTGGGAGATTTGGTCCACCTTTGCCGGTTTTATCCTAGTTGGCAGCGGAATGACTACTTATGAGAAGCTGCAATTAAAAAAACTGGAAAACGACAAAAAGAAAGATCCTAAATCCCAGGAATAACAGAACATATACACACCGGTCTAGAGATGTCTTATAGTAATGATAAAGTAAGTGATAGTTTTAGAATCCAGGAGTTTGTACCACCGGATATATACCATCGGTTTGGTCCCCTTAAATCCAGATGGTTTATTGATATGCGGATTGTGTTAATTAACCAATGGATACATGACTATACAGGCAAGCCGACATGGATCAATGATTGGTTGTGGAATAATGAACCTACTAAAAAGATATACTCAGGCTACCGCCCTCCAGACTGCCCGGAAGGGGCGTTTTTATCCCAACATAAGTTCAAATGTGCTTCAGATACGAAAGTACGCGGAATCGTTGCCGAGGAGCTTCGGGAGATCTTGCGAAAGAATTTCGACTTATTAAATATCAATTATGGACTGACCACTATTGAAAAAAAAACGCCAACGTGGACACACTTATCGCTACAATGGCAACCAACGCCAAAATTATATGAGATCAATCCTTAAAATCGCAATTCTTTGCCTGGCTATTGTCCTGGCAGGTTGCTCTAAAAAAATCATCATCCCGCCCGGACAGGAGGTTCATCATTCAGACAGCTCCAGGACTGATAGTATATCCTACATTGAAAAACCCATCCCGCTGCCGGTAGTTGTTCAAGCTGACAGTACAATGCTAGAGGCCCTGTTTGGTTGTGACAGTCTAAACCAGGTCTTTATCAAACGAATCAATGAGATTGTATCAAAAGGCCCACGAACCGAGATCATATTCAAAGATAATACCTTGTATTACCGGACAAACCGGGATAGCTTGCAAACGGTGGTATGGGCTTTGGAAAAAGAGTTAAAACAACGGACTACGACCATTGTACACGATAGCATCTATATCGAGAAAGCCCCGGTTATCATCTATCAGAACAACAAATTTGCAAAATTCTCTATCTGGTGGTTCTTTGGCTCATGTGTGGTGGTGCTGATCTATTTGATTGTTAAACTTCGCCTTTGGCGTTTAATTATTCATTAACCATTAATCTTTTTACTATGAAAAAAATTACACTAACAGATGCTCAAAAGAAACTGATCATCAAACATATCAAAGCAATTGAAAAAAACTTTCAAACCAAAGCTATTTATTCCATTGCAAAAAGAGGATCACTCGTAATATTTAGAGTGGGCTGTAAATTAACTAATTCCATGAAAGCCAAAGGGATATTGAAAGATCCTGCATTTAAAACAGGAAGATATATTTGTGAAACTTTCTTTATTGGGCCAAGAGGAGGAATATATGATCGTAGATTTTCTGATAATCTGTCAAAATTCCCAAAATTCACTACTTCTATTATAACCCTTGGTTCGCATAATATATATTATTATATTCTTTCACGCAGTGGCAATGAAGTTGTTCCACCAATATATTCAGATGAGGTAGCGATTGTAAAGGCTTCAAACCTGACTAATCTAGCAAATAAAGGATTTAGGAAAAAGTTTGTCTGGGATCGCAAAAATACCCTGGAGGAAGCCGAAAAAGTATGTAAGAATTCTTCAAGTAAAATAAAATACTGGATCTAATCCGGCATCTCCTCATACTTAAAGCTATGTCCACAATACGAGCATTCAATTTGAAAAATATCATCACCGCATGGCAGATCCTCTTTAAGATAAAGCGGCTTTTTGCATTGCGGGCACCGGATAAATGTATTTCTCATGGAAAGAATAATATTCTCCAGCAGGAATGTTTCAACATCATTATTTTGATTCGCCGCCATTGTTTCAAGATCGGCCATGACTTCATCGGCAATTTCAATCGTTATCTTTTTCATTGCTTTAATTTTTTTCAAAAATATAAAAACACTTTGACAACTAATGTCAATACTTAAAAATAATAGATGATTACCGGTAAAGTAATAGATGGCCAGTACAATGAAACCCTACCTGGTGCGAATGTATACTTTTCAGATGCAGCGGGAACGCCTGGCAGTGCAACCAATGGTACAGCTACGGATGCAAATGGCAATTACACGTTCAATGCTGTTTATGGTCAATATTTAACGGCCAGCTTTGTCGGGTATAAGAGGGTAACAAAAACGGCTGCTGATGGGGTGATTAACTTCACCCTGCAACCCGAAAGCATTACCCTGCCAGAATTTGAAGTAATTGCAAACAGGCCCGGAACTAGCTTCTGGACCACAAAAAACATGCTGATTGGAGCTGCGGCAATAGCAATAGCAGCAACTCTAGTAATATTCACTCTACGGCGATAGCATAGATAACATGGCTTATCAACTCTTACAGAACCAACAAAACTACCTGACAGCAGTCAGGGAAGATCTCCGTATCCAAACCACTCACAACAAACGAACCATTGAGAAGCTGGCCGCAGGGTTTGGTATTACCAACAAGAACGAGACCAAAGAGCTTACAGAGCTTGCCATTGTCGGAATTGCCAGAGAGATAGCTGGCGATATAGCCCTCACCATCCAGCAACGATACTGGAAAATCGTAGATCTCTATACACACCAGGTTAACCTTTCGCACCGCACCAGCCATTCGGTGCTGCTGCAACAATATTCCACGCCGGCCCCTATCTCCTACCTGGCTAGCGTGTATGTTATAGGTAATGCATACCTACACCCATCTCATACGGAGGCATTGTATTTTGAACCATCTGCCGGTAATGGATTATTAACCCTGGCTTTTCCACCTTTCCTTACCGATGTCAATGAAATAGACGAGATAAGAAACGCCCACCTGCAAATCCAGGGGTATCATTCAGTTACCAGCGAAGATGCTTCACAACCTTTCCTAATGAGATATGGTAAGTACCAGGGCGTGATCACTAACCCACCATTTGGCACCCTGGACAAACAGGTGATGTATGCAGAGTTTCCGATCCGTATTCTGGATCATCTGATGGCCCTCAGAGCATTAGACACCATGAAAGACGATGGCAGGGCTGCAATCATCATTGGAGGCCATACCCAGTGGGATGAGAAGGGTAGAATCCAGGCCGGGAAAAACCGGATCTTCTTCAACTATCTCTATCACAAATACCATGTAGATGATGTGATTTTGATGGATGGACACAAACTCTATTCACGACAGGGGACAGCGTTTGATACCCGGCTGATCCTTATAAGTGGCCGAAAAACAACGCAAGAAGGTTATGCGCCGTTGAAAACTCCCCAGGATAAAGTGATTTTAACCTTTGAGGAACTATGGGAGCGGATCACCATATTTCTCCCTGCCCTAACCCAGGATGAAACTCTGGATACTGAAACCATTGAAAAGATAGCTGTTTCAAGAGCAATTAGCGAAGATCCGATAGAACCGGTCAAAGGCAATGAGCGATTTTCAAAGGTAAAAAACATTCCCAGAGATCAGATCACAACGGATGCAAAGGTATTTCAAGGCCGCCAGGAAGAATTTGCTAAAGCTACGGTGGACAAGATCGTATCGGAAGGATACGACAAGAGCCAGGACCCGATTATTGTCTGGTTTGATCCAGGCAGAGAGAAGTATGTAGTGATCTCCGGACATAGCCGGTGGAGAGCTAGTGAGATACTATATAACCAGGGCGATGCCAGCCTGGAGTATATGCCAGCCAAGGTCTTTATTGGCGATAAAGACGATGCGATAGACTATGCCATTATTGAAAGTAACCGCAGCGGGATGAGCGAGGGATTAAAAAGCGATATCGCTGCCTATAAAAAGGCTGCATCCAAAGGGTTGAATAAAAAGGAGCTGCTGCGCTATTTTAAGCCAGAGAGTTATTTGAGCTTTTTAAAGGATCTGGCCGAACTATCAATCAATGGCAGGTTTTTGGAGTACCTGGACACTTCCAGTGAGGCTTCATTCCCTTATTTACGTCGTAATGCTTCCTGGGCCGGAACGATTCGGCGCATGTACCCACAGCTATCAGATGCACATGAGATCGAGATATTTGATTTTCTCTATAAATCAGACAAGGGGCTAAAATCCTCAAAAGAGATTCTCTTCAACCTCATCGAGAAAAAAATAATGATTCTGGACTTTGACTCCGTAAAACCGCTAAATCTGACTAATCTGCCAAGCTCAAACGCATACAGTGATCCATTGAAAGAACAGATCAAAGATTTAGAGCATGAGATCACAACCCTACAGCGCCAGCGCAACCAAAAAGACGAACTGATAGCCAGGGCAAAGCAAGAGGAAATGGAGGATGCAATACCCAGGATTGAGAGCCAGATATCAGATATCAATAAGCTGATCTTACGCAAGTTGGAAGAGAAGAAAAAGCTAGAGCAAATGATCGGGCAGGTGGAGAGAGAAGTCACCTACGATCTATTCTCCACACCAGAGCCGCCAAAATCCCGACCAGATGATCACAAAATACAACTAGCAAGGGCCAGATTAAGCCTACTTAAGATGAAGAGATCTCGCCGGGATAGTGTTAATGGAGTATCACATAAATCAATAGCAGAATAATGAAAAAACAGCAAGAGATGTACGTTAAGATCATCCGGGTCGGTAAGCGTATCTGGTGTAAAGTAAAAAACATTAGCCGCAATGATACTATCACCGGCATCTTATTAACCGATATCCCTTATCATAAATTTGGATCTACGATAAAATTCCCGGCCAGTGAAGTCATTGCCTTTACTACGAAAAAGATTGCTGGACTGGGATCTCCTTATATCCCCGCCTCTATTGGCTGTCAAGTGCTGGATACCATTGTGCCTGATTCAATGGATTATGAAACCCACATTGCCATTCGTAAGGTACAGGATAAGGTCGGAGATCTGATCCAGTACGTTTGTAAAAAGTTGGACTATACCCAGACAGAGCTATGTAATGCCCTGGCTGCCGAACAGATAGATGCCGTTGCAATGGCGATCTATAACAGCGAAGAGCGAAGGCAGGGAATGATCATTGGGGACCAAACCGGAATCGGAAAGGGCCGGGTTGCTGCTGCCATGATCCGCTATGGCCGGCTGGTCGGAAAGAAGCCTATTTTTATGAGCGAGAAACCTAATTTATTCAGTGATATCTACCGGGATCTTGTTGATATAACATCTGAAGATCTAGTACCCTTTATTGTTAATGCAAAAGACAGTAAAACCAATGTAAAGGATAAAAACGGCAATGTCATTTATCAATCATTGCCCGCCAACGAGCAAGATCCGATCTTCAGAAGTAAAAAGGTCCCAGATAGGTTTGATTATGTAATGGCTACCTATTCGCAGTTCAGGTCCCCGGAAACCAAACCCGTAAAACCCGATTTTCTTCTAGCTATTGCTAAAGATAATATACTTATTCTGGATGAAGCCCACAATGCTAGTGGAGCTTCCAATACCGGTACATACTTACAAGATGTCATTGATTTATGCCAGGGCGTAACTTTCTTATCTGCCACCTTTGCCAAAAGACCTGATAATATGCCGGTATATGCGATAAAGACAGCTATGCGGGATACTACGCTCAACAAAGATGAGCTGGTCGAGGCAATTACAAAGGGCGGGGTTGCCCTGCAAGAGATCATCTCTTCGCAGTTGGTTGCCGAGGGGCAGATGTTGCGCCGAGAGCGTTCCTTTGAGGGGGTTGAAGTTAATTACATCACCCTGGAAGAAGATGAACAGATCCACCGGGCGATATCGGATAACATCACTGATATCATTCGTGACATCATTGCTTTCCAGGAAAATTATATCAAGCCGGAGTTGGATGAGATGGATAATGTGGCCGCAGCAGAAGCCAAAGAGATCAAGGCCAGGGGCGGCACATCAAAGGCTGGGATTGATAGCGCACCCTATTTCTCTAAAGTTTTTCAAATAATCAACCAGATGTTATTTTCGATCAAAAGTGAGCGAGTAGCAGATCTGGCTATCGAGCGATTGAAAGAGGGGAAAAAGCCGGTCATTGCGTTTTCTTCCACAATGGGGGCTTTTCTGGAAAATATGCAGACTGAATATGGTGAGGGCGTAAGTGATGGCGATACGATTAATGCCGACTTCAAGACCGTATTAATGAAAGGTCTGGATGGTGTATTGCGCTTCACAGAGAAAGATCACGCCGGGAACCCCACCTACCATCAAAAGCAGCCCGAAGAGCTGTCAGAGCAAGCGAAAATGGCTTATTATGCGATCCGTGATAAGATCGACCAGGTTGCGACAGGAATTACCATATCTCCGATTGATATCATTGTTCAGAAGATTGAAAAATCCGGTTTTACGGTGGCTGAAGTAACTGGCCGTAAATTAATGGTCCAGTACAAAGATCCCGATGGATCATCCACAATGGGAGTGGTGCTGGCACGTAAAAAGATCAACACCAATGATGCCTTCCGCATGTTCAACAACAACCAGGTCGATGTGCTAATGATCAATCAAAGTGGATCAACCGGAGCATCCGCTCATGCAGTGCCAACAGACCTGGTTCCGCCGGAAGAGGTACGTCAGCGGGTGATGATCATTCTTCAAGCTGAATTAAACATCAATACCGAAGTCCAGAAGCGAGGAAGAATCAACCGCACCGGGCAGATCCTTAAACCGATCTACGACTATGTGAATAGTGCAATCCCCGCCGAGCGCAGGCTAATGATGATGCTCCAAAAGAAGCTCAAGAGCCTGGATGCAAATACGGCCTCAAACCAAAAACAGAGCGAAAAAGTATTAGATGTAGATGATTTCCTGAACCGGATCGGGGATCAGGTCATGGCCGAGTACCTGCTGGAAAACAAACCGCTCAACAAGATACTGGGAGATCCCCTGGGATTGGATGGAGAAAATCCAGATGGTAAGGTGATCCCGGAGAACCTGGCGCATAAAACATCTGGTCGGGTTGCCGTACTTGCCGCCAGCGAGCAAGAGAAAATATACAATGAGATCCTTTCACGCTATCAAGATCTGGTGAAGTATCTCAAACAGGTCGGTGAGTATAACATGGAGGTAGAGGCGATGAACCTGGAATCTGTTACCGATGAAGCAAAGCAGCTCATAGTTGGTAAAGGTGGTGGGAGTGTATTTGGCACCGATACCATTCTGGAAACCTGCACCGTGAATGTGCTGAAAAAACCGTTTACAAAGAACGAGTTAGACAATCTGATCCGGGAGGCACTGGGAGATAGCACAGCACAGGACCATCAGGACAGGGTCCGTAGTCAGCTACAAACGTATACCGAGAACCGCCTGGCTGAAACCATTGAAACTTTGCATAAGAAATACGAGAACCTTACAACTGGTATTGTCAATGAAAAAGGCTATACCAAGCTGAAAACCGAAGAACAAAAGAAAGAGTATTTTGAAAATCGGGTAAAGATTCTGGAAGCGGCCAAGACCACAGCAATCGACCAGGAAAAAGAGAAGAGCCAAAATATCTTTCAATCCCTGGATGCACTGTTTCATTCATTCCTTATTGGCCAGGGGTACAATTATCCCAAAGAATCCTACGACCGGGGCAGTCATAACGTGCCCGCAGTATTTTTAGGCATTGATGTAGATCCTGGCCGGTCGAATCCGTTTGCACCAAGCGCATTGAAATTCAAATTTGCCGTTGGGGATTCCACAAAATACCTATCCTTGGTTGGTAGTGGCGAGCAGGGTAACATGATCCGGGCGATCAACGGGGCTTCTTCCGGTTGGATGTTTAATCGTCAAAAGTCGGAAAGCTATGTGAGAGAATGGGAAAGTTTGACAAAAAAAAGTACAGCCAACCGTCAGCAACGCTACATCATTACCGGGAATATTTTACAGGCTTACTCCATTGAAACCAAAGGTAAGCTGATCAGCTTTACCGCCCAGGATGGATCTATCCGTAAAGGAATCCTGATGCCAGAGAACTGGCAAGCCAGCGGTGTGTCTCGCCAGTGCAGCAACATGATAGTCATGCCGATAGCAAAAGCAAAGGAGATTATTCTGAATAAAATGGAAGGCGGTGACCAGATCAAAACTACCAATGCCATTGTCATTGAGAAAAAGTATTACGATGTGTTTACGGTGATCATGCCTAAATCCAGCGCATATAAGCCGATTTATACCGATAGTCATGTATATGAGCTTTCCACATCTCCCAGGGATGGATTCAATATGATCAGCAATAAGATGAAAGCTGATTTTGATGGAGGTAAGTTTGGTAAAGTGATTGAAGTATTACAGAAAAAGCACAACATATCGGTAATGGTTGATACAGACAAGTATGATGTAGCTACCGAAGCCAGGACCAGCAACCTGGATGCTAAAGATGCGGCAACAAAAAGAGCTGAAAAATCCTTTATGGATGATAAGGCAGCATTTGAGTGCCGCCGGAATACGCAAACCTGTAAGCCAGGGCAAAAACCAATGGCACCGGTAATCAACATGGAAGAGCAAACCGAAAAAATGGCAATGGCAAAAGCTCGCTTGCGCCTGGCAAAACTCAAACGCAGCCGGATGGCAATGGTAGCCGGTATTGATGATCCGTTTTGAATCTTATTATAACCCAAAGCGATGAATGTAAAGAGAACACGCAACACGTTCCCGAAACTGAAGAAGAAATAACTCAACCTCACGAGATGAAAAAGAGAAAAACAACCAAATACCCTGTTAGGGAAGAGGTCATTGTCTTTAATGGTCTAGGGAAATTGCCCCAAAACATTGACCAGTTTACATTTCCCCAGGTGAAGCTCACTATCGAGCGTGAATTTAAGTCCGAGCCAATAGAGGGTATGGATGATGTGGCCGAGTTATTACGGCAGCACATGGGGGATATCATTGAAACACAAGAACAATTTATTGTTCTGTATCTATCCCGAAACAATGAGCTGATCGGAATCTACAATGTATCATTGGGAGGAACAGCCGGAACGGTTTGTGATGTAAAATTGATTCTGGCAATGGCTTTGAAATTATTGGCTAGCGGAATGATTCTTTGCCACAATCACCCAAGCGGAAACACAAAACCATCTTTAGCTGACCATAATCTAACCAGAAATATTACCGAAGCTGCCAAGAGCCATGCCATTGCGGTGTTGGATCACATCATCCTCACTAAAAACAGCTATCATTCATTCGATGATCACGGTGAAAATGTATTGGGAGGGATCTCCTTCCCGATATCTGGCTCTCAAAGTCAATCTGGCAAACTAACCCTTTTGCCGGAGCAAGAAGAGCTTTTAAACTACAAACCAACAATACCTACCACCATGAACGTAACCAGACAAAACATTTTGGAGATTTACACGAAACTCAACAAAGAATCCCTGCCAAAGAATCTCCGCCAAGAGCTAGATGATATCTATTCAATAACTAGCCATTTCACCAACTGGGATGCCCTGGATCTGGATGAGGATATTTCTGGAATAGAAATTGATACCTTTAAGGATCTGGAAGGCTATTTAGCTTCACAGCAACACCCACAGCCCAAAAAGGCAGTACCAGCCCCAACTCCCCCATCT
>Ga0268276_1003673_pt1 | contig 11644 bp, 6 predicted proteins | sample saktaG_4_FD_190145 | JGI IMG/M metagenome (GOLD analysis project Ga0268276, IMG submission 190145) | Saline water microbial communities from Sakinaw Lake, British Columbia, Canada - sak_2010_1_5_45m | ecosystem: Environmental > Aquatic > Non-marine Saline and Alkaline > Saline ...
CTTGCCCGCTGTATCCTGGAAAAACTTTTTCAAGGCGTCCTGGCGCTGCTGCAATGGTTCCGCCGCCGCTGCCAGGGAAGAAAATACCGTGCCGAAACGGACGGGCAGCACGGGGCCATGCTCCATCGCGGCCATGACGACTTTTTCGTGACGGAGCGCCCGGGGGGCCACCCACGCCAGATCTTCCATTTTCTCCTTAGCCTCAGGGCCGGAGAAGTCATCGAGATTAACCTCGGCCAGGACGGCGGCGACACCCCCAATAACCTCGACGAAAAGGGGATGTTCCCCGTCAATCCCCGTCCCGTCGATCGACCGTAGTGAGGAGGCCGGGGTCAAACAAAAAAGATAGATCCCCGGGTTCATCCCATCCCCCTGAGTACTTCCTCGATGGCCTCTTCGATATCCTGGGGCCGGATCAGGATGTCCGGTTCTCCCGCCGCTCCCTTTTCCAGGGCCGAAACGGCGCGCCGCACCGCAGTCATAGCCGCCTTGCGCACGACGGCGGCGATATCGGCGCCGCTGAAGCCCTCTGTTTTACCGGCCAGAGCAGCGGTTTGTATCTCTTTGGCTATGGGCTTCTGCCGGAGATGAACGGCAAAGATCGCCTCCCGATCCTGCTCGTCCGGCATCATCATTTCCACGACGTCGTCGAACCTTCCCGGCCTGAGTACCGCGGTGTCCAGCATATCCAGGCGGTTCGTCGCCCCCAGGACGAGGACCCCCCGGAGTTCGTCGATCCCGTCGAACTCGGCCAGGAACTGGCTCAAGATCCGCTCCGAGACATGGGAATCCGCCGACCCGGCGCTCCGGGTCGGAACCAGGGCGTCTATTTCATCGAAAAAGATGATACAGGGGGCCGCCTGTCTGGCCTTGTGAAAGATTTCCCGGACCCCCTTCTCCGACTCCCCGACCCACTTAGACATCAGGGCCGGTCCCTTGACGGAGATGAAATTCACCTGGGTTTCCGTGGCAATCGCCTTGGCCATCATGGTCTTGCCGCACCCCGGCGGGCCGACGAGAAGAATCCCCTTGGGCGGCGTCACGCCTCCCTTTTCAAAAAGGTGCGGATACTTCAGGGGCCACTCTACGGCCTCGATGAGGCGCTCCTTCAGGGAGGCAAGCCCTCCCACATCTTCCCAGTGGACATTGGGGGATTCAACAAAGACTTCCCGGATGGCCGAGGGCTCGATCTCCCGCAGGGCCGTCAGGAAATCATCCATCCGCACCTCGAGTTTCGAGAGGGTTTCGTAGGGAATCCCGGTCTGACCGAAATCGATCTCCCCCATGATCTGGCGAAGGCAACTCATAGCCGCTTCCCGGCAGAGGGCCTCCAGATCCGCCCCGACGAAGCCATGCGTGATTTCCGCCAGATGCTCCATCCGGACGTCTTCCGCCAGGGGCATCCCCCGGCTGTGAATCTCCAGGATCTCGAGACGGCCGCGCCGGTCCGGGATCGGAATGACTATCTCCCGGTCAAAACGGCCCGGACGTCGCAGGGCCGGGTCGAGGGCGTTGGGGATATTGGTGGCGGCAATGACGATGACGTTCTGTCGTTTGTTCAGGCCGTCCATGAGGGCAAGGAGCTGGGCAACGACCCGCTTTTCCACGTCTCCGACAACGTTTTCCCGGCGGGGGGCGATGGCGTCGATCTCGTCCAGGAACAGGATGCTCGGTCCCTTCCGGGTCGCCTCTTCGAAGATTTTCCGGAGGTGGGCCTCGCTTTCACCGTAAAACTTGTGGATGATTTCCGGCCCGCTGATGGAAAAGAAACTGGCCTCCGTTTCGTGGGCGATAGCCCGGGCGATGAGGGTCTTCCCGCACCCCGGGGGGCCGTAGAGGAGGACGCCCTTGGGCGCATCGATTCCGAGGCGTTCAAACACCTCGGGATAGCGCAGGGGCAGCTCGATCATCTCCCTTATCCGCAGGAGCTGGGATTTCAGGCCGCCGATGTCTTCATAGGCGAGGGTCCGGCCGCCCCCATCTTCTTCTCCCTGAGACTTGCCGATGACGAGGATGGTAGCCGGGTTGATGATGACCGGCCCATTGGGCGTCACGGATTCCACCTTGAAGAAAGCGGCACGGCTGCCGAACAGGGCCGCCTGGATCTTTGCCCCCTCCAGGACCGGCAGGCCGTCGAGGAGGCTCCCGATGTACTGCAGATCCCGCTCCGCCGGGGTGACGTTGGTCGGTGTCAGGACGATCCGTTCGGCCGGACGGCACTTCATTTTGCTGATTTTCACCATTTCGTCGAGGCCGACGCCGGCGTTCTCCCGGGTCAGGCCATCGAGTTGGACCCGGGACTGGCCGCGGATTTCTTTATAGGCGGGCATAACCTTGCAGAGGGCCTTGCGCTTTCCTTTGATTTCCACCGTGTCGCCGACCGCGGCCTGGAGCCGTTCAAGATCTTCCGGCCCCATCCGGGCGAGGGCGCGACCTACATCCTTGGTCAATGCTTCCGTTACTTTCAGCTTGATAAACGGGTTTTCGGTTTGCTTCATAATTCCTCTTCCTTCGACGCCATTTCTGTTATTTATCCCGCTTTTCCGCAGCGGATGGTCACGATGCCGTTGTTGCAGGTCACCTTGATCTTGTCCTTGGCGGGGGAATGGCTGAGGAGGACCTCTTTCCGGTACTTCTTCACCCCCTTGTTGGCCGAGATCGTCAGGACATCATCCCGGACATCGATTTTTATATCATCCGGTCCCACGCCGGGCATTTCCGCTATCAGGGTGGTGGCGTCGGCGTCTTCAAAGACATCGACCAGCGGCTCATGGATCTCCTGAACCACCGCCGCGCCGGTTTTTTTGTCCTTGCGGATATTGCCGAAGGGTTCCACTTTAATCCGGTCATCCTTCCCGCCGAGGCCTGTTTTCAGGCTGAAACCATAGACCCCCTTGACGCCCCCCTCTTTGGAAGGAAAGGTAAATTCCCCTTTTCTTTCAATGGTATCACCTTTTTCCGAGATCTCGTTGAGCTTTTCGGCGATGTCGGTCAACCCGCTGAGAATGCGGCTGAAACGGTTCTCTCCCCCCGCCTTTTCCCCGGCGGCGCGCTCTTTGTCCCCCCGCTCCTGTTTTGACGCCTGGCGCTTGGAAAGGCGTTCGCCCGCCTCGGCCAAGTCACCTAAATTATTTATAAAGCCCGTCAAGCTGCTGAAAATGCCACCCCCGATTTCGCTTCGATCTTCGTCGGTCTTCTTACCACCTGACTTACGTTTTGTCGTCATTGTTCCCTCCACTCTGCAAAATGCCGAATTTTTTTGTCTTCGTGTGCATGGTCTTGTAATCGACCTGCAACAACCTGGCCGCCCTGGCCTTGTTGCCGCCGGTAAATTTAAGCACTTCCGTGAGCACCTCTTTTTCCACCGCCAGGACGCTCTGCTGGACAATCTCGCTCAGGGAGGCATTTTTCCAGGGCATCCCCTGAACCTTCGGGGAAAAGGCCATTCCCGGTACCGAAACCCGCTTGATGTTGAGATCCTTTCCGGTGATCTCATCCCTTGCTACCAGGGTGGCCCGCCGGATCACCGACCGGAGCTGACGGACATTTCCCGGCCAGTTGTAGGACATCAACGCCTCAACCGCCTCGTCCGAGAAGCCGGTTACCAACTTTTTCAGTTCGATATTGGCCAGATCCAGAAAACGTTTGGCCAAATAAGGGATATCTTCCTTTCTTTCCCGGAGGGCGGGGATACGGATCGTAAACTCGTTCAGGCGATAATAAAGGTCCTTTCGAAATATACCGCCGTGCGCCATCTCCTGAAGATCCTGATTGGTAGCCACAATGAGCCGGATATCCACGTTCACCGGTTTGGTTCCCCCCACCCGGTAGAGTTTCCGGTCCTGGATCACCCGGAGGAATTTCGCCTGGGAGCCGGCGGGCATATTCCCGATCTCGTCCATAAAGAGGGTGCCGCCGTGCGCCAGCTCGAATTTGCCTAATTTCTGACGGTCCGCCCCGGTAAACGATCCCTTTTCATGGCCAAACAGTTCGCTCTCCAGGAGGTTCTCCGGGATGGCGCCGCAATCCACTGCCATGAAGGGCGCCGCCGCCCTGGGGCTGTCCCCGTGAACGGCCCTGGCGACAAGCTCCTTTCCTGTACCTGTTTCGCCGATGATGATCACGGAAAAGTCCGATTTTGCCACCCGGTGGATATCGGCCGCCAGGCGGGCAATCTTGTCGCTCGGGCCCATGTTCTCGATAAGACCGAAGTTTGCGCTATAGCGATTATTTATGGATTTTAGACTTCTCTTTAACTGCCCTTCCGCCAGGGCCCGACGTGCAATCCAGACGACCTCATCATTGTCAAATGGCTTCGCCAGATAGTCATAAGCCCCTTCCTTCATGGCCTCCACGGACTGATGAATATCGGCGTACGCCGTGACAAGCACGACCGGCAGATCGTCGTCAATTTCCTTGATTTTCTTGAGGACCTCCATGCCGTTAAGACCCGGCATGCGCACGTCGAGCAGGACGGCATCCGGGGCGTCAAAACAGATCCGCTGCATCGCCTGCTGTCCATCCGGAGCGGTGACAACCTTGAACCCTTCCTTCTCCAGGATGTGACTCAGGATCTTCCGTATTTCTTCTTCATCATCGACAACGAGGATGCTTGAGATATGCTCAGCCATATTATTTCCCCTTTTTACCTAAAGGACGGTTCATGGGATAGGATACCTCCATATCTTCCGGCAGTAGTGCGGAAATGTTGTGCAGCATGCCCAGGAAAAGGATGCCTGTCTCCCTCGCCTGCAGGGTCTGGTCGATCCTTGCTGCTATAAATTCATCCCGTTTTTTGAGGAGAAGGTCGCTTGCCGCTTTCTGCCTGACCTCGATCGCTATAGCGTCTTTGACATCCCCGGTTTCGAGAATCTTTTTGATGAGATGATATTCTTCGATCAGCAGTTCCGCGGATTCCGTGCCCATGACCGTCGCCCCTTTTTCCATCAGGCGGACCAGGATCTGGTGATTCGGGCTCCCCTTCATTGCCAGTTCCGTAACAATATCAAGCTCCTTGCCGCAAACGGGCAGGCCATCCTGATAAACGCGGGTTTGAGCATAAGAAAGGGAAAGTTTATTGAGAATGTTTTCCACATCAGACCAGAAACGTTTGACAAGATTGATCTTTTGCCGCCAGACCCGCTCTCCGAGCTTCTGAAGGGTCACCTTTCTGACGGACTCGCTGAGGGCCCCCATATCCGCCTGAGTGTGGATAATGGGAAAGTATAGGAGGGTTCTTGATGCCATGGCTCTTCCGATCCAGGTCATGAATATGGAATCACCGCTATGGAAATATTTCCATACTTATACGGAATCCGTTCCAGCATGTCAAGTATGTCCCGGAACGCAACTGCATGATTTAATGCTTAGAACCGGTCCTTATCGTCGCTTATAAGCTAAGCCCCGCATGACGACTCCCCGATATATATAGCATGAACCATACCTGACGAACTCGTCATTCTTCACGAGTCGGAAAGGGGCAGATCCACGATGAAGGATGCCCCGCCTATGTCATTTTTCTCCACATGAATCGTCCCTCTGTGCTCCTGGATGATGCCTTTGCAGATAGACAAACCCAGTCCGGTGCCTTTTCCCGGATCTTTGGTGGTAAAAAAAGGATCAAAAATCCTATTCATATTCCCCTCAGAGACGCCGCAACCATTATCGGCGACAATCAATAGGACAGAAGAAGGTTTATCGGTAACTATCGGATACTGAACCGTGATGATCAATCGTTTCTGATCGGTATTCAACAGGGCGTCGCAGGCATTCAGGATAAGATGGACCATCACCTTCGATATCTCATCGCTTGCCATTTTGACAGGGATGATCGCCGGTGGGGGGTGATAGACGACACAGACCTGATCTTCCCGTATTCGACTCTCGGTCATTTTTAGACTTAATTCGATCATGTCGCGCAGATCACCGCTCGCATGAAGTCTTGGCTGGATAGCGGATGATTGATGCAAATTCTGACTGATCTTGGCGATCCTTTGCAGTTGTTCTCGGCAGATTTTCACACCTTCTCTGACCTGATCGGCAAGGGTTTCATCGTCCATAAATTGGAGTCGTGAGGAGATGATGCTGACGGGATTGAGGAGTTCATGGGCGACGCCGGCGGCCAAGCGTCCGACCGCCGCTTCCTTTTCGAACTGGATCAGCATGTCTCTTGTTTCATGCAACTGCTGCACGGTCTCGATAAGGTCCTTTTCCGCCTGCTTGCGCTTGGTAATATCTTTAGAAACAATCACGACTTTCGATATTTCTCCAACGGGGCTCCGATCCATGATCGGTGTGAATGTACGGAGAAAATACATCCTATCCCTTTCACTCCTGTGTTCTTTTATGCTCGGTTTGCCGGTTTCGCATACTTCTCTGATACAATCCGCAAACTCCTTTGTGTCCTCCTTGGAGTGGAATTCGCCGTATCTTCTGCCGATGATTTCCTCCAATGGCAGGCCGAATCTCATTCTGTGCCCTTCATTCATGAATAGATAGGAGCAGTCCCTATCCACTAAATACATAGAATCGACAGAAGCCGCCAAGGAACGGTATTTCTCTTCGCTCTCCTGCAGCGCCGCCTCCGCCTGCTTGCGTTCGGTGATGTCTGCCCGCAACTCCTCCGTCCGCGCCACCACACGCTGTTCCAGCTCATCGTATGCCTGTTGCAGCGCCGCCTCGGCCTGCTTGCGCTCGGTGATGTCGCTCATCACGACACGGCACACGGTTGCGCCGCCGGCGTTCTGCGCCGCGGTCACCTCCAGATACGCCCAGAATGCCGGTCCATCCTTTTTCACCATCCGCAGTTCGCACGCCTGCGGTTCACCGGCTTGCCCTGAGCTTGTCGAATGGGTTTCAAAGAGTTGCTTGCGGTGCCGGTAGTAGATGGCCTGGTCCTCCTTGAGGATGAACCGGGTCAAAAGCTGCTTGACCAGCGCGCCCCGGGCCACGCCCAGCAGGGTGGCGGCGGTGAGGTTGGCCTCCAGGATCAGCCCCTTTTCGCTGACGGTGCAATAGCCCACCGGCGCCAGATCGTACAGGTCGAAATAGCGCGCCCGGGAGGCGTCGAGTTCCGCCTGCGCCCGGCGCAGCTCCTCGTTCTGCATCTCCAGCTCGATCTGATGCACGCGCAGCTCGTGGAGCATCTGCCGCGTTTCTTCGGGCGACAGCGCCTCCACGTTTTCCGGCATCCGGGCGGCTTTTCCCCGGGCGATTTCTTCCGCCTGCCGGCGCAGACCCTTCCCTGAACCTGTCAGAGCTGCCCCGGCGCTGACTGGGCCAAATGGTTTTTCTTTAGTCATTGTATTCCTTCCGCCCTTATCATTATCCTTGACGACCTCGTAAAGGTCGGATTCTGTCATTTCGAGGAGCAAAGCGATGAGAAATCTTTAATTATTTCAAGATTTCTCCCTACGGTCGAAATGACATGACGGGGGTTTCCGACTTTTTACGAAACCATTCACTTTTTACTGGTCACTTTTCACGGCTTCCCGCTCCGTCGTCGCAATGGCGTAAATCTCGCCAGCGTCTTTGACCAATGCGGTGGCGGTGAGCCACACCTCCACGATCCGGCCGTCTTTGGCGAGCCGTTGGGCGCGGTAGGGTTCGAGAATCTCGGCCCGGGCCAATTGCTGCACCACGGCCAACGCTTCCGCACGCTGGCTCTCCGGGATCAGGTCGCGGATGTTCATCGTTAGCGCCTCGGCCTCGCTCCAGCCGTACATCCGCTCCGCCGCCGGATTCCAGGCCAGGATGCGGCCCTCCATGTCCTGCATCATGACGGCATCGTGGAGGTCCAGTACCACCACGGCCAGGCGGCGCACTTTGTCGACTTCCCGCAGCGCCTCCCGCGCCTTCTTCATCTCGGTGACGTCGAAGAAGGTGAGCACCGCCCCCTCGATGACGTTTTCCAGGGTGCGATAGGGCCGGATGCGCAGCAGATACCAATCGCCCACCCGGGTCTGCACCTCCAGCTCTTTGGGAATCAGGGTATTCAGTACCGTCTGCGTGTCCTCCAACAGGCGATCATAGCCCAGGAGGTTGGAGACGATATGGCCCACCGGCCGCCCCACGTCCGTCTGGATCAGGTTGATCAGTTGGGTGGCGGTGGGGGTGAAGCGCCGGATGCGCATTTGATGGTCCACAAAGACGGTGCCCACGCCCGTGCCGGCCAGGAGGTTGTTCATGTCGTTGTTGGCCCGGGAGAGTTCGGTGACATTCTGCTGCAACTCGGTGTTGACCGTCCCTAACTCCTCGTTGACCGATTGCAGCTCTTCCTTGGAGGTCTCCAACTCCTCGTTGGTGGACTGCAATTCTTCGTTCACCAACTGCATCTCCTCGTTGGCGGATTTCAACTCTTCGGTGGACGTCTCCAGCTCCTCGATGTTGCTCTGGAGGTATTCCTCCTTGCCCCGCAGCTCCTGCTCCAGCGCCGCCACCCTGGCGTCGCTGTCCGCGGCGAGATCGACGACGCCAACGCCCGTCCCCCCGGCCTTTCGGGATTTGATCTTTGCCGCCGGCGCATCCTCAAAGCTGACCAGGAACAGACCGGCGGCGGGCGCCTCCGGCCGGCACTTGTCCCCAACCTCCCCTGGGCCTTTCGCCGGATCCGGGGGGCCTGCGGTTAGCGGCCGGACCGTCAGATTGACGTTGATGAAATCACCATTGGTTTTGACCTTGAGGCCCGGGTAGCGCGCCGTCTCTTTGCGGGCCGCCGCTTTGTGGAGGGCCGCGGCCAGTTCCCGCCGCAATCCCTCCCGGGCCATTCGGGTGATGTTCATCCCGGCGTCGCCGGGGGCCGGTTCCAGGTATTTCCCCGTCCGGCCGTGGATATAGAGGATATCACCGCGCTCATTGACGACCATACTGGCCGGGGTGTATTCGTGGATCAGGGCCTGCTCGGCAAGCTCGCGCAGCGGGGCTTTGCTCACTACGAGGCGCTCTGCTCTTGCCGGCCCCCGGTCGTCTCCGTCTGCGGTCAGGGGCGGGATAAACCTTCCCAGCGCCGGGCGGTGCGCGCCCTGGGCCTCTCCTTTGCTTTGATAGAGCTTCCATTTGTGGTCCAGCGGTTGAAAGAGGTCCTGAAATCCCCCCACTGTCTCGGAGGTTCCCAGAAAGAGGGCGCCACCCGGATTCAAGGCATAGTGGAACAGGGGGATCAGCCTCTTCTGCAACTCAGCGCCCATATAGATCATCAGGTTCCGGCAACTGATCAAATCGAGCTTGGAAAAGGGCGGGTCTTTGATCACGTCCTGCTCGGATAAGACCAGCAGGTCGCGGATGCCTTTATGGATTCGGTAAACGCCGGCCTCCGGGTCATGGGAAAAAAAGCGCGTGAGTCGCTCCGGCGAGACGTCGGCGGCGATGCCGGCAGGGTAAACGCCGGCCCGGGCCGCAGCGATGGCCCGAGAGTCAATGTCGGTCGCGAACACCTGCACCTTGAAGGTCTGTTTCAGCGCCTCCATACGCTCCTGGAGGAGGATGGCGAGGGAATAGGCCTCCTCGCCGGTGGAGCATCCCGGCGACCAGACGCGGATCGCTGCCCCTGTGGGCTTGCCGGCAAAGAGCTTCGTGATCACCTTTTCCTCGAGGGCCGTGAAGGCTTCGGGGTCCCGGAAGAAATTGGTGACGCCGATCAGTAAGTCCCGAAAGAGGGCATCCACCTCGGCCGGGTTTTGCTGCAGGTAGCGCAAATACCCGTTCAGCCGGTCGATCTGGTGGACGGCTAGGCGCCGCTCTACGCGGCGGACCAGCGTGTTCTGCTTGTAGAGGGAAAAGTCGTGGCCCGTCTGGGCGCGCAGCAGAATACAGATCTTTTTCAGGAGGTCTTCCGCCTTGGGGGTCGGGGGAGAGACCGGGCGGGGCCTTTTGCCGAAGACGTGGGCGGCGTAGGCGATGAGCTGGGCGGGCATCTCCGCCGGCGGCAGGATATAATCCGTAAGGCCCGTGGCGATGGCGCTCGACGGCATGCCGTCGTACTCCGAGGATTCGGGGTTCTGCGCCATGACCATGCCCCCCTCGCCCTTGATCGCCCGGACGCCCTGGGTGCCGTCGCTGCCCGTGCCGGAGAGCACAATGCAGATGGCCCGCTCGCGCTGGTCCTGGGCCAGGGAACGGAAGAAAAAGTCAATGGGCAGACGCATGCCCCGGGGAGAGGTCTGTTCCAGCAACTGCAGGGCGCCGTTCAGGAAGGCCATATCCCGGTTGGGCGGGATGATGTAGGTGCAGTTGGGTTGGACCGCCATCCCGTCCTCGACCTCGTAAACCTGCATCCGCGTATAGCGCCGGACCAGGTCGGTGAGGATGCTCTTGTGGTCCGGGGCCAGGTGCTGCACCAGGACAAAGGCCATGCCCGGATCGGTCGCGATGGGCATGCCGGAAAAGAACGCCTCGAACGCCGCCAGCCCCCCGGCAGATGCGCCGATGCCGACGACGGGGAAGCCCTCATCCGCGTGGCGGAATGTGTCCGCCGTCGCCGGGGTTTCAACGGACGTACCCGGCGCGGTCAAAACCGACATGTCCACCGGGGTCTCAACCGATGCGTCCGGCGGCGCCTCTTCAGACATCGGGATTGCCTGATTCATGGGCAGGGTCTTCTTCTTTTTCATTTTGTTCCTCCTGTTCAATGCCTGCAGTATCTTGACTGCTTGTGCCCTATAGGTTATGTCCTGCACAGGATAGACCCACGCGGCGGGAATGGGAAGCCGGGTCAGGCTTCCGTCTTATAACCCTTCTCATTGAAAAGCCTCAGACAGGCATCCACGACATCGGGATCATACTGAGATCCGCGATGGGCGCTTGTTTCATCGAGGGCCTGCTTTAAAGGAAAGGCCTCCCGGAAGGCCCGACGAGAAGTCAGATCTTCAAGGGCATCAGCCACGGCCAGGATCCTGGCTTCGATGAGAATATCCGCCCCCTTGATCCCCTGGGGGAATCCGGATCCATCGAAACACTCGCGATGTTGCAGGGCAATGTCGGCGATGGGCCAGAGGAAATTGACTTCTTTTAAAATGTCATAACTCCGTTGCGGATACTCGCGACAAAGGGTCAGTTTGGGTCCTGTCAACTGTCCAGAATCCTGAAGGATGTCAACGGGCATATTCACAAGGCTGATGTCATAGACGTGTGCTGCCAACCAGAGCCCCTCCACCGAGAAGTCGGGAAGTCCCATTTCCCTGGCGATGCCGTGTGCAAAATACGCGACCCGTTGGTGATGACCGGGAGCATAGGGTCCGCGCAATTCAATCGCTCCCGAGAATGCTTTCATTATCCCCGTGTAGCACCTTGTCAAACGGTCCAGGTAGTCTTTGATTTCCTTATCTATCCTGTGCTTGTGGAGAGCCATCTCGATAGTTGCGCACAGTTCCTTCTGATTCAAAGGTTTGACCAGATAACCGAAAGGATTTGTCAGTTTTGCCCGCTCGATATATTCCTGATTTGTGTAAGCGGTCAGGTAAATCACCGGGATATTGAACTGTGAAGTGATCCGGTCGGCAGCTTCAATGCCGTCCATTTTACCCATTAAAACAATATCCATCAGGATCAGGTCGGGACTATGCTCTTCCACCATCCTGATGGCCTCATCTCCTGTGGATGCTGTTGAGCAAACCGTGTACCCGAGATCTTTCAGACCCCTGCAAAGCTG
>Ga0268276_1003676_pt1 | contig 11641 bp, 6 predicted proteins | sample saktaG_4_FD_190145 | JGI IMG/M metagenome (GOLD analysis project Ga0268276, IMG submission 190145) | Saline water microbial communities from Sakinaw Lake, British Columbia, Canada - sak_2010_1_5_45m | ecosystem: Environmental > Aquatic > Non-marine Saline and Alkaline > Saline ...
CCATGACTTGATTGAGAAGATTCATCAATGGGTAGACACAAAGTCAAAGACAGTCACAGAAATCTTTGAAACCTTATTTCATAGGCTTTTATATGCTTGACAATGCCAAGTGAAAAACTCGTATTAATGATGAAAGTGTTGATTATGTTATGTTATTTAATATTCTTCATGCTGAAGAACCAGAAAAATTACTCAGAGAAGCCTGTCGCATTTTGGGAAAGGGTGGGAAACTCGGAATGATTCATTGGAATTATGATCCAACTACTCCTAGGGGGCCATCAATGGAAATTAGACCCAAACCAGAACAATGTGTTGAATGGGCGGAATCTGTCGGATTTGAATTTCAGCAAAAATATGATTTGAAACCATATCACTATGGAATTGTAATGAGAAAGCGCGGGAATAAGAAATGAAAATTATTATTGCTATAGGTATAAATGGGGGCAGAAATTGTTAAATGATTGGTTATGGTTACCCCCAAAGTCAAGACCAAAAATCGGCAAAAATAAGGTGGATCATTAACCATCTGAATCTGTCGTTCTTTGAAAATCATAATAAACCTGAACTGGTGTTCTATAATCAAGGCTCTGATGAAATCTCTCATTATTGTAGAAAAGGAAATAATTCTCTAGCCCTTGATCCAGTTCCGTTACTGTATCATAATTCTTGAGGTAGATGTCTTCATATTTTACCGTTCTCCATAGGCGTTCTATGAATATGTTGTCAAACACTCTACCTCGACCATCCATGCTGATCTTCACAGCAGCAGATTCCAGATGCTCTGTGAAACTGCAGGACGTAAACTGAACCCCTTGATCTGTATTGAATATCTCCGGTTGACCATATTTGAGTGCTTCCTCCAAAGCATTGATGCAGAAGATATTATCCAGTGTATTGGATATTTGCCAAGATAACACATAGCGACTGAACCAGTCTAATATTGCCACAAGATACATAAATCCACTGTTCATAGGCACATATGTAATATCAGCACTCCAGACCTGATTGGCTCTGATAATTGGGACATTCCTCAACAGATATGGATAGACCTTATGGTCGGGATTACTCCTTGTTATGCGTCTTTTAAAGCCTACTGCCTGTAAACCCATAATTCTCATCAACCGGGATATCCTCTTGGGATTTACCCAATAGCCCTGTTGCCGTAAATGCTTTGTCATCTTGGGATATCCATAGAAAGGAGTCTTTAGATACTGCTCATCTATCAGGCGCATCAGAGCCAGATTCAATGGAGTCTCCTTTGCTGGTTGATAATAGTATGTTCCGCGGTTTAGTCCAATGATTTCACACTGTCGTCTGACACTCAGAACAGGATGAGTTGATTCTATAAGACTACGCTTTTCATCGACTGAAGATGGCAGATTTTTTTTTGATCCAGTCCAGTTCCATCTTGAGGCGACCTATTTGCTCATATAATTCTGATTCCTGAATTGTCTGTGATTTTTGCTTCCCATTAGGCTGGAAGACAGTTTTCCCCTTTTCCAGAAGTTGCTTCTTCCAATCGCTGATCTGATTGGGATGAAGGCTGAATTCACTTGCTAACTGGCTAATAGTTTGCTGCTCTTTAGCTGCTTCCAGAGCTACTTTGAATTTGAATTCCGGACCATGATTTCGGCGTTTTACTGACATATATCTCCTCCACAAGTATAAGGTATAGGGTACTTATTATACCTCAAAATCCACCTTAGCTTGTGGTCTAATTTTCGGGGGTAAGTATAGAAGGATAACCCATTCTCCAGTATTTGACAAGCTATGATGTCTAAAATGCTAAAGTTATTTAATTCACGATCCTTATTATGATTTTCAAAGAGCAACAGATGGATAATGATCCACCTTATTTTTGTCAATTTTTGGTCTTGATTTAGGGGGTAACCATACTCAGTCTGTAAATTTTAACTCGATACGGAAGTATGGACCTTTAGCCCAATACTCCCTCTCTGGAAAGTCTGGTTCTACACTACCATGAAAGTTGTAACCAAAAGCTAATCTAAGGTTACTTATAGGCCATACACCAGTTTCGACAGCGTAACTATGTTCGTAGTCATCTGTTTGATGTTGATGAAGCATGCGGTATTCGCCAGCTATGTCACAACGTTTAACAAACTGATATGTAATCTTACCTATGTATATATCTGTGAAAGTGGTTGTTGTAACTGAGTATATCTTTTCCTGCGAGCGTTTGAGCGCATATTTGCCGAGTATTTCTATTGGCTGAAATGGCTGGTAAATGCCTTCTAAGGAGCCAATCACTATCAATGAGTTCAAGCTTGGTTTAATAATATTGTTATCCTCTTGCTTGACATCAACTTTAGCAAGTCCATTTAGTATATTGGTGTAAACTGGTCTGAATGCCAGTCCTAATATACTGTGGTTCCTAATAATATGTGTGTTTTGCTTCGATGCCTTTTGCTGGTCAAGATAGAAACTATGCTTACCAATAACACTTAATCCATCGTAGATTTTTAAGTCAATACCTGCTTCGGCATTCTGCATTGTTGTAGCAAAATCCCGTCTTATCTCATACTTGGTAGCCCCTTTGATAGGTGCTTTAGGTAGATATTCTGCCGAAATGGAAAGCGCATTATAATCTCCTGCCCCAGATTTATCATCAGTTTTTGAACGCTCAAAAGCGGCATTAACCCCTAAGCTTTCTCCTATACTCCAGCGGTTTCTGAACCCAATCAGTGCTTGGTTTCGCTCTCCTTCAACTATACCGCCGATCTGATATTTTCCATAAGCAGAAAGGTTATTGGACAACTGGGAACTTATACCAAACGTCGTGGCATCCAATCGTAATGGGTCGCTATCCTCAAGCCTGTGTTGTAGGTTCAAAACAATACCATTTGTCACTTTATAATCAAAGTTGATGATAGTCGCATTTGGTTTGTAATTCTGCGTATTGCCAAAGACTTTCTGATCCCGTTGAATAGCTGTCGAAAAACGATTAGTTATCTGATAACTTAGGCTTCCGCTAGCAAGCGTTGAACGAGAATTCACTTTATTTCCTTCGCTATTGAATATCAGATCCTCCACCTTTGTCTGTATGGTTAACGGAACAACAATGATTCGGTGTTTGTATAATGCTGAAGTGGATGTAATATCGGTTTGGCTAGTTGGTTGCTTACTGCGATAATATTCTGTTTTTAATTCTCCACTGTTTTGTATCTTCCAGATAGCGTCCGCACCATACTTTAAAGTGCCTATCTCTGACATTGTGCTAGAGGGATTATCAAATTTATTGCCAATATCACGATAGTAAGCTTTTAGCGTTAGGTCCTTGTATGGCATACTATTTAATTGTATTTTCCATGCATTATCTTTTATCTCAAATGAATTACTTTCAACGTATTCTGCGGATAGTTCTGTGCTTTCGTGGAATGCAATTGCACCATCTACTCCACGAAGCTGATAACCTCTTATTTCATTATCCTCATTCACAGCAGTTGCTCCGAAGTTAGCACCAAAGCCAGAATTTGCTATGTTCTTGAATTTCAATTCACCATGCGAAGCTAGTATTAAATCTTTTTGAGAGCTTGAGGTTGTCTCATATATAACTACGATCTTTATTGGGTTATAATCTGTATCTCTGCTTGGAACTGGCTGTTTAAAGAAAATAGAACCTTGTTCGTAGTCTATATCATAATCATTGTATCTATACTTAACTTCGCTTCTGAGAACAACTTCTGAATGGTATCTGTCTCTAGTTTCAATTCTAATCTTTTCACTCCCCTGAATAACAGGAACCTTAGCCAGAAAATAAAAACCGGATATACCCATCCCTTGAATCTCGTCACGGGTAACCGTACGATTAGTCTTTGCACCAATGGCGGTCAGTTTATAGGGAGAACCCTCCAGATTTAGTTTAGCACCATTAAACGAACGCTCATAAGCAGCTAGTTCATTATATGATAGTTCCGTATTATAATCTCCCCACATTATGTATGATTTGTCTTTTTCAAGTTTGGCGTATGTTTTACCGCTTGATTGGGCTTCATAAAATACTGAACTGCTGTCTCCATAAAGTGGGTAAAGTCTCTCTGGATCCAGGTCTCGGAACAGCCTGTCTTGAAATTTTCGGTCAGAATCATAAGAACCCGTCAAGAGATAATTACTAAACAATGTACCTTTTGCGTAAAAAGCTAGACGTTCATCATGATACATTCCATCTTCATATTTTCCACCAGTATTTCCGGATGTCTTCAAATAACCAAGTTGTCCATTTGCCAATCCAACGAGTAAGAACGGTTGGATAGGTGTGGTAAACTTGATTATTTTAGATGCAGAGACTTGATTACATTTAGCGACAACAATTGTTTGCCCAAGGTCTTCACCGGACACCAATGCAGCATTGACAACACCGTTATGAGTACGCAATTGTATGCCATTAGTATTCGGATCAGCATCTTGAACTGTAAATTCTCCAGTGCCTTCCTGTAAATTAATAGTAACGAATGTTCCATCCATTACTGGATAACCCCAATTGTCTTTTATAGTAAAAGTTAAATCAGTCTGACTTTTACCATCTGCTGGCAGGTTTTCTTTTGAAGCTGATATTTCTATCTTTTCAGGAGGTCCAATTACATGCACGGCACGCTGGGTAGAAGTACCTTTGTAATCCCCATCCAAAACTGTAACTTGAATCTGGTTAGCACCTTGATTGAGCTCTATGCTAACAAAGCTCCATGCACCAAAAAGTGGTGGGCTATCAGCTTTTAGTATCTTGGATACATCAATCCCGAATTCCTTTGCACTTACAGTTTTTTGTGTATCAATAGCAACACCATTTATTGATAAACAGAGATTAATACCAACCTGAGCCAGCGCAGTTATGGTAATATGACGAATATCGAAAACTTGACCTTCATTCGGTGCCAGTATAATCAAGCCATCGTATGACTTGGCAAATGTTGGTGTGATTACGAGGAATATCAAAGCACAAGCTATGTATATCCTCTTAGTTACTGAACTCATTCTTTACCTCACTCGATATATTGCGCTTTCTGCAAATTCGTGCTTTTCATCTTCTGCAACTGCATTAACTTTAAATTTGTGTATACCCTTTTTCGCATTTGCTGGTATTGTATAAATGCCTGTCCAATGGTAGATGTCTTTGGCTTTATGTAGTTTAATGACAGTTCCATCGTCCATCATTGCTGTAACAGATTTTGGAATATTTAATAAAGTAACTCTTATCTTTGCTGTCTGCCCAACTGTTACATCGTTTGGTTGTAAATCTACATATATACATGGGATAGCATTATCTATGATTATCAAACCAACAGTTTGCCATGTTCGGTCCGTCGCATCAGTGGCACTGACAAGTAACCAATATGGACCGTCGGGTACATCATAAGGAACAAAAAAATGCGAGGTCCATTCATTACCTTTTAGTGCTAATTCAAATGTGTTTCCATCTGGATGCGTTACTATTACTCTTTTCAATGGTATATTGGAAGTAACAAAGATATTAGGGTCACCAGGAGGAATACGGTCCATATCAAATCTGACCCATATTTCAGGTGGCTGTGTTGGTTGGGTGACGATAACATCAGTCAAAATCAGCACTGGTTGAGGAACAATTTTCTCTTCAGTCATAATAGGTGCCACTACTGGCTGAGTAGGTTGGACGATCGTCACGGGTTCAATTGATGTTGGAATCGGTTCTGGCTCCTCCGGTAATGCAGACTTTGGAATAGATGGAATAATTTCTGGTTGAATAATTACCACTTGTGGTATGTGAGTCTCAATTGGCTGTGATGGTTGAGTGACATTCGGAATTTCTACGATGATCGGCACTGATTCTATTTTCGGCGAAACCTTCTTCAACATAAAATCAGCTTTTGCAGGACTCCCCACCCTTACAAACTGAGTTTGTGGTTTGCCTGCGTATCTAACGTTACGTCCTGTCAATATATAACCTTCTGGTAAACTAAGCTCATCCACTCTTATAACATGGAGTCCTGAATCTACCTCTGGTATGGAGTATTTACCGTTTTCATCTGTTATCACGTAAGTTCCATCTTCCATTATTAGCGTGATGTTTGGAACTCCCAGATCGCCTTTGTCCTGAACACCATCGTCATCATTATCAAGAAACACTTTACCTATGATTATACCTTTGTCTGAGAATATACCTTTACGCACCTGTACCTGCCATTCAGCTTGATTTGACGTCAGTTTAATACCAGCATCAGTCGCTCTAATTTTGGGTGTGTAACCAGAGGCTTCTGCAATATTTTTCCCATCACCCAGGTCTGCATTGCTTCCTACCGAGGTACTATAGCTGATTGTAACACTCCCGTTCTTCGGGATTTCTGGAATATTAAAGATAATTTGATTACGGTTCTTAGATGGAGTTATCTTTGATTGTTCATCTATCACTCCAGTTCCGCTCAGATAAGCAAATCCACGTGGAAGGATATCAGTTACATTGATATTAATTAAATTTGATTTCGGACTAAGATTCTTTACTGTTATCATATAGGTAATTATATCGCCAATCTCAACGATACGTTTATTTCCCATCTTTGTTATCTGAATATATGGAACGACTACGGATGTAAAAACGATATTGCTTTGTATTGGCTCAATTTCTGAATCGCTCAGATTAGCAATGTTTTGTATTTCGTGCAAACCTGGTTCAAGATCAGTTTTCACTCTAGTCTTCAGTATTACACTTCGTTCTCTTTTATCAGGTTCTAGCTTACCAATATCCCATTGTATAGTCTTTGACGATGCGTCATAAGTTCCACCCTCAACATATTCCAAGCCTTCAGGCAAAACGTCACTGATGATAACATCAGTAGCCTTATCACTACCAGTGTTCTTATATCTTATCGTATATGTAATAATGCCACCAGGAGATGCCTGAACAACATCCACTTCTTTTGCCAGGCTTAAAACCGGTGCTGATCTAACTTCCGCAGTAGCAGTTGATTGAGTTTCTGGTGCTTGATCACTTTTTAGAGTTGCTAAATTTGTAATTACTGTTTCATTTGCTAATGGTGAATCAACCTCAACGGTTAATTCAACTTTTCCAGTAGCACCAGGGGTAACTGTTCCTAGATTCCAGACTACAGACCCATTTTGTAGCTTCCCATTATTTGATGCGCTCACAAACTTTGAGTATTCAGGAATGGGGTCATTTATTACAACGTTAGTTGCTTTTCCACTTCCGGTGTTTTGGTAATCAATAGTAAATTTAAGGATTCCACCTGCTTCCACAACTTTTGGTGAAACATATTTCTGTATATTTAGTGATGGAATCTGAATTGTGGTGATGGCTGTCGCCGATAGCGGCTCAATCTCATCACTATCAATAGTTGCTATATTCTTGATAATTGCACTATCTTTAATAGATGGCAAGACCCTTATAATTAATTGCACTGATCCAGTTGCTTGAAATTTAAGATTGTCAAGAGTCCATTTAACTATGCCATTACTTTCTATTCCGCCGCCAGAAGCACTGACAAATATTGTATTATCAGGTATAGGATCAGTTATTACTACATTTGTTGCATTTCCAGCATTATTTTTATATTCTAAAGTATAAGTGATTGTATCATTCTCTGTTGCTGTTGCTTTATCTGATGTTTTAGTAAAGGTTAAAGCAGTGATTTGCAGAAGGGGAATGTTGATATTTACAACATCCGTATCTATAATAATCTCTTTCTTGAAATCTATGTATCCGGGCTTGGTTACTACAACAATATACTTTCCAGTGTTTACAAATAACGTATAATATCCATTTGAATCAGTTGCGGTTGGATTCGATTGAGTATTGTTTTGATATGTTGGTAACTGAACAGGATTTCCTGTATTGGGATCAATCAAGCTTACCAATGCGCCCTCGATATGCTCATTTGTGATAGAATCGTAGACATATCCAAGTGGTTCAATACATATATTGGCATCAATAACGAATTCTCCACCTTTTTGTGCATTAACAGCTACGGAACCATGTTTATAGTATCCCGATAAGCTCTGTTGAACTTCAACGATATAACTCCCAGGCATAAACCCTGATATTATATACAAGCCTTCTGAATCTGTTATTGTGGTGATCTGATTCCCATTTCCATCAAGAACAGGATTTCTTTTATTATCGAGTAATCTTAATATAGCACCTTTCAATGCGCCTTTCGTTTTACAATCAGAAACCGAACCGCTGATGTCATTTTTAGGCTCAAATACAGCCCCAAATAATGCAGAAACACTAACATTTTCGTTGGCTGTGACAACTCTACCTGAGTCGTCATTTGTTTCTATGGTCACTTTATAGTCACCGATCTGGGAGATGAAAACGATGTAGTCGCCATTAGCATCTGTTAACACGGATCCAACTACATTGCCTGATTTATCCGTTACGGACACTTTCGCACCTGCAACGGGTGTTCCTCTGGATTGGCTCACAACCACACCGGTAATGGCTCCAGGGGCAAAGATGATTTTTACCGTAGCATCAACTATCCCTGTTTCTTTAGTACCAGCAGTGGCTTTAGCAAGTGCCTCGACAGGCGTGTTGCTAACAATATCGGCAGTCAGATAAGTTATTGCCACACCATTCTTTATCGGAGCAGTAATATCTTGCAATCCATTTGAAAAGGTTCCTTTGGATGTTGTAAATGTTACAATCGTTCCATCAGGTAAAGGAGCGCCTGTATCATCTGTTACAGTTGCAGTTAATTTTGAAGAGTGCTTTCCATCACCAATAATTACATCGGGGTCAGGTACTAGAGTGATCTTAGCAGGAATTGGCACTTTACCTTTCACAACCACGTCAATCTGGTTACTGATAGATGATGCGCCTTCTTTGCTACGGATACTAGCGATATTTGAAATTATTGTACCTTCTACCATTCCGGAACTGGTCTTAACTGTAAATTGGATTTTGCCGTTTTCACCTTGACTCAAATTTTCAATGAACCACGTAACGATTTGGTTGCTCTCTATGCCACCATTGGTCGCTGAAACCAAAGTAGTACCTGCCGGCAGTTGATCTGTAATACGAACTTGTGTTGCAGGCATGTTACCAGTGTTAGTATATTCTAGGGTGTATGTAATGCTTCCTCCTGGATAAACCGAGTTTACATTTGCAGATTTCCTAATTTCCAGTGACGGGGCATTACCAATAGTTACTACGATAGTTGAATCTATAATATCTCCTGATGAATCCTTAATAGATGCCACATTTACAATCCTGTCCCCTGTTTTCAGCCCTTCCTTTACTTCTACTTTGATTTCTACAGTTCCAGACGTATCAGCAGGGAGTTCACCAATATTCCATGTAACGGTTCCCTGCTTTTCCTCACCTGTACCAGAGGCACTCAAGAACGTAACGGTGTTGGGAAGTATATCTGTAAGAATTACACCATGCGCTGTGTCATTCCCGATATTTGCATATTGGATGGTATAGGTAAGTACTTCACCTACGCTGACTGGATCAGGGCGTGCAACCTTATTGATGGTCAGAAGACTACTCCCACCAACCGTTAGCACCACAGGATTACTTGTATCTGTGTATGGGAACCCACCTTTATCCTTGTAATCCAAAGACGCTGTATTGGAAATTTTCGTACCGACAGGTACTACTGCCCAACCAGAACATACAATTAGCAGGTATAAAAGTATGGACAATACTAAGGTGATTTTATGAATGTGATATATAATGATTTTCATGCGCTTACATATTATTTTTGTCATTCCCGCTTCCGCAGGAATGACATCATAGGTTACAGAAATACTATTTAATAGTAGCTTTGAAAGTGATCGTTACAGATCCGCTTGGACCAAGTATCCCTATGTTGACCGTAACAACTCCACCGACTACTTGCACCTGATCTCCGTCAACATTATCAGTCCTCGGAGAGCCATTGAGAGTAACACTATTAGTTAAATAGGTGAGAGTGGTTGGTACTGAGTCAGTTACAAACACATTTGTTGCATTTCCTGTACCGGTATTTGTAACCACTATTGTGTAAGTCAATTCTGTTCCCGGCGGTTGATCTCCTGTGGGACTGACAGTCTTGGTTACTGTTACAGAAGGAGCTTGAATAGTAGTTGTCAGGGTAATGGAATCCGTCACGCTTGGATCTGCTTTGGATATTGCAGTAAGCGTTGTTACATCTACGGTCCCATCTGCTGTTCCAACAGGTACAGTTCCAATTGCGAGGTATTTTCTGACTTCATTTGGAGCCAAAATACCGGTGTCAGGTCGTCCGTCAGCATCAGAATCTGTCGCTAGAGCATCTCCATTATTTATTATTCCATCTCCATTTGCATCAACGTAGAATGCCCAGACAATGCCTGCTGTAGAAGAGATTTCACCATTAAAAGTATCACTTCCATTTCCAGTATTCTTAATTGAGAATCCATATACAATCTGATCACCCGGAGTAGCTGCCGTGCTCTGGCTATTATATATATCCACTCCAGCTGTTTGAGCCACAATTGCAGGTGGACTGGTAGCTATCACAGGTGTCTGCGGGTTGTTATTTGCGTCTTTGAAGTTAGCTGTTGCTGTATTGACTATTTGAGTATACTGCGGCACACCTGCATTGACTTTCACTTTGAAAGTGATTGTACCAGTACCACTTGCTGATACATTTCCCACATTGGCTTTTACAGTGTTAGCAGAAAATTCGCAGTTATCATCTCCAGTACCATCAGTTCTAGGGCTTCCGTTGAAGGTTATACTCCCTGCCACATAAGTGACATCAGATGGTATCGGGTCTGATATCACCACTGCATTAATAGCCGTAGCGGAGCCAGAGTTTTTGTAAGTGATTGTATATGTGATGGTGTCACCCGGGTTGGGATTACTAACATCCTGTGTTTTAGATAAGAGTAATACAGCTTTTGCCACAGTTGTTGTATAGGTTCCTGTATCCGTTTTACTGCCATTACCTTGTGATGTTGCTGTAAGTGTAGTAACATCGGTCGAGGCATCCGCCGCTCCTGCTGGGATATTGACGACAGCTATTACATTATAAGTACCGTTTTGTGGTAGTTGTGTAGTGCTAGTAATAGGTCCAGCCGCTATATCCTCAGCATCTAACACACCATTACCATTAATATCGTGGTATATAATGGTTGTATAACCATTACTGCTAGTTGCCGTAAGGTTGAAAGTGTCATTTCCATTACCAGTGTTTGTGATTGTTGAAGGATAATGGGCAATTGTACCTGCCAACGCAGTTTCAGCCCCTGTGGGTGGTGAAACATCAACACCATAAACTTGAGAGACAACAGTACTTGCCGTATTAGGATCCGATGAAACTGGCGTCATCGGGTTCTGGTTGTCATCCTTATACTGAACTGTGGCTTGATTTTGTATAACTGTGCCTGCTGATGTAGACAAAGCCATAGCTGTTAAATATGCGAATGACATGTTAAATATCATGCAGATAGCAAATATAAGTAGAATTCTTTTCATAAACTTTAGATTCATACAGATCGTCCTCCTTTTGTTTCCTAACATTTAGGATAGTGCTAAACAAGTAATGCTCCTTCGAGATTGTAGTTGCAAATGAAATACTTGATAGCCCCAATGTGGTTACTCAGTTTCTTGGAAAAGGAAAGTGTCTTCCTAACCAAACGAGATACTCTCTGTCTCATCGTACAA
>Ga0268276_1003680_pt1 | contig 11632 bp, 10 predicted proteins | sample saktaG_4_FD_190145 | JGI IMG/M metagenome (GOLD analysis project Ga0268276, IMG submission 190145) | Saline water microbial communities from Sakinaw Lake, British Columbia, Canada - sak_2010_1_5_45m | ecosystem: Environmental > Aquatic > Non-marine Saline and Alkaline > Saline ...
AGACCCTGTTCTAAAGAATATTTTGGCAGCCAGTTGAAGGCTTTTTTGACTTTTTCTATGCTTAGAAACTGCTTGTCTATTTCGTTTTTTGCTTCGCCCAGTATTTTTGGCTTTGCATCCTTTTTTTCCATTAGCTCTGCAATTTTGCCGTATAACTCTATTACACTTATTGGCTCTCCAGTTCCGAAATTAAATGCCTGGCCTTTTATTTCTTCTTTATCAAGGTTTTGCGCTAATGTTAAGTAACCATTTACAGCATCTTTTACATACATATAATCTCTTTCTAGGGTGCCATCACTTCTTATCACAAATTGTTTACCTTTAAGAAGAGAGCATATTGCATCTGGCACTAATCTTGAGAAGTTTAGGTCTGCCCCCCCATATGTGTTGGCGTTTCTTGTTATAGCTATTGGTAAGCCATAGGTTAAAGCATAGCTTCTTGCCAATATGTCTGCGCATGCTTTTGAAGCGTCATAAGGGTAAATTCCCAGTAAAGGAGAATCTTCTGTGTAGGGGAGGTCTTTTTGTATTCCATATGCTTTATCGCTTGAAGCAACTACAATTCTTTTAACATTTTTATTTAACCTGCATGCTTCAAGAACATTCCATGTCCCTTTTATGTTAGATTCGAATGTTGAAATGGGGCTTTTGTTAGCAACACCCACCAGTGCTTGTGCGGCTAAGTGAAAAACAGAGTCAATCTCTTTTTCATTAATAATCCTTTCCATGCAGGCAAGATCGATTATGTCACCATGAATTACTTCAACTTTGTTTCTTATTTTAAGAAGATCTAACCCACAAGTCCTTTTAATATCCCTGATCACAACAAATACGTCTGCTCCTTTTTCAACAAGTGTTTTTGCTAGCCAAGAACCTATAAAACCATCAGCTCCAGTGACAAATACTCTTTTTGAATCCCAAAATTTATCCATTTAATTTACCACCCTTTACTATAATCTGAAAAACAATAATATTTATAAATATACCTATTTTTTTGAGGTTGGGGTGAGTTGATGACAGATGTACTTTTAATAGTTCCTCCTTTTAGTTATAAAAGCCTTGGCGAGGCTAGCTCAAAGGCGCCTAACTTAGGTATTGCAATTTTGGCTGCTGTTCTTGAAAATAAAAAATATAGTGTTAAAATTTTAGATACGTTTGCTTTAGATATGGATAATAAAGAGATTGCCGATACTATAAGGGAAAATAAGCCGAAAATTGTTGCTATTACGAGTGTAACTGCAAATTCCTTACGAGCAGAGAATATACTTAAGATAACTAAAGTAATTGATCCAAACATTACTACAATTTATGGAGGGCCACATGTTACTATAATGCCTAATAAGGCATTTGATTCTGGAGCAGTTGATTATATTGTAATGGGGGAAGGAGAAGAGACAATAATTGAGTTAGTTGATTATATCCTTAATGGTAAGGGAGATAAATCTGCGATAGAAGGCATTGGTTATAAGGGTGAAGGGGGAAAAGTGAAGATAAATAGCCCTAGAGACTTTATTAAGGATTTAAATACGCTTCCGATACCTGCTTATCATCTTTTGCCAATGGATGCTTATAGAGCTTATGGGTGGCTTGATGAAGGAAGAAAATTCTGCACTATGATTTCCTCCAGGGGGTGCCCTTTTCAATGCACTTATTGCACAAGCTCAAAAATATTTGGGCATATGTGGAGGTATAGGAGCGCTGAGAAGGTTTTTGAAGAAATCAAATTATTGTATGATAAGTATGGGGTAAGGCATATTTATTTTCAGGATGATGAATTTACTGTAAATCATGAAAGGGTAATTGAGATATGCAATAAGATAATTGAAAATAAAATGGACCTTATTTGGGAGTGCTTGACAAGAGTCAGCCATGTTGATGAGGAATTACTTAAGAAAATGGCGGAAGCTGGCTGCAAGAGCATCTTATATGGGGTTGAGTGCGGTTATCAGGAAGGTATTGATAAGATAAATAAGAAAATAACACTTAAACAAGCTACTGATGCTGTCAAATTTTCAAAGAAATATGGAATAAGCCCAAAGGTTACTTTTATGATGGGTTTTCCTTGGGAAGGCAAAAAAGAGATTAAAGAGACAATTAAATTTGCTAAAAAACTTAATGCAGATTTAACTTTTTTTAATGTGCTAAACCCTTATCCAGGGACTCCCTTGTATAATGATATAAAAAAGGAAAACCTTTTTGTAGGAGATTATGCATGGGATAGATATAGCCCGCATGGGGAAACTCCAGTTATTAGGACTCGATATCTTAGCGCTGAGGAGCTTGCTTATTGGAATGGAAGGGCTTACCTTAGCCTTTACCTTAGCCCAAGGTATTTTATAAGGAAGCTTAAGCTGATTACTAACTTTAGGGAATTGAAAAGAGCAATAAAATCTGCTTCCGGCCTCTTTCTTACTTCTTTAAGAAGGGTTATTTTAAAGAAATAGTTACCAAACTTTCCATGGCGCTTTCTTATTATTCCACAACTCGTTTAGCTCCATTGTATCTTTAAATGTGTTCATGCATTTCCAGAAACCATCATGCTTGAATGCCTGTATTTGCTTTTCTTTTACTAAATCTTCAAATGTTTCTTTTTCGAGATCATAACTGTTTTTTAGGTGACTGAATATCTTTTTATTGAATACAAAAAAGCCACCATTAATCCAATGATCTAGTTTTGGCTTTTCTTTGAATTCCATTATTTCATTGTTGTTGTTTATCTCCATAATTCCAAATTGGGATAGGGGGTTTACAGCTGTTAATGTTACAATCTTATTATTTTTTAGATGAAAGTCCAGGATTTCTTTTATGTTTACATCTGAGACATCATCCCCATAGGCTACAAAGAAATTATCGTCTTTTATGTATGGTTCAACTTTCTTTATTCTTTGGCCCTTGTTGCTAGATTCGCCTGTATCTATGAATTTGATGTTCCAATTTTCATTATTATTGCCTTTGAAGTAATCTTCAATCATTTTTCCTTTATAGCCCAGGCATAATATGAATTCATTAAATCCATATTTAGAGTATGTTTTCATTATATGCCAAAGTATGGGTTTTCCACCTATTTCAATTAGGGGCTTTGGCATTTCTTCTGTCAATTCTTTTAACCGTGTTCCTTTTCCGCCGCATAGAATTACTACTTTCATCTTTATTGGTTAATTTGGCTGTGTTTTTAAGGTTTTATGTTTTTTGTATTTAGCGCAGACAAAGTAAACTATAAGCAATAGGAGAGTAATTATTGTTATTGTTAAGCCTATCTGGTATGATATCGGCTTGTATTCGAAGATTATGCTTTCTTCATTGCCTTCTAAGTATATTGCAGTTATCATGGCATCTGCGTTGTATACCTCTTTATTTTTATTTTTCGATTTTGCCTGCCAGCCAGGGAATACTGAGAATTTTTCGCTATATACTAAGAAACCTTTTTGATCGTTTAGTTTGATTTCTCTTTTGTCAAAATTGTGCATTACGACATTTTCATCTTCTATTTGGCTTAGTCCACCTTCAAAAGAACTGAAAACTGCATTGATTTCATCTTCAGATAAAGTGTTTTTATTTTTTGTAATGTCTGGCAGCAGTATTCCATTGGAATCTACATATTGCTGCAAAATAGAAGCTGAATTTTGATCTACTGAGCCTTTTGTAAGAAAGATTGCTTTGAATTTTTTTAGCTCCCCTAAATTGTAACCGTTTATACTTTTTTTACCCTTTATTATCACTGTGTTTTGCGGGTTAAAGGCCTGACTTAACATTAAAGCATAAGTTGTTTGAGTAACTGATTCTTCTTCGCCTACAACCAATACTGCGTTATCTACAATGTATGCTCTAGGCAAGAATTGTTGGTTTTCATAAAGATACGGGCCCCATGCTTTTGCCCACTGGTCGTACATTGGGAAACATACAGTACAGTTCTCAAATTTCTTTAAGAACTTGAATCCTGATAAGTTGAGCTCCTCCCTAGCTGTTAAATATTTTAAATTAAGTATTCCCCAGAACTTTGCAGGATCATTGAAAGATACAGAAAGATAATTATTCATATAAGGTTGGTACCACATTGTATCATATTTGTAAATGTGCTCTAGTTTTAGAGGTATATTATAGAAGTCAGTTCCCCAGTCAATTCCTCTAGTCTCCCATGTTTGAATTCTGAATAAACCTGGTTGTTTACTGATATAGTTTAATATTTCGTTACTCTTTATTGCTTCATTCCCGTTGAGGTATTCTTTTGGATTATCGTTGGTGTAGTGAGTGTAGTTGAATGCCCATAAGTCTATTAAAATGAGGCCTATTACCAGAAAGTAAATCAATTTTTGATGTTTTTTAATTGCCTTGAAAAGTTCACTGGCTCCGAATCCTGCCAATATGGAGGCTGAAAAAGCAAATAAAAATAGGCTTCTATCCATGTATCTTAGGCTTTTGAAAAAAGGGACAAATCTCCATAAAAAATAATATATGTTGAAAGAGTTTGTAGCTATGAATATAGATAATAAGGCCCCTAGCCCAAAGAAGATTACATATCTATTGCTTCTTTTTTTATAAATTGCAAAGAGAACTAACAGGAATGCTATTATGCCTATATGGTCGCCTGTCCCGCTTCTCTGGATTTTGGGCATTCCTTTGTATATAGGCTCAATTAGTCTATTGAAAATGGCATTGTACTGTAATTGTCTACCTGATGCTTCTTCCCAAGCTGTCTCTGCTCGGCTGCTTATTTTTATATAATCAACATTAGCAATAATCCTTTGTGCAGAGAGCCCAAGGAAGATTAAAAGTATCAATGAGGAAACTAAAATTGTTTTGGTTAACTTTCCATTTGAAGGCTCCAAAATAAAATTGAATATTAGGTATAATCCAAAGAAAAGCCCCAGCCATATTGTTACCTTTGTGTCAGGATTTAATCTGAATAGTATTGCAAAAACTATCCCTGCCACTATAGAGTTCTTCACCCATTCTTTTTCTTTTAGTGATTTTATCCCAAATAAGAAAGCTAATGGGAGTATGGCATATCCGCCTAAGGTTGTAAGCCAGCCCCATACAAGGAGTTTTGCCATGTGCGCATTTAACATGTATATAAGCGCAGAGATGAATGCAATTTTTTTGTCTAATCCTAAGTATATAATCAAAGCATACATAGATATTCCTGAGAGAAGGAATAGGAAAACATAAGTTAATTTGAGAGCAATGATTGTATTAGGTACAATAAAAATTAATATCCCAAGTATACTATCTAGGCCCAGTATTGGCTTCATCAAAAAAGGAGAACCGCTAAAACCAAACGGACTCCATAAAGGCCAAAAATCTTTATATTCTAAGGCAGAAGTCTTTAATGTTTGTGCAATTGGATAGTAAAATGTGCTTATGTCATGAACTGGGATATTTGCATTAAAAAAATAAAACAAGTAGATTATAGCCAGTATTAAAAGAGCGGTAAGATAAGGCGCATGGTTTTTAATTTTTGTTTTTAATTCCATCCAACTTCAGTGATGGTAGAAGTAATAATATTATAAAGCTTTTGATTTATTCTTTTATCAGCTTAATCTTTTTGAAAAAAACAAATTTTAGGATAAAAATGCCCCCAATTATTATAGGTGAAGATATTTTAGCAGGGATTTTTAGTATATCCACAAATAAAGACATTAGGCCAACTGTTGCAATTGAAAATCCAATATTTGCTGAGATGTACTTAATAAACTGGTTGTGTATTAGTCTGACCAACAAATAGGTATAAAATCTTCCAATTAATACAATGACTACAGCTATTGAGGAGCCCAACCAACCGTACATGCCTAAGACATCTATCAAAATCCACATAATGAATATGCTTAGTACGGTCCATATTACCCCTACAAAAAGGAACTTTCCAAAATCGTTTGCTAACTTTTTATGTTTCATTATACTGCCTCTTTTTTGAACCACTTTACAAAGAGTTTTATACCTTGTTCTATTTTTATTTTAGGCTCATAACCTAAAAGTTTTTTTGCTTTAGAGATCTCTGCATATGTTATATCAACATCTCCTCTTTGTTCTTTTATAACCTTTATTTTAGCTTTTTGGTTTAGTTCTTGTTCAATTAGTCCAATAAGGTATTTTATTTCTATTGGGTTAGAATCCCCTAGGTTTATTATCTCAAACCCTAAATTTTCTTTTAAAGCAGAGAGAATTCCATCAACAATGTCAGTTACAAAAGTGTAATCCCTTTTAGATTTTGTATTACCGTATACTTCAATCTCCTTTCCTTCGTTGATGAGTTTGGTAAATTTATAAATGGCCATATCTGGCCTGCCTCTTGGGCCATATACTGTAAAGAACCTTAGGCAAGTTATATCAAGATTGAAATTGTCATGGTATTCTTTACATAAAAGTTCTGCTGCTTTTTTGGTTTTTGCGTAAGGAGATATCTGATTTTCTGTTTTGTCTATTTCTGAAAATGGAATTTTTGTATTTGTTCCATAAACTGATGAGCTAGAGCCAAATACAAAGTTTTTAATTTTGAATTCTTTTGCAAGTTCTAATAAATTTCTTGTCCCTTCGATGTTTACTAGTTCATAAAGTTCCTTATCTTCAAAAGAAGCCCTTACACCCGCTCTTGCAGCAAGATGTATAATTTTGCTTATTTTATTCTCCTGAAATACCTTGGTTAGAGCTTCTTTGTCTGTTATGCCTATTTTATATAAAGCAAAATTATGATTTTTCAATGCTTGTTCTATGTTCTTCTCTTTTATTTTTGGGTCGTAATATGAGTTGAAATCATCTATGCATAAAACAGAAAATTCTTTGTTGAGCAGAGCTTCACAAGTGTGTGACCCAATAAATCCAGCGCCGCCAGTTACTAGTATCTGCTCCATTACTTAAAATTAATATATGCTGATTTATAAATTTATCCTTAAAATTTTTTATAGGGGCTTATCTTTTTTTAGCTATACAGAATAAGGTAATGCCTATTGGAACCAATGTGTTGCCTTCAAATGTTAACCAAAAATAAAGTAATTTATTCAATAATCTTTTTATGAAATTTTTTTTAGAATATCTTAGGTTTTCATTTATTCTTTTGTTGAGAATCTTCTCAAAGATGAAATAAGGGAAAAAACCTAAAAAATTCCAATATCTCATTTTTATTATTTTGAGGTTTGCTTTTTTCAGTTTACTTCTCAATTCTTTTTCTGAATATCTTCTATAATGACCTATTTCTTTATCTCTTTTTCCATAAAGAAGTTTTATTGATGGGACAGTTATTATTGCTCTGCCCCCTGGTTTGAGTACATAATTTATCTTTTTCAAAGCATTTATATCATCTTTCACGTGTTCTATAACATCCAAACAAAAAACATTGTCGAATCTTTCTTTTCCAAGATGCTTTATATCTTCGACTCCCATAACTTTTATGTCTTTTTTTTTACAGAATTCTCTTGCTAATTCGACCATTTCTTTTTCTATATCAATAGCTGTAACATCATAATTTCTTTTTAGTAATTCTTTGGTTAGATGTCCTGTACCACAACCTAAATCCAATACAGAGTGTCCTTTTAACTCTTTCAGGACTAGCTTTCTTAAACTTGCAAAACGAAAATCGGTTTCGTTCGATTGAAGAAGCTTGGAGTAATGTTCTACTAATTTCTCTTGCATTTTATAACTCTTTTTTAATAGAATAGTACTTTTTCTCTTTTCCATAATAAATTTTGATCAGTATGTCTCCTAATATTCCTAGAACCAATAATTGGATTCCTAAAACTACTAATAGAATTGAAAGAAGCAGTAATGGCCTGTTTGATAAGGGGGTATTATAAAACACTTTCATGAAGACTAGATAAAATCCAATTAAAAATCCAGTTATGAATGAAAAAATACCCAGACCACCAAAAAGATGTATTGGCCTTGCGGAATATTCCATCCAGAATTTTAAGACAATTAGATCCAAGAAACCTTTTACAAGCCTTTTTAATCCATATTTTGTTTTCCCATGTATCCTTTCTCTATGATTAACTTTGACTTCTCCTATTTTAAATCCTTTCCAAGAAAGAATTGTCGGAATAAATCTGTGCATTTCCCCATACAAATTTAAATCTTCAAAACACTCTTTTTTGTAGGCCTTTAATGTGCAACCAGAGTCATGTATTTTCTCTTTTGTTAATATCTTTCTTAAAATATTTGCAAATTTTGAAAATATATTTTTGAAAAAACCATCCTTTCTTCTAAAACGCCATCCAGAAATAACATCATAGTCTTTTATTTTATTTAGAAGTTTGGGAATATCATGGGGGTCATTCTGTAAGTCAGAATCTATTGTAATAATTATTTTTCCTTTTGAGGCTTTGAAGCCAGCATCCAATGCGGCTGTTTGCCCAAAGTTTTTTCTAAATCTTATTGCTTTTACTTCTTTACTTTTTATATTTTTTATTTCATTAAAAGTGTTGTCTTTAGAACCATCATCAACGAATATTATTTCATATGTTTTTTTAAGGTTGGTTAGTACACCTTTTAGTTCTATATACAATGGAGCTATATTTTTCTCTTCATTGTATGTTGGTATTACAATGCTTAGATCTGTCATTTTCCTTCGAGAGAAAGCCTTTTCGCTTTAAAAACATTATGATTTCTTAATAGCGTTTATGATGTTGGTTGTAGAAAAACCAGGTTTAAGCTTTATGATATGGATTTTTCCGCCATGTTTCTTTACTGTTGTAGCTTCTATACAGTTTTCTCCATATTCTTCACCATTAACGTGAATATTAGGCTTGATTATTTCTAAGAGCTTAATAGGCGTAGTTTCGTTGAATACAGTTACATAATCAACCTCTTTGAAATTAGCAATCATTTTAGCTCTTGCTTTCTCCTTGTTTAATGGCCTTTCTGGCCCCTTATTTTGCTTAACACTTATGTCAGAGTTTACACCTACTATCAGGACATCTCCTTGCTGTTTTGCTTCTTTTATTATTTTTTCATGTCCTTCATGTAATATATCAAATGTTCCATTAAGTGTTACTATTGTCTTTCCACTTTCTTTGATTCTTTTTGATAAAGTTTCCAGCTCTTCTCTACCAACTATTTTTTGGTCTTGCTTAAATAAGATATAATTTTTTGCTTGGGTTAAGTTGGCAGCAATGTAATCTGGGAGTTCTTTTCTTGTTTCCTCTAGGTGTTTTACACCATGCCCTGTTAAGAGATAAATAGTTTTGCAGTTTGTCTTTTTTCCTAATTTTATGTCGTGTGGATGGTCGCCAATTATCCATGACTCTTGGAGATTGATGTCGAATTCTTTTTCTGCCTGTTTTATAAATTTAGTATTTGGTTTTCTACAGTCACAGTTTTCTTCTGGTGGATGTGGGCAGAAATATGTTTTTTCTATATTTATCCCATGTTCTTTGAGCTTGTTTATAAGATGATTGTTGAATTTATGGAAGTCTTCTTCTGTGTAAATCCCTCTTCCTATGCCGGATTGGTTGGTTATTATAAAAAATTTGAATTCTTTTAACTCTTTTAGGGAGGGTATAACATCTTTGTATAGCTCGAAATCCTCTATTCTGTGTACATACCCAGGATCTTTATTCAGAACACCGTCTCGGTCAAGAAATAATGCTTTTTGGAAATTCTTCGAATTTCCTAAACTTTTTGAAAAAGCTTCGCTTTTTCTAAACGGTTTAGAAGCTTCGCTTCTAAAACCTTTCTTATTCTTCGAAAGTTTAGTCATTTTCGATGCTTTCTTTAATCTCATCTATTGTGACTGTTGATGTTCCTAGCTTGCCTATTGTGATTCCTGCAGCATAGTTTGCTAGTGTTGCTGCCTGCTTTTTTGTTGCCCCTGTAGTTAAAGCTAATGTTAATGCTGCTACTACTGTATCACCTGCTCCTGAAACATCATAAACTTCTTTTGCTTTTGTGGGGATATTGGTTATCTCTTGTTTTTCAAACAAAGACATTCCTTTTTCTCCTTGAGTTATCAATATTGGGGTGTTTAGCTCTCCTAACAGCTGTTTTCCAATTTCTTCTATCTTCTCTTTGTCGGTCATTTCTTTAGCTTCCTTTTCATTTGGCGTAATCAAACTTACATTTTTGTAAAACTTCTTATGTTTGGGTTTAGGATCAACAATTATCAGTTTATTATTTGCTATAATCTTTATTTGATTAACCAGATTTTCAGTTATCACTCCTTTTGCATAATCAGAGATTATTATTGCATCTGATTGGGTTATCCTCCCTTTAATAAATTCTATAATCTTATTTTCAAGTTCCTTGTTTAGATATTCTCTTTTTTCGTAATCAATCCTCAATAGCTGCTGCCTTTGGCCAAGAATCCTGACTTTTTGGGTTGTTGGCTTCTGGTTATCTGTGAATATTCCATCTGTGTTAATGTTTCTTTTTTTTAATTCATTTAGGAGAATTTGCGCAGGATGGTCATTGCCTATTATACCAACCATAAAAGCATTTGCGCTTAATGCTGAGATATTGTTTGCAACATTAGCTGCTCCCCCAGGAACAAAATCCTCTTTTTGTACGTCTAGAACCTGGACAGGAGCCTCTGGGCTTATTCTTTCTACATTACCAAAAATGTATTTATCTAACATTATATCTCCTATTATTAAGATGTTCTTCCCTTTGAAATTGTCTAAAATTTTTATTAGTTCATTCATTTTGTTCCAACCATTGCATGTAATCTTCTATTGCCCCTTTTAGAGGATACTCAGCTTTCCATTTTAGCTCTTTTTCCGCTAATGTTGTGTCTGCCTGTGTGTTTGATTGATACTTTTTGTAAGGGTTATCAAAATATTCTATCTCCTTATTTGTTTTTAATAGTTGATTTAGGATTTTTATTAGTTCATTGAAGGATGTTGCTATTCCTGTTCCAACATTATATATACCTGGTTTAGCATCTATTGCTTTGATTGTCGCTTGTACGGCATCTTTAACATATATATGGTCTCTTTTTTGTTCCCCGTGTTTGAATAATCTTGGATTTTTGTTTGCTTTAATCTGTTTTATTAAATGATAGATCATAGAAGTTGGCCTTCCTTTGAATGATTCTCTTGGTCCGAAAACGTTGAAATATCTTAGCCCAACTATTTGGAGGTTATCCTTTAGTTTAACTGTTAATTCATCCATTGCAAGTTTTGTAGCTGCATAAGCGCTTTCTGGCTGTTTTTCTTGTGATTCTTCCATTGGTATTTTTCCATTGCCATATACGCTTGCGGAAGAGGCATAGATAAGTTTTGCATTGTTCTTTTTTGCTAAGTTAATTATATTTTTAAAACCTTCAAGGTTGGACCTTAACATCTCTTTATCATCTTTGAATCTTGGGTCGGTTATTGCAGCTTGGTGAAAGATTATGTCAAATTTTTCTTCCATATTGAATGGTTTAGAGACATCTATTTCTAAAAATTTTCCTTTGAAATCTTTTAGATTAGCTTTAACTCCTGTAAATAGATTGTCTGCTACAATCACTTCATGGCCTTGCTTTTCCAGTTCTAATGCTAAATTAGAACCAATGAATCCTGCTCCGCCTGTTACTAAACATTTCATTCTAATTGAGCAAGGATACTACACACATTTGTGTGTAGGGGAATTGCGTAACACGAACCTTGCTTTCCTCCGTAAAGTTTTTCTACCATTTTGATTATAAAATGAGTGCGCAACGAAAATT
>Ga0268276_1003681_pt1 | contig 11627 bp, 10 predicted proteins | sample saktaG_4_FD_190145 | JGI IMG/M metagenome (GOLD analysis project Ga0268276, IMG submission 190145) | Saline water microbial communities from Sakinaw Lake, British Columbia, Canada - sak_2010_1_5_45m | ecosystem: Environmental > Aquatic > Non-marine Saline and Alkaline > Saline ...
AAAATTAACAGAAGAAACTATTGAAGCAAGTTTGGAAGAGATTCAGCCAGGATACATAGTTGAGAGGCAACTTATAGACAGGGATATTGCTATTTTTAACAGACAGCCATCATTGCATAGGATGTCAATGATGTGCCATAGAGTTAAGGTTCTTCCTTACAAAACATTTAGGTTGAGCCCGGCTGTTTGCCACCCATACAATGCGGATTTTGATGGAGATGAGATGAATTTACATATACCTCAAACAGAAGAGGCAAGAGCAGAGGCAGAGGTATTGATGGAAGTTCAGACACAGCTGATTTCTCCAAGATACGGGCTAAGCATTATAGGCTGCGTTCAGGATGCTATATCCGGCAATTACTTACTAACAAAGGGAATGGAATTTAAGAGAAACGAAGCTGTTTCATTGTTAGCTGCTGCAAGTATAAATGATTTTTCAAAATTACCTAAGAGAGAGATTGTAACGGGGAAAGATGTATTCTCTGTGCTGATACCTGATGATTTTAATTTTACCGGGAGAGCCAGGCATTATGACCCTATGCTTGATAAAAAAGCAAATATGGAAAAGGACGCTTATGTTGTTATTAAAGATGGGCAATTGATATCAGGGGTTATGGACAGAAATAATTTAGGAGAAGGTTCAGGATTATTATTAAGAAATATCCATAAGAGGTATGGGAAAGAGAAGACTATTGACTTATTGGGCAAGTTATTCAGGTTAGGGATTGAGGTGCTGTTAAAAGTTGGTTTTACTACAGCAATCTCTGATACAGACTTGCCAGAGAGCGCAGTCTTAAACATAAGGGAAACATTAAGCAATGCCAGAAAGGAAGTTGAGGAATTAATCAATCTTTACAATAATAACAAGTTAGATGCTTTCCCCGGAAAGACATTGAAGGAAACTTTAGAATTAAAGATATTAGAGGTTTTGAATAGAGCGAGAAACAGGACTGGAGAATTAGTGGCTAAACATGCAGATAAAAAGACACACACAATGGTAATGGCAGATTCAGGAGCCAGAGGCAACTTACTAAATTTAGCGCAAATGGCAGCTTGTGTAGGGCAGCAGGCTATGAGGGGCAAAAGAATAGAGAAAGGCTATAGCCAAAGAACATTATCCTGCTTTAAGAAAGGGGATTTAAGCCCCGAAGCCCATGGTTTCATCTCAAATGGATTTAAAACGGGGTTGAATCCTTCAGAGTTCTTTTTTGGCGCTATGACTGGCAGAGATTCATTGATGGATACCGCTCTCAGGACTCCAAAATCAGGTTATCTTTATAGAAGACTGGCTAATGCTATGCAGGATTTGAAAACAGAATACGACGGAACGATAAGGGACGCTGCAAAAAGGATTATACAGTTTAGTTATGGTGAAGATGGGATAGATGTTTCAAAATCAGAAGGTGGAATATTAAATATAAAAAGAATCATAAAAACAGTAGGTGGATGATGATGTCAATATTTACAGAACACAAAGATAGGTTGCCTAAAAATATTTTGGATCAGCTTAAGGAGTATACGAAAGATATGTCTGATGCTAAAATCAAGAAAGTCTTTGAAGCTACATTGGAAGAATATGAAAATGCCCAGGCTGAACCCGGCGAGTGCGTGGGTATTGTTTCTGCAGAGAGCATTGGCGAACCTGGAACGCAGATGACCCTGAACACATTCCATTTTGCAGGAGTTGCAGAGATGAACGTTACAATGGGCCTTCCAAGAATTATTGAAATATTAGATGGAAGAAAAGAATTAAAGACGCCCATGATGGAAATTTATCTTAAAGAGCCGCATTCAAAAGGGAAGGACATAAGAAAGCTAGCTTTAAGCATAAAGGAAACTCTGATAGAGGAAGTTGTTTCTGAATTTTCTATTAATATTGCCGATTATGTTATTGAACTGAAATTAGATCTAGAGAAAATGAAAGAGATAGGCGTTACAGAGAATACTATTGTTGGCGCCTTAAAACAAGGCATCAAGGGATATAATGTAAGGGAGACAAAGGAATCGGTTGTTTTAAAAGCAAAAACAAAAGAAGACAGCATCAACCAGGTTTATCTGGATAAAGAAAAAATCAAGAAAATACATTTAAAGGGCGTAAAAGGCATATCCCAGGTATTGCCTGTAAGAAGGGGGGAAGAGTATATAATAATCACATCAGGCACTAACATGAAAGAGATTCTAGAGCTCGATTATGTGGATGCTACAAGGACAACAACAAATGATATTTTTGAGATAGGCAAAACTTTAGGCATTGAGGCAGCAAGACAATCTATTATTAAAGAGGTCTTTAAGGTTATTGAGAGCCAAGGATTAGATGTTGATATAAGGCACATAATGCTGGTAGCTGATACAATGTGCAATTCTGGCATGGTAAAAGGAATTACAAGGTATGGCGTTGTTTCAGAAAAAAGCTCTGTTTTAGCAAGAGCAAGCTTTGAGACGCCAATCAGGCACATTATTGGCGCAGCTTTGATAGGTGAAGAGGATAAGCTTGATTCTGTTGTTGAGAATGTTATGTTGAATCAGCCCGTGCCTGTAGGCACAGGATTGCCAGGCTTAGTTACAAAAGTGAAAAAATAAAAAATGCTAAGGCATTTTTAATTGTAAAAAACCGAGGTTTTTAACATGGTGGAAAAAGTAGTTGACAAGAACATTGCTGAAATAAGGAAGCTGTTGAAGAACAAGGGCACAATAATAGGCAGCGAGAGAACTTTGAAAAACTTGAAATTGGGCAAGGTAAAAAAGGTTTATTTAAGCTCTAATTGCGCTGATGATGTTAGGGATAGAATTGAGCATTACTCTAAATTGAGCAAAGCAGAGATTGTTAAGCTGAACTACCCTAATCTAGAATTAGGCATACTGTGCAAGAAGCCATTTTCTATTTCTGTTTTGAGTGTAATGAAATGAATAAGATCAAATATGACATTAACACTATGAAATATATTCAGATATTCGAGGCTATGACCCATACTAGACTAAAAGATTGCGTAGCTAATGAAGTGCTGTTGTTTATTGTTGAAGAAAATGAGATCGGCAAGGCAATCGGAAAGGGGGGGAGCAATGTTAAAAGGCTGGAGGGCCTGCTAAAGAAAAGGATAAAGATAGTTGAGTTCAATCCTGATGTTAAACATTTTATAAATAATTTTGTTATGCCGCTTCAAGTCAGGGGCATTACTGAAGAGAATGGAGTAATTACCCTCACTGGGCCAGATACAAAAACAAAGGGCCTTTTGATAGGCAGGGATGCTAAAAACCTTAATCATCTGAAGGATATTGTAAGGAGGTATTTTGAGGTTGAGGATATTAAGGTTGTTTAACCAAAACCTATTGTCCCAATACTTTACGTTCTCGCTTCGCTCAAGCATAAAGTTTATAAATGGAATGTCAATTCTCAATATTAAAATGGGAAAGAAATCTAGGGGATTAAATGCAGGAAACAGGCTGAGGAAGAAAAGAGCCAGATTTAGGTGGAGCAATAAATGGTACACAAGAAGGATGAAGGATTTAAAGGCAAAATCAGATCCTTTAAAAGGCTCTTCACAAGCTAAAGGGATTGTTCTTGAAAAAGTTCAATTTGAAGCAAAGCAGCCAAACTCCGCTATGAGAAAATGTGTCAGGGTTCAGCTGGTTAAGAATGGAAGGCAAGTAACTGCTTTTTGCCCTGGCGATGGCGCTACAAAACTTATTGATGAGCACGATGAGGTAATGATTGAGTGTATTGGCGGGGCTATGGGCAAGTCCAAAGGAGACATTCCAGGGGTTAGATGGCAGGTTATCAAAGTTAATGATCAGAGTTTAGATGCTTTAAGAAAAGGAATAAGGGAGAAGGCTAGAAAATGAGCGAGTTATTAGCTTTTAACAAATGGAGCACAGAGGGCATTAAGGTAGAAGACCCAGGATTAGCTAATTACATCACACTTGAGCCTAGGATAGTCCCTAAGACAGGAGCTAGGTACCATGGCAATAAATTTCACAAATCTAAGGTTTTTATTGTTGAAAGGCTGATAAATAAAATTATGGTTCCAGGGCATAAGGCTAAGAAACATTATAGAACCAGCTATAAAGTAACTGGAAAAGCCCAGACAGCTTATGATATTGTTGAAAAAACTTTTAGGCTAATAGAGAAGCAGACAAAAGAGAACCCTATAAAGATTTTTGTAAAAGCTCTTGAGAATGCCTCTCAGCGTGAAGAGATTATTACAATTGAATATGGCGGAGCCAGATACCCAAAAGCTGTTGAGTGCGCTCCTCAAAGAAGAGTTGATATTGTCCTTAGGTTAATGGCACAAGGCGCTTATCACAGGTCTTTTAACTCTAAGAAGAGCATGGTTAATTGTTTAGCAGATGAGATAATTGCTGCTTATAAGCTAGACAGATCTTCTAATGCTGTTTCTAAGAAGCTGGAAGTTGAAAGACAGGCTGATGCGTCGAGATAAATTCTCTAATTTAAGAGAGAAAAATATTTAAAGCTGGATAGATTCTTGCATATTAAGGTGGTTTTATGTCGATTTTAGATAGGATATATTATGGATTAGCAGATGTTGGCAGGACAGTTGCATTTACAGGTATTTTTGGAGCTGCTGTTCTAGGTGGCCATGTTCCTTCTTATGTTTATTCTGCTGAGCCACCTGCTAAAATAGAGCCAGATAAACTTTCTATTGATGAATTGGTGTCTCGCGCTGAGAAAAATTGCGAGCAAGCCAGAAATGCTAAAGAAAACCAGAAAGAATTGTATGGGAAGGTTCTTGAGGATTCAGTAAAAGTAGCAAAGCTAATAAAAGGGGGTAAAGAAAAACCTTCTCCTGAAGATATGCCCTCATTCTATTTCGCTTGCAAACTTCAAGCAGAGGCCTTATACTCTCTCAAAAAATATGACCAGGAGTTGAGCGTTCTAGATGAGCTTATCAATTTAATGGAGGGTAAGGGAAAAGATAAACTAAGCGGAGAAGATTTAAGCTTATTAGCAGATGCCTACATGCCTAAAGGGGATGCTTTTAGGAAGTTAAAGAATTATAAAGGGGCTGTTGAAGCATTTAAGACAGCTTTTGAACTTTTGCAAAAGAGATTAAATGCAGAAAAGGAATATGAAGGCAGGAAGTATGATGGAGAGAGCTTAGTTTATGTAAAGTCTCGATGGATTGAGGCCAAATATTTTGGAGAACTGGTTCCTATGTATAAAGAGCTGCATAAGTTGAAAAAAGGAACACCGGAAGCAGAAGCTAAAGCTAAGGAAGCACTTGAAAAATGCGATGAAATATTAAAGATTGGTGAAGGCTCTGATGATAGATTATTAAAGAGTGTAGAGCTAATTAAAAAGACAGCGAAAGATATTCTAGGTAAATAGTTTTACGATGTACTTATATCCAATTTTAAGTTGAAAGTGTAATAGAAAGAATTGCTACCTTAAATTGGTTTAAAAAGACTAATTTTGAAGAAAAGAGAAACTTTTCTACAATTATCCCACATTCCTTACTTTCTCACCAAATATAAATATATATTTCCAGGCAAATCCCTGCTTTCTCTTTACTTGCACCTTAAAACCAGCTCTGTAAAAAATATCTATTATTTTTTTGTCATCGCTTAACCAATCTTTATTTGGGATAATATCAAAAAATTTATCATAATCCACAAAGCATATTTTAGAGCCTTTTTTGAGTCTTTTGTTCATGTGTTTTAATACTGCATGGATATCTTTGACATACCCTATTGTCCCTACTGAAACTGCTGTATGGAGCAATGGAACGTCTGGGTGCACTCTGCTATGGTGCTGCAGGTCATGAATGACCTTAACATGGGTATGGCCTTTTTTATCTAAACGCCGCTGAGTTATTTCAAGGTCTTTTTCTGAAATATCAGTAGCGTATACTTTTCCTTTTGGCCCTACTTCTTCTGCCAGATGCATTGTTAATGTGCCTACAGAGCATCCGAACTCCAGCACTATTTTTCCCTTTATATTTCCCAGCAATCTAATTATCTCTTTTCTGACACTTAATGGCAAGGCTAACCTTTCAGTCCATAAGACCAGATATGCTAAGAGGTTATTTGTTTTTCTAATTGCTTTTGGATTGTAGTAAAGCTCTAGCAGAAAGTATACTGGCGCTCCCAAAATTATTAATGAGACAGATAAAGCAATCAATTTTACTGCTTCTGCTTCTAATATAACCCACATAATCAATAAGGAGATCATGACCAGTATCGTAATTATTGGGCCGACTTTGCCAAATGGGGCTTTGAAATGCCTTTTTAGTTCAGGCTTTTTAAATCTTAATACGACCAATGCCAACAATACAGATATGTACATCACCAATACAAAGGGAAGCAGCATTAGAAGCAGCGTTCTATAAGCTCCAAGGCCAATTATCACTAAAAGGGAGGTTACAATTGTCTGGAAAACTATTGCTTTATGCGGTGTGTGATATTTTGGATGTATTGCTGAGAATTGTGTCAGGAATAGTCTGTCCCTAGCTAATGCCAATAATAATCTTGGCGCAGCAACTATCCAACTGGCGACTGCGCCGATAATTGCTAAATATATCCATAATGTAAATATGCTTCTTCCGATATTACCGAAATGTAGAGCACCAAGGTCGGATAATGGAGCAACGGATTTTGAGAATGTCTGCCAGGGTATGTTTCCAATAGATGTTATTACAAACAATAATGAAATTATGGATATACATATTGTTCCGATAATTAATGCTTTTGGCATTACCTTTTCCGGGTCTTTGGTTTCTTCTGCTAAGAATGTAGCTGACTCCCAACCAAAAAACGTTTCTTGTATGAAATATAATGTTATGAAAATAGCTGATGTTGGAAAAACCCAGAATGGCACAAAATTTTGAGGTTGTAGTTTGAATAATCCCGGGATTATCAATGAAAACACTGCTGATATAGCTATTATTGAAAAAGTAGCCAGCATGAAGGATGATGTTTTCATTCCCCTGTAAGCTATGCAGTTGAATGCCAAAATGAAAAATAAAGATAGCGCAGCTTTTTGCAAAGGCAAGTTATAGGGCAAGAGATATTGGATAGCGCCTACTACCAGCATAGCTATTGTTATATTCCCTGCTATGAGTGTGATCCATCCAATTATGAATGAAGTAAACCTTCCATAAGCTTGTTTTGCATATTCATAGACTCCTCCAGCTTTTGGAAACATTGAGACTAGTTCTGCAAAACACATTGAGATGTAGAGCGCTATTATAGACATTATTGCCCAGGAGATTATGGACATTGGGCCTGAGTATTTTGCGCCAACTGCTGGCAAGAAGTAGATTCCTGTGCCCATTATTGCGTTGATTGTTATCAATAGGATAACCTTGAAGCCGAGTACCTGCTTTAGTTCTGCCATAGGCTGAATTTTATGTTTATTATTTATAAAATGTTCGTTTTTAGGAAAGACTTAAAAATAGATTATTATTTGCAGTACTAATATGGAAACATTGTTTATTGAGGCTAAATACGATAAGCCAATAAAGATTGGCAAAATAGCAGATAGATTGGAAGGCATAATTGGTCTAGTGAGCTCAATACAATTTTTGGAAGGCTTATCATTAATTAAGAAACAGTTGAAAAAAGCTGTTATTGGCGGTCAGATTTTAGGCTGTGATGTGAGTAACGCTTTGAAGATAAACAATAAGGTTGATTCGTTCTTATATATTGGTGATGGCAGTTTTCATCCATTGAAGGTTGCTTTAGAAACAAAGAAAGAAGTTTTTACATTTAACCCTTTTAGTAAAACTTTTGGTAAGATTGATAAGAAAGATGTTGAAAATTATAAAAAAAGGAAAAAAGGCGCTTTGCTGAAGTTTTTATCTGCTGATAATGTAGGTATATTGGTTTCAACAAAACCAGGTCAATATTATGATATTAAGAAGTTAAGTTTTTTAGAGAAAAAATATCCTAAGAAGAAATTTTACACATTTATTGCAGAAACAATTGATTATAGCCAATTAGAGAATTTTCCTTTTATACGAGCTTGGGTCAATACTGCTTGCCCCAGGATTGATGAGGATATTTCTGTGGTTAATGTTGAAGAGATAAAATGACAATAGAATTATTAAGCCCAGTGCAGGATTTTACTAGCTTAAAGGCTGCGATAGATGCTGGCGCAGATGCTGTTTATTTTGGGGTTAAAGAGCTAAATATGAGGCTGGGAGCTAAGAATTTTGAGCTAAAAGATACAAAAAAGGTTATAGATTTATGTCATAAAAATAAGGTTAAGGCTTATTTTACTTTGAATACAATCATTTATGATGATGAAATCAGTAAAGTAAGGAAAATTCTTGAAAAACTAAAAAAAGAAAAGATAGATGCTATAATTTGTTGGGATTTTTCTGTAATAACGGAATGTGAAAGATTAAATCTGCCTGTTCATTTGTCTACGCAAGCTTCTGTGAGCAATTTTGAAGCAATAAAGATTTTGAAAAATAGATTTAAAAATATAAAAAGAATAAATCTGGCAAGAGAGCTTTCTTTGGAGCAGATAAAAAGTATAATTAAACAAATAAAAAAGAACAAATTAAATGTTGAGATTGAAACCTTTGTTCATGGAGCAATGTGTGTGAGCATTTCTGGAAGATGTTTTTTATCACAGGATATTTTTAATAAGTCCGCCAATAGAGGAGAGTGTTTGCAGCCATGCAGGCGCAAGTATCTTATTAAAGATGTTGAGGAGGATCATGAGTTAGAGTTAGGAGAAGATTATATCATTTCTCCAAAAGACCTTTGTGCAATTGAAATCATTGATAAACTGATTAAAGCCAGGATTGATGCTTTTAAAATAGAGGGAAGGAACAGGTCGCCAGAGTATGTCAAGGTTGTTACAGAATGTTATAAAAGAGCTATTGATAAAGGGTATAGTAAGGAATTATTGGATAAGCTGAAAACTGTATATAATCGTGGATTTTCAACTGGGTTTTATTTAGGCAAGCCAATGAATGAATGGGCGGGGGTTTATGGGAGTAAAGCGACAAAGAAAAAGATTTATATTGGCAAGGTAAGAAATTTCTATAAAAAAGTAAATGTTGCTGAAATTTTGATTGAGTCTTCAACATTAAAATTAGGCGATACTATAATGTTTCAGGGCCCAACTACTGGTGTTTTTGAGGAGAAAATAGTTTCAATGGAGAAACACCATAAAATGATTAAAAAAGCAAATAAGGGAGAGAGAATAGCAATTAAACTAAGGGGAAATGTAAGGGAGAATGACATGGTCTTTTTAATAAAATAATTTACTTCTTTCGGATATATAACCAGACGATTAAAGCAATAAGAGCAAGCATTAGGAAAAGCAATATAGTCTTTCCTTCATTTAATACACCCATTATTGTTTTTCCTGTTATGATAAAGAAACCATGTTCACTTTTTTCTACTCCTCCTCCCTCAATTTCAGTTATAGCTGGAGTTGTTTGTTCAATCTCTTCTGTTTGCCCTTCAACAACTTCCCCTGATTGACTTATTGTAAAATCCTGTTCTGTTGCGGAGATTGCAAAAACAGAAAATCCAGGAGTGTAAGAAATATAATATGCGCTTTCATTTGTCTCTAGGTAACTGATTGTATCTAACTTATTCCATCCTTTGTTGTACCTGTACATAGAAATTTGTCCTTTGGTAATGCCCTTGTCTTTTAACCATTGATTTTTTACTTTAAACCTTATTTCTACTGGTTGTGAAAGGTCACTTTCATTTAGGTTTTCTGCTCCTAACTCCAGATATTGGTAAGCAGTTCCAGATATCTTAGGGTGCGATTGACTTTCATTTAAAACTTTAACATTGATCCTTACTTTGTCTAATCTTTTGTTAACCTTAAATCCTATTCTGTTGACTGCTATGTTTGGAGAGTTAATTGCCATTAATGGTGTTAGTGTCTCTGTTACCAAGACAAAGAACCTTGAAGCTTCGTTTGGGCTTTTTGCTGAAGTTCCCCCTCCACCGCCCCCTCCGCCACCACCACTACCCCCACCACCTCCTCCGCCGTCATTGTTATTTGGCGCTGTATAGGTTAAGGACGCATTAACATAATTATTTGAATAGTCTATATTTAAATTTTTATTATCTGCATCGTCTAATGTGGTTACAACAAAATGGTACGTTCCTGAGCTTGTCACAGATATTGAAGTTCTATTTGTGGAAACAGTTGCTGCGCTATATCCTACTATTGATTCATTTGCTAAGCTTTTGGATGAATTGAAATTTGCCCCATAATAGGCAACGTAACGGAGATTTTGGAAGTCTGAATTGCCACTTATATCTGTACTTACATTAACCCATGTTAATGTGGCAGTATCTCCTGATGCAGATACCTGCAGGCTTGTTACTTTGTTCGGGGTTATTGTGTCATTTGCAGTACTCCCTAATGAGTTTGACATTACAGAATCATTATAATTGCCGTATGAGTCAACGGTGACAAGAGCATACCAATAAGTTGTCCCGTGAGTTGTGGTGGTATCTTCGTAAAATTGCGTTCCTTCGGCAACCCCTGTTGTTATGTTTACTATAGAGATGTTTATTAAATTTATTTGGCTGCTGAACCTGTAGAGCCTGTATGTTTCTCCTGTTTCATTGCCGTCATCATTCCATACAATTTCTATATTGCCGTCTGAGTCAGAATCTGAAACAGATGTTAGTGTTGGGTGTGTTGTAGGAGCTAATGTGCCTGTATAGGTGATATTGGTTGAGTTATACCATATACTCCACTTATAGCCGTCATTAACCCTGATTGAGAATAGCCAAACTTCACCTTCTGATAAATTGCCAGAGCTTATTGTTGTTAAATTATCTAAACCAGGCACATATTTGCTGTTATTGAACCATCTTGTTTCGTTAAATGTATTTGGGTCATTATCAACATCAGAATAATCAAACCTAGCTACTAAATCATTACCAGATATTACACTTGCATTTTCAACTGTTGGTGGTGTGTTTTCTACTGTGAAGCTCCATTCATCTGTCATATTTATGTTATTGTTTGTATCATTGCAGTAGAATTTCCACGATATAACTTTACTTCGTGTTGAGGTTACGACTTTGTAAATGCTTATTGGGTAAAACGTTACAATTGGCGTTGTGTTTGTGGTGTTAACCCAAGAGCCAGTATCATTCCATGAAAACACATAAGCTGACAGCCCAATAGCGTCATTGCAGGTTATATTGAATTGGATTACATCATTATTTTTTGGAGATGTATTGTTAGTTGCGTTGTTTGACCATGTTGGGGGAATAGTGTCTAATGAAGCAAGAGCTGCAAAAATATCTATTCTTGAAAAATTATAACCACTCCCCCCAGAATCACCAATAATTTTGCCTGTATTATTTAATGTCCTTTTTATTTGGTTAGGTGTTAAAGTAGTTCCATTCTCTAACTTTTTAAACTGAAATAATAAAGCTACTGCCCCCGCAACATGCGGCGTTGACATTGATGTTCCATCCAGTTCTTGGGTGGCATCATTTGGGTATGTTGAGGTTATATCTACGCCAGGCGCCAATAATTCAAAGAGAGCCCCCCCTTTGATAAGTTATAGAATCTGCATCATTTACTGCTCCAACTGCTGTGGCATTCTCTACACATGCAGGGGAAGAAGGGCCTGCCGTACAAGATTGGCCTGGACATTGGGCTTGATTGCAGT
>Ga0268276_1003682_pt1 | contig 11627 bp, 10 predicted proteins | sample saktaG_4_FD_190145 | JGI IMG/M metagenome (GOLD analysis project Ga0268276, IMG submission 190145) | Saline water microbial communities from Sakinaw Lake, British Columbia, Canada - sak_2010_1_5_45m | ecosystem: Environmental > Aquatic > Non-marine Saline and Alkaline > Saline ...
GAAGGAGGGATATACACCCCGTTCCCGGTTCTTGATCCAATTGAATGTCTCCTTGTAATCCAGGCCATTTTGATTCTGACAGGCGACCCGGCAAGAATGACATCCTATGCATTTCGTTGTGTCAATTGCCATTCCGTAACGTGGCATATCAATCTCCTCGCATTTGCTCAGCACATGGTGAGGCTGCAATAGAATTGCTCATAATTTTAACCTCCCAGGTGGGTGGGAGATGTTTACCCGACAAGCGGCTAAGGATTTTCATGTGACAGTTTTCTCAACACGCACAATGATTTCATTTGACATGCAGTGGCCTAGCATCGGTTCAAAATATGTGGGAAGAAAATCGTTGTAGGATATGCCGTATCCAAACGCTGTCCGCAGGTTTCTTGAGAACACTCCATAGCCGCTTGGCAGAAACACGCAGTCTTTGTGAATACCCTCCGTGACCATAGCTCTTGCCCTGCCTTTGCCGACAGCGTTGCTTATGGTCATGCATTCGCCATCCTTTATGCCGAGGGCTTTTGCTCTGACTGGATGAATCCAGACTTTCGTCATATCATTTAGTTCGCTGATTTCTTTAAGATACTTTTGGTTGATGCTCCGAGTGTGGGTTAAATGGGCCTGTTTGCCGTGAACTAGACGAAACGAATGAGGATCTTTGGGATCGGGATGGACCAGGGCTTCCTCCCAATCCGGCATGGCAGGCATGTTGTTGTCCTTTAAAGTAGAAGAAACAAACTCAAGTTTTTCACTTGGCGTGCTAAATTTGGGTTCCCCCGGCTCCCATTTGCCGCCAAGATCTATGACCCCTTCCTTTTTTAGTCGGTCAAGAGTCACTCCAAGAGGTGCAAGGGCAGCCTGATTATATTCTTCCAATGTCCAGTTGAAATATTCGCCAATACCCAAATGCTGGGAAAGTTCATTCAAAATTACCACCATAGGTTTAGTGTCATACAGTGGTTTGACTACCGCTTGCCTGATGGACACCTGCTTCGATTCATAGCTCAGATGCGTATGAACCACATCGTCGCGTTCAAGATAATAAGACTCAGGCAAAATGTAGTGAGACAATGTCGCTGTTTCCGAAAGCACATAGTCAAAACTCACTAATAGATCGAGTTTTCTATAACCTTCAATAACTCTAGCTGGATTAGGGCATGTTCGAAGTGGGTTATTATGGTAGACGAAACCAGCTTTGAGTTTTCCCTGTATCGCCAACTCAGGAATAGCGTGTGTCAGCCCCAGTCCCACTGGAGTGAGGGGGTATCTTTCAGGGTCACCGCTACCATCAACCATTGGTCCTTCTGGAACAGTAGGGACAGGATGCTTTTGTGGATCGAGTTTTCCGAGTTTGACCTTTGGGGCAAAGAACATGCCACCCCTCTGATTAAAGGTTCCCAGGAGACCATTTACGCAGCCGATGGTTCTGACAAGCTGAAAGCTGTTTTTGTATTGAGTTCCCATCGCTCCATGATAACCGCGATGCACAAAAGCCCTCGGAGCTGCCTCTGCAAGATCATGAGCGAGCTTTCGGATGACAGCTTTCTGCACGTCCGTCCTTTGTTCTGCCCATTCTGGGGTGTACTCCTTTACCTTCTCAGCCCACTCATCGAATCCTTCAGTGTACTTTTCCACGAATTCTTTTTGATAAAGGTTCTCTGTAATAATGACATTCGATATGGCCAGCATCAGCGCCAGGTCTGCGCCAGGTCTGATTCGTATCCATTGGTGAGCGAACGCTGCTATCTCACTAAAACGAGGATCAACAACTACGAATTTTGCTCCACGATCCCTGGCCTTCGACATGTCGCTCAATTGCCGAAGCTGAAGCCCTGCGCCGAGGTTTCTTCCGATAAAAAGACCAAACCTGGTGTGCTCTATATCCTGCTCAGGCTTTGCCTTGCCTGTCGTTATCCACCATCCGATGTTTCGAGGCAGGAAACAAGTACTAGCGTGGGAGAAGGAATTCTGAGAACCTAAAGCGTTGATGAAACGATTGGTTAAGTCTGCGTTCCCCTCCGGATACTGAACAAGAAAAAATGATTCCGGCCCATATTTTTCTTTTATTGTTTTAACTTTTTCGCCGATTTCTTTGTATGCCTGTTCCCACGATATTGGTTCGAACTTGTTCGGCCCTACGCGCTTCAATGGTGATTTTACACGATCCTTGTTGTAGACTTCGTGTAGAAGGGCGTGGCCCTTGGCGCAAACCCTTCCGTGGTTAATCCCTGCAATAGGAATTCCTTCGGCTTTCCAAATACGCCCACCTTTGGTGTAGACATTTATGGCGCACCAGTTGCCGCAACCGTCGCATAGAGTTGGAGTAACCTTGACATCTTCGACAGGTTTTTCACTAGCGGCCCACGCCTCAAAATTCAGGTAGCTGGATGCTACAACTGAAGCTCCACCAACTGCGGAGCCTATGAGGAATTTTCTTCGGCTCATACCGGGTTTTTTCATGACGCCTCCGTTGAGGAGAATGTTTCTATAGATTGTTATATATAAATATCAATATATCGTCAACGGTTTTTATGGAAGGGGGGAACCAATTTCTAAAAATATTTCTTAGGTTCTAAAATGATCCCAGCCTTTGGGGACAATATCAAAGACCATTCCAGATTTTTTTATCAGTTTCATCTCTGAGCCGGAGACAAATCTACCTATTTCAATCAGGTCAGCCCCTGCTTCAGTCACTGCAAGTTTTACCTTAGCAAATTCTTCCGATCTGATGGCGGCCAGGAGCACGTAATCCTCTCCTCCATTAAGAATCCATTCCATAGGATCCGCAGATAGTTCGAGAGCCGCCTGAGTTAAGGCCTCCGACAATGGAAGCATTTCTTCAAAGATTGTGGCCCCCAATCCTGATTGTTTGCAAACATGGCCCAAATCGGAACTTAAACCGTCGGAAATGTCTATAGCTGCGTTGCAAGCTTGGGATCTCGCAAGAATTCGTCCAACTTTAACATGAGGTTTTGGTTTGAGATGCGCGTTAATCAGCGGGGTGTAAATCGGAGCGGAAGAATTACTTGAGTTCCGAAGCAATTCCAAGCCAGCGGCCGAATAGCCAATATGACCGGAAATAGCCATAATATCACCAGGTTGAGCCCTGTTTCGAAAAAGGGTTTCGTTATTCTTAGTAAGACCAATGACCAGAATATTTATGACCATGTCGGCGAGTGATCTGGTTGTATCACCACCGAGTATGTCTACTTCGAATTCTGCGGCAAGTTCCGAAATGCCTCGGTAAAGATCTTCCAGCCAGATAACGTCAAAACAATCAGGTACGGCGATGCTTACAAAAGCTTGTTTTGGTGTTCCTCCACAAGCGGCTATGTCCGACAAGTTCACCGCCAGAGCTTTTGCTCCAATGCTTTGAGCGGTTTGTAGGTTCACGAGAAAATGGACTCTTTCTACCATCATGTCGGTTGTGATTAGCAAATTCTCATCAGGAGAGATTTTTATTATCGCACAGTCATCACCTATTCCACGGATGACGTCATTGCCATGTATTTTGCACAATGACGATATGCGATCTATGAAACCGAATTCGCCAAGATCTTTTAACATTATTCTCAACGCAAATTATTGTTTGTTTCAGGCGCCCTAAATATCATCATTCAAAATTCAAAAATCCACGTGTCGGGATTTGAATTCAATGATTTGCGCGTTTTCGCTTTGCGCTTCTCACCATCCGTATGAGATCTTCAGTTGCTGAAAATGGATCCGATTCCGAAACTATAGCGCTCACCACCGCTATGCAGTCAAGTCCAGCCGCAACCACTTCACGTGCGTTATTCCGACTGATGCCACCAATGCCTACAAGGGGAATGGATGTGGACAGTCTCGCCTTGCGCACTCCATCTAGTCCCCACGGCAGGGTGATGTCTTCTTTGGTTGAGGTAAAGAACACCGGACTTATAGCGAAATAATCCGCCAAAGATGCGGATGCGGAGTCAATATGGCTCAAATCATTCACAGATAATCCAATGATCTTGTCGGGTCCCAGAATCTTGCGAGCGTTTTCTAATGACGTGTCGGATTGTCCAACGTGAACGCCTTCAGCGTCCAGCGCCATCGCGACATCTATCCTGTCATTGATAATAAGAGGAACGCCATAGTCAGCCAGAAGTTTCTTGATTCTTGAACCTTCCTTTAAAAAATCTCCGGCGCTGAGATATTTTTCCCTCAATTGCACGACTGAAACGCCAGCCCTAACAGATTCACGAATGATTTCCTCGTTGGATCTGCCTCGTGAAAGAGATCTGTCAGTTACAAGGTACACATCCCAGGATGAGATGTCCCTCATGCCGGCTCAATGCTAGCGGAATTCTGAAATTCCTCGGGGGTAATGTTGTGAAGCCGGTCAAGCACGTTGACCCAGAATGAACCGGGACCTTGCGACCTGGAAGAGGCTTGCTCCGCCACGACCTTGAACAATGCCAGGGCGCTAACTGTAGCCAGAAGGGCGTCTTTTTCGACTGCCAGAAAGGCTGCCACCATGACACTCGCCGAGCAGCCGGTTCCCGTCACATTCGTCATCATAGGAGAGCCACCGGAAATAAAGAGAGACCGCGTCCCGTTGGTTACGAAATCCTTCTTCCCTGTTACCGCTAAAACATTGCCCCGTTCTCCCGCAAGGTTTTTTGCCGCTTCCATGGCTTCCTCTGTAGTGTTTACCGAGTCTACGCCACGGGTTTTTCCCCCTGTGGCGGTAAGCGAGAGGATCTCGGAAGCGTTTCCCCTTATAGCGGTTGGCGCGGAAAATCTTGCTATCTCACAAGCTGTTTCTGTTCTTAACTTCGTGGCTCCTGAACCTACCGGATCCAGAACTAGTGGTTTGCCTGAGATTCTAGCCAGACGAGCCGCATAGGTCATTGATTCTACCCAGGTTTTTGACAGTGTCCCGATGTTTATGACCAAAGCGCTGGAGATACCTGATATATCATCCATTTCCTCAATCGCGTGAGCCATTATTGGGGCTGCTCCCAGAGCCAGCAGGACATTTGCAGTAGTATTCATAACTACGAAATTGGTGATGTTATGAATTACAGGGCGAGATTCCCGGATACGCCCCAAAATATCTCCGGCCGCTTTGGCGAATTCATTCATTGTTTAACGACCTCCTGAAACAGCTCTGAAAAGCCGCATGGCGCCGATGTGGGCTCACCAAACATTCTTTAATCAATCCGATTTTGTTTAGCCGCCTGTCTCTTGTGAAAGAGTTTGAGCCTTTTTTCATAGTATGACCATATTGGGCTGTATGCTCCGGGAATAGAGCCCTTCTCCTGAAATCCTTCAATGATCTTGGCTGCGCGGTCGGTTTTTTCTAAGTAGCTCATCCTTGGTCTGTCTTTTTGGTATTCTCTTATTTCCGGAAACATGACCATGGGAATGCACCCGGTGGAACACCTGGAAAATGATTTTGAAATCCTTGAATAAATCGTCTGAAATGATTCTTCCTTGATGTTTCCAAAGGTAACTTCACTCACTTCACAAGGCTGAACGTCTCCAGTTGAAGTGATGAAAAGATATTCGAACCTACACTGGCAGCCAAGGGCCTGGTCTTTTTCCAGCCATGTAGAAAGTCCACTTAGTGGGGGATGATTTGCGTAACGTGGGTCTGCGTAAAGTTTCTTTTGCAAGTTAGCCAATAGGGGGCTGTGCGCCAAGACACCTCTGTTGGCTTCCCGTCCGGACGGTTTCTTTTCCATCACCCTAATCTCGGCTACACCAAGACTCTTTGCAAGATCATAATATTTTATGAAATTCTCCGGTTTCAGTAAATCATCGGGAGGCACTAGGGACAGACAGGTATAAACGCCTGCGCGTTTGAAAAACTTAATGGCTTCGCAGGCTCTATCGAAAGCCTTGGGAGAACCCCTGAAGCTGTTGTGAACATCTGGTACAAAATGATCAAGACTCACCCACACTCCAAAAAGCCCGTTCTGTTTTAGCTCGTCAGCGCGTTCCTGTGTAACCCCATAACCGCTCGTGAACATCCAGAGACATGTGTCGGAATTCACATGTTTGACTAATCGAAGAAAACGGTCGTACCGATACATTGGTTCCCCGCCATGGAGTATAATGCTGGGAACGCCCATTTCTTCGACAGCAGTGATGGTGACCTTCAACAGTTCTTCGTCAAGATCACTGCTTGTGACTCTCCGAGCGTTGGTGGAGCAGAATGGACATGAATAGGGGCAACAATTTGTTGTAGAGATGGAAACTATGCCCGTAGGGACTTCTTTCATGTCAAGATTGTTTACATAATTCATAATGCGTTTATCAAACGCCTTGGAAGGAAAGGGCGGGAAAGTACTGTCCAGAACAACTTGGTCGCCGAATTGAACCATCCTTCGATACTTGAGGACCGCATTCTCTAGAAATGTCAATTTTACAAAGTTGAAAAGGGAATCGTTGATATTCAGACCTTTGTTGCGACGTTTGGCGATGTTTTCTCTATCCATAAGTGTTTTAAGAGCCGAAACAAAGAATCTACCCAACATTCTTACGTTATCCACCCCAGCTATATTAGACGTCAATTTCGATTCAAGCATAAATAAACTCCATTCCAAATGTTAATTCTAATCCTAAGGCCTTACATTCGCTGAAATTCGATACCGTCATCTATTACAAGAAATGTCTCATAAAACAGGAAGACTTGTTGTCCACGGGCGTTATAAAATGTTATCTGATCCGAGGTAACCCTGTAAGCATGTTTTGAGACAATAATTTCGGTGGGTTGGCACATTCAATGTCCTTGATCACCGTTTCATCCTCTTGGGCCGTGAACAACCACCGATTTTATAACTTGGCCCGCATTCTTCAGATCATCCAAAGTGTGATCACTCATGACTGTTAGCCTGAGTCTCCCGGCGCCTTCCTTTACTGACGGGAACCTTATCCCCTGCACGAACAGTCCTTCATTCAGGCAATCCTTGCTGGCGATCATTGTGAGATCAGAGCGTCCTATCGGTATTGGATTAATATGACATGCAAAGTTCTTCTGAGGGAACATTTCATTTATCATTCCGCCCATGATCTCGACATTCATTTGCAACCGCAACCTACGTTTTTCACCCTCCTCTGACGCAATGATCTCTAAGGCTCTGAGAGCGGCTACGGATACGGCGGGAGGCGGAGCGGTTGTAAAAATAAAAGATCTGGCGCGATTAACAAGTAATTCTATGAAGGACCGACTGCCGGCGACATAAGCCCCGCTAACGCCAACCGCTTTCCCCAAAGTTCCCATTTGCACGTCTGGAATTATTCCCAGTTCTGCGCATAACCCCTCGCCCTTAATGCCATAAACACCAGTGGCATGAGCTTCGTCGACAACCATTGCAGCCCCGTAATGCCGACAAAGATCAGAGAGTTCTGTTAATGGAGCATGGTCACCATCCATCGAGAACACTGATTCGGTTATGACTATTTTACGCCTTGGCGCCGAATTTTTCAGCGCGTCCTCTACAGCGCCCAGATCGAGATGCGGATAAACCGAGATATTTGCCCTGGAAAGACGACACCCATCTATTATGCTAGCATGGTTGAGTTCATCCGAAATGACCAGATCGTTCGCATTGGTCAATGATGTTATGATCCCAATGTTTGCCTGGTAACCACTTCCGAAAACCAGAGCCGCCTCTGTGCCTTTCCAGACCGCAATGAACTCCTCAAGTTCACGATGACTGGCGCAATTTCCGGCGATCAAACGGGAGGCTGTCGATCCGGCGCCGTGCGTCCAGACTGCATTAGAAAAGGCTTCCAATACCTTGGGATGTCCAGCCATGCCAAGATAGTTGTTACTGGAAAAGTTTAGTACGATCCGATCTTCCAGGTATATAATTCTACCGGGCGTCCCAGAAACCAGAGGCATGCTGCGGTAGAGTCCCCTGTCGTGCAGTTCTCTAATCTCAGCGCTCAGATCCCAATTTTTTGAAAACTCTTTTATCATATCGTGGACTCAATGAGTCCTTATATATATAATATAAACTAAGGATACTCTAAAAAATATTAGAATGTCCCCCGGATCATGATGGAGTCAAAATTGTAACATGAACATCAAATTTTGGGGAACTCGCGGTTCAATAGCTTCGCCGGGACCGGAAACAGTTGTGTTCGGAGGTAACACAACTTGTGTTCAGATAACAACCGATTCTGGTCTTGTAGCGGTGATTGACGCAGGAACGGGCATTAGAAATCTGGGCGATTTTTTGCTCCACAGATCTGAGCAGAAAATGGTTCATTTTTTTGTTACCCACGTTCACTGGGATCATTTAATCGGTCTACCATTTTTTGCGCCACTTTTCAGACCAGATTATCATGTAGTCTTCAATGGATGCAGGAAATGCTTTGAAGGTGTAAAAAGAATTTTTTGCAGTGATGCCATAGACGGAACATGGCCAGTGCGTTTTCAGGATCTAAAGGCGCAAATCGATCCTCCTGCCGAGGCGCCCATGGGAAATTTTTCTTTGGGAGACGTTTTAGTTGAATCTCACGGGTTGCAACATCCCCAGGGAGGGCTCGGTTTTAAATTCACTGAGGGTAAGAAGAAATTTGTTTTCCTGACCGATAACGAACTTACCGAAGAAGGTTGGAAAGGAACATGTTTCAAAGATTTCGTTAATTTTTGTCAGGGCACGGATGTTCTGGTTCATGACTGTCAGTATTCACCCGAGGAGATGATAAGCCGCAAGGGATGGGGGCATTCCGATACCACCATTGTAGCCAGGCTGGCGGTGGAAACAGGGGCCAAAAAATTAATACTGTTTCACCACGATCCATGGCGAAACGATGACGGGGTTCGGGAGATCATTACTAAATGCAGAGAAAGTCTTGATTGTCTCAATTCACATATCTTAGTGGACGCTGCCCGAGAAGGAGTAACAATAGCTTTATAATTGAATGTTTTTCATTTCTTTAAAACGGACTTGATTGATCTCATTTGCTCACATTTCAAGAAGTGAGCGCAAACTCCGTAAACGCCTATCCCTACAATTACGCATGTCAGAAGGACAACAAGGTTTTTCCAACTGATCCCGTGAGACCACAGGCCAAATCCTCGTATTGAGAATAAGAAAACGCCCATTATGAACGAAGCTGCGGTAATTCTAGCTATCGAAGCTAAGAATCCTGCAATATCAAACCATTTTATCCGCCTGATGAGGATAAGGAAAAGAATCACGAAATTGAACGCCGCCGCCAGCGTAGTTGCCAGAGCGAGGCCACCATGCTTCATCGGATGCATCAACAGTATTCCGGCTCCAAGGTTGAGCGCTACAGCGAACAAAGATACCCACAGAGGAGTCTTGGTGTCCTTCAACGAAAAGAAAGCCTGAGTCACTACTTTCAGCCCCGAGAAGGCCCACAATCCGGCGGTGTACCACAAAAGAGCGTATGAGGTTTCAATCGTGTCGGTAAAAGTGAAGCGTCCATGCTGAAAAAGAACCGAAATGATGGGTTCTCTGAGGACGATCAGTCCTACCGACGCTGGAATAATGAAAAAGGCTATCAGCCTTAACGAAAAAGACACAGACTCTCCGAGACCCTTGTAATCGCCGGAGGAAGCCAATCTCGACATCGAGGGGAGCGCTGCCGACCCGAGAGCGATCGCAAATACGCCCAACGGCATTTCGACAAGTCGGTCAGCGTAGTAAAGCCATGAAACGGAGCCGACAGGCAGTAGAGAAGCCAGCATCGTCCCAACCAGGACGTTGACTTGGTACACAGCTCCACCAATAGCCGCCGGGACAAACAATCTTCCCATACGCCTCAAAGGAGGATAACGAAAATGGAAGTCAGGTTTGATAGTAACCCCTTCGGCCATCAGGAACGGGATCTGTAATAACAGTTGAAGGAGTCCCGCAAGCGTCACAGCCCACGATAAAGAATAGCCCGGGGGCCAATCCAAGCATTTTGTCAGGATGAGGATTCCACCGATCATGGAAATGTTGAGGAGAATCGGGGCCGCCGCAGGAGCGGCAAACCGTCCCAGGCTGTTCAAGGCCCCTGAAACAAGAGCGACAAGAGAAATAAAAAAGATGTAAGGAAACATGATTCGGGTCAACTGCGTGGTGAGACCAAATTTCTCAGGGTCATCAAAGAAACCCGGAGCGATAACCCTAACTATTTGAGGGGTGAAAACAATTCCGAGAACAGTTATGAAGCAAAGGACGATAGTTGAAAATGTCACGGCGATTCGCGCCAGTCTGATTCCTTCTTCTTTGCCATCTTTCTGTAATGTCTCTATGAATGTTGGAACAAATGCGGCTGATAGAGCCCCCTCGGCAAATAGCCGACGAAGAAGGTTTGGTATCCGGAACGCAACGAAAAAGGAGTCGGACCCCACGCCGGCTCCCAGAAGAATAGCAATTATCAGGTCCCGGATGAATCCGGAAATACGGCTGAGGCTAGTCCAGAAACCAACAACTCCAGCCGCTTTTGTAATAAGTTTTTTCTCGGACTTCACTGAGTGGTCTGTTTTGGTTGGTAACAAAAGGAACAATTCCTCCAGCGAACGAAATGTAAGGAACAAAATTCAAATGACTCGTAAAATTATGTCCTGGGCTGACACCATGAATTCGACTTCTGCGCCTACCGGCAAAGATATGTTTGGTAGTTCATGACCATGAGGGTATCGGGAAATCACGGGAACTGGTCTGGCAGCGGTATACTGTAAGATTATTTTTTCTACGGTAGATCGAGCGCTATCTGAATAAGTTCCTGAGAAGTGAGAGATTATGACACCTCGAATTTTGCTGAAAATGCCTGCAAGTTTCATCTGAGTCAGCATGCGATCAATTTTATAGGGCGGTTCATTTACTTCTTCAATAAATAAAACACTCCTCGAAAAATTTGGTAAAAAAGAGGTTCCCAATAGAGAAACAATTAAGGAAAGACACCCACCCAAAAGCTTGCCTCTTGTCTTGCCCCGTCGTAGTTTCAATATCTGGGAACAAAATCCGCCCACCATTTCATATTTAGCTAACGGTTGGGTAAGGACTCTGACCAGATGATCCGAAGTGATCTCATCCAAATCATTCGCCATTTGCCCGGCCAGCATCGGCCCGGCTATAGTGATCAGCCCAGAGCGTTGAAAAGCGGCCATGGAAAGAGCGGTAAGATCGCTCATGCCAAGCATGATTTTTGGATCTGTTTTCATTGCCTCGAAATTGATTTTGGGAAGTATCCGCATGACTCCATAGCCACCCCTGGCAAAAATGATTCCTCTTATTTCTGGATCAATCAAAAAGTCATTGAGACTCTTCAATCTGTGCTCGTCGGACCCAGCCAGATAATCTTCACTCATGTGCATATTATCGCTGAGTTTAAACCTCAGTCCCAGCGACTCGATGAACGCGATTCCCTTTTCCAAATCAGTGGGATTGACAGGGCCGGAAACCGCTGCTATTCCAACAAGATCTCCCCTTTTTAAAGGAGTGGGAATTATAGGATTAGATCTCACGATGAACCACCGATGTCATTAAGATTAGAAGACTCCGACAAGTTGTTAAACAAGCCCTGGAGTGATAGTATTACCATTAGAGGCTAAAATGTCAGTTATTTTTCACATCGAAGACGAAAGTTCAGTGAGGCTGCTTTACAAGGAAGTCTTTGAAGAACAGGGT
>Ga0268276_1003683_pt1 | contig 11627 bp, 8 predicted proteins | sample saktaG_4_FD_190145 | JGI IMG/M metagenome (GOLD analysis project Ga0268276, IMG submission 190145) | Saline water microbial communities from Sakinaw Lake, British Columbia, Canada - sak_2010_1_5_45m | ecosystem: Environmental > Aquatic > Non-marine Saline and Alkaline > Saline ...
CTTATCGACGAAAGGCTATGGGAAAAAGCCAATAGGATATTGAGCGCTAGGCTCCCCGGCCACAACTTCGTGCAGAAAGATAGGTACTACGAATACCTCCTTGCCGGTATCATCAAGTGCGGTGAATGCGGAAGCCATATGGTCTGCAATTTCTCCAACGGCAGGGGCAATAAGAAGTTCTTTTACTATGACTGCAGTCGCGCCAAACAAGCGCTCGGATGTTCCAACGCCCGTTTATCCGCGACTACTTTCGACAAAGCCATAATCGATTATTTCAAGCGCGCATCCCGGGACCAAAGCATCATTATAAAAGCCATCGGAGACGCCATTCTCGAGTCGCAGGTGAAGCTCGAAAAGATCGATACCGAGTTACAGGAAAAAGAAACGAAACTAAACGCCTTCCGGCACCAGGCCAATAAACTGCTGGAATTGGCCATGGGCAACACGGTTGCCAAGGGCTCGACCTATAAGGATAAAATGAATGAATTGGAGCTGGAGATTGCGAAGCTGGAAGACGAGCTAGACAAACTGCAGGCCCAGAAGAGAGTCACCACTATGAATGCCCACTCCGGCGAGTTCCTGCACCGCAACATAGGCGTTGCCATGCAATACATCGATCAGGCCCCGCCGGAAGCCCAGAAAAGCCTCATACAAGCCCTGATCAAAGATATCTTCGTGCATAGCGACAGGATAGTAATCAACATGTATATCGAAGAGCCGCTTGACGGCATCCTCCCCAAGATAATCCCTTCCATAAAAGAAAAACGCCCTACAGAAGCCTGTAAGGCGCTTGTGCCAACTGCACCACTATCCGGTGTTTCGGACAGTTGTCAACATTGGCTGCCCGAACTGGACGCCAGACGAACTTCACAACTCCATATCGTACATATGGTTGTGAGAATATACACCCGTAGGAGTAGGAAGCAATTGATCCGTTTTGGCGATCCTTTGCCTGAAAAACCTATCCGGGCAAAGCGAATTATCAAAAATACTATCTATGAAGGCCTCAAAATCCAGGCCTTTATCAATAACGGCCCAGGACGCATAACCTGGGCAAAAACCCGTAAAGAGCTAAATATCTCAGAAGCCAAGTTAGCACACCTGCTAAAAATAGTCAATACACTGCCTTCAGACTTTGTCGCAGATATGAAATCCTGCACCGATGAAGGGAAGCTAAAAATCTTCACCGGCAGAAGGCTTTTACAGATCTCCCGCCTTAGAACCGAGCGAGAACGCCGGAATGAGATTGAATCACTCTTATCAACGACACTTCAAAAATAGACACGCAAACTTTTTAATCTCAAAAAAGTTATATTCTTCTCTAACCTATTAAGGGACATACTTATCATATACCTGTCTTACATTTTTAATTCCTTGCAACAGACCATTTGGCGTAGTATCTCTAACAGTCCAAGTATGTGAATCGGAATGACTCTGCTCTACAAGACTTTTTAGCTTACCTAAATCTTGCGCATCAATTACATTACGTTCAAGCTGATCGAATAATTTGCTTAACCCTTGTTTGTCAAAATTTCTTATTTGTGTTAAAGTACGGCCTCTTTTAATTAAAATCTCCCCAGCAACCGCCCCTATAGCCTTTCTCAAAGAATTACCTGCTGACTCTCTAGTTATCTGATCTCCGTTGTGATGCTTTTTAACATGCTCCAGATAATCCAGCGTCTTTCCATGCCTTATTTTTATAACCGGACCGTCTTCGCCACCGTCATAGAATTCATAGTGCAATAGTTCACTAAAATCGAAGCGATTAACAAAATCTTCTGCAAAAGCTCTAGAGTGAGTTAAAACGATGATTTGCTTTTTTGCTTTAATTTCTGCTAATATTTCAATCAAGCTAGCAGAATGGTTTTGATCCATTGACTGCACGGGATCATCGAGAATAACAACATCCCATGTATCATTCCTGTCTACTCTTTGAGGAAAATAAATACTTAAACTTAAACTATTTGTATGCGCTTCACTGAAAATTGTAACAGGATTTACCTCTCTGCCATAGGCTTCTGCAATCAAACGAGCCTGCCGCCTTGCCCCTTCCCTTACTTCAATTTTCTTAAACACAATTTTTTCATTCGGATTAAGACGGTTATAATAATCGCGTATCTCTTCGGAATGATCTGTCAATAGTTTTTCGACCTCTTGCTTCTCAAAAGATTCTAACTTTGCTTGAATGTTATCGATTACTTCTATTAGTTTTTTCTTTTTCATGAAAATCTCACTGCTTTTTATAAAACTGCTAACCTTATCGATAAGCATCCATTTTTCAACTTCTTCCTTTTGCGTTGTGGAAGATAGCACAAAGAGATTAACTATCTCTTCTTTAATAGCGCTCCATTTTGTTAATAAAGAATTAATCAATTTGGTCGTTTCTTCAAAGTTCTTTAATAGTATTTCTTTTGCTTGCGTAGGATTTACGGCCTTGGTGCCATGAAAATTGAAATTTTCTAGAGCAGTTATATACGTAGCAATCTGGGTATATATATCATTTGCGGTGCTTGAAATAAAGGCGCTCATTTCTTTCTCGAATCCTTGCAATTTGCCAGCTAAGATTGTCATGTCCAAAGCAGAAAGCTTTTGCGCAATAATTTTTGCTTCCTGTGAATCGGGGAGTATTTCTTCAATTTTAAGTTTAAGTTGTGATAAGCTAAAATCTCTATTTACGACGTTCATAGATTGATAAAATTTTTCCTTACTTTTGCTAGCGCTATCACCTAAATTAATTTCTATATTTATATCATCCATTCTTTCTTTCGTTAAGCTGGAAGTCATGCAGAATGGGCATGCTGGTATTTTGGCATATTTCTTGCCTTTCTTTAAAAAATCTATTTTGTCTGTATCTACTTTTTCTCCTAATACTTCTGCAACATATTTCTCTAGGTCTCCAAATATACTTTTAATATGATCAGTAAAAATAATAAAATCTGTATGTGCGCCGATTTTCAAATCGACAATTCGTTTAGCGACATCACCGCCCAATATTCTTTTTAATTTGATCTTAATCCCTGTATTGTAATCTCCGGGGGATACATCAATCCCTTCTTTCTTTACAATACTTTCTAAAACAGATGCAATTGTATTTTGATCGCAATTTTCAAACGCACTAATAAGACTGGCTAAATCTGCTTTTTTCTTTAAATCAATTAATATACCTTCAAATTCCTTCTCGGTTTCTTTATACACACTATCTTTTTTAGCATTCCTAAGCTCAATGAGATATTGCCTAAGTCTAGAAAGATCCTCTTGACCTAATATGTAAGAAAGCTGTTCCCATCTATCTTTTTGCTCAGTATTAACCAAGGCTGCAATTTCAGTTTGTGCTAGCATCGGCCGAGAATAGCTTTCCATGTTTAAAGGTAATTGGCTAAGGTTTTCTACTTCGCCTCCATCTATATAATATTTAGCTTGCTTTTCGGTAATAAGTTCTTTTTTTATTTTCACTGTTTTTTCATTGAACTCTCCCTTAACTTCTACAAAAGGATTATCCGGCCCCTTATAAAACAGATTTCGTAAGTATTCTTCGTATTGATATTCACTTCTACAAGGAGATAGTTTTCTTCTAGAAATATCACCAAAAAATAGCCATTCCAAAGCCTCGGTAAGACTGCTCTTCCCCGTACCATTTAGACCATAAATCAACACAACATCGGCATCAAGGTTTATTGAACATTCTTTGTTAAATCCTCTAAAGCCGGTTATTTTAACTTCCTTGAGCTTCATTTGTCTGTCCTTCAATAATTTTATCGAATGATTTAGAAAGAGATTCTAAAGATTTTTCGGTTAAATAATTTTTAATAATCTCCTGATCAGCAGGATTTAATTGTTCGAAAAATCGACTTAAAACGCTTTTATTATTTTTTTCCATCCTCCAACTCCTAAAAACTATTTTTAAAAGGCGGTTACGAAGTAACTACGGGTGATTAGTTGACCTTGTGAATAAAATAGAACCTTTTCCTTTATGCCAAAAAATTTTGTGATCAGATTTTATTTTCAGAAACTAAACGCCAATAATATTTCCCAAGAGATGTTAAAGCGCATGCTTTGGAATTTATCGCGGCAAAATACATATGTTCTTCGCCAATAGGTTCAACTAACCCTACGTGCCGATACTTAAGTAAATCCCTGAATGATGCCTCCTTGGAGTCGTCATGAGGCTCAACAGTAGGTTCATAATCCGGTGACAATTGAAGTAGTTCGGCAGGCAATGGAAAATGCTCTGTGATTTTCTTAAGGACGCCAAGTTCAATGCGTGGCTTGGCATTACGTAAATGAGTAAATTTTGAAACATTAGATTTAAACAAAGGGCGCTGATCCCACGCCCCCAGAGCATTATCTATGTAAGCGTATATACTCGCCGCTGAAACTTCTCCTAATAAACCAGCGGCTCCTCCTTCGAGTGCTTCCACTAATAATGATGAAAATACGCCACTACCGCCTTCTTCGAGAGCTTCTTGACCAGATCGCGTAGCTGTAATTATCGAAACTCCTTCCGATAAAATAATTTTATCATTGCTAATTAACGGAGTAGTTCCAAAGGTTCCGCTATGACAACAATCAAGCGTTATAAAAATCTCTTTAATAGGAGATTCATTTGCCATTGCAAGAATTTCGGTCATAGGAATCCCTACATCAAAGGCACAAAAATCTGTTGTAACCAAATATCCTCCTATCCCACTAATAGTGCCGTGCCCGGAAAAATGAAGAAAAGCAACATCTGCAGGATGCTTAAAAAGTTCAGAAATTTTCTGGCGAAGGATAGATCGAGATAGTGTCTGTGGTGGAGCGGTTAAAACTTCACATTGGAAATTAAGTTGCTCATCATGATGGCGTGAAAGAACTTTTGCTAATTTTTTCGCGTCATTTACGCAACCGTAAAGCTGATGGGGCTCAGGATAATTGTCTATACCAATTATTAAAGCTCTTCTAGCGCTCATTACCGAGAGCCTCCGATAAGAGCTTTAAGGTTATCCCAAGTCCATTTGTATAGTTTGTCTCCTGCTTTAGCAGACGTTGGCTTGGTGCAAGACTTATCAGAGTAAGCCGCCAACAGAAAATACGGAATATCTTTCTCCTGAGCTATGGTTACCTCTGCTGTGACACCACTTGCCGTATGCGTATATTCGCCGCAGAGAACAATCACAATATCAATGTTCGCCATTCGTCGTCGCACTTTTTCCTTCCAGTCTCCTGTAAGCGACTCTTTCACGGATGCATCAGTAAAATCAAATGGACTATCCTGAAGCTTTGCTTGCCCAGCCAGCATTATCTTGGTGCCTTCGTCGTGATCAACGTCGAAACTAATGAATACTCTTTTTTTTGCCATATTGATCTACCTCCTTTACTTTTTACTACTTCTTAGAAAATTTCTTCCCGCACTCCGGGCATTCGACTTCGTCATCGAAAAACAAGCTACAGGGCACGTCGGCCCCGCAATGCGGGCATTTCACTACATCCGCGCCCATAGTGAAATCGTATTCCATAAATTCATCAAACAAGTCATCCTGCACAATTACTTCACAAATCTGGCGATATCGGACAAATCGCTTATCTCGATAGTTTTACGCCCATCCCGCAGTTCTTCTTTAGAGGCTGGAAAAGCAACGGCCCTAAACTCTTGTTCCCAAGCATACTGGTTAGACTTTGAAAATATAATGTCCAGATTGCTTGAAATGGCGCATAGTTTTTGGGGATCAAAGTATTTTATTGCACCTACCCATCCATTCCAACCTATCGCCTCTAGTGCCTTACTCAATCGCTTTCCGAATTCTACTTCATTAATAATTTCTACACACGAGTCTGCCCCTTTAAATTCCGCAAAAAACTTTTCATCGTAAATAGATGTAAAAGACATTAAATAATAATTTAGCTTATCCCCATCGGCATCTCGCGCAGTGTGCTTAATCTTAACTTCTTTAAGCGCCTTGATCGGCGAGCCATTGATAACAAATACATGTTTTTTAAGATTGGGGTTAAATGTTCTCGCACGCTCATCATCCCTTTGCGCAATAGCCAGTTTGACATCATCATAAGTCGATGCTAGGGCAAAAGATAATTTTCCCTTAATAAAATCCTCTAAATATTCTCTTTTACTAAAACGATATAAACTCATAAATTTTGCTTAAAGATATGCTTCTTCGAACAACTTTACAACATCGTTCCAATTTTTAGGTTTATATTTATCCCATTCTTCCTGCTTCACATAGAGCATTTTGTAAGTGATTCTTTTCTGGCGGTTATTTGCATCTTCACACCATTGAGCTAATCTTGTAATTTTTGGCGGATCATCCAAATCTTCTCGCCCCTTTGTCTCAACGATATACACCGTCTTTTCATCCGTTTTAACAAAGAAATCCGGGTAATAATTCGCTATCGTCCCATCAGCATTTTTATAGTCTATCTTAAAATGCACTTCGTAATAATTCTTCGCAAACGAAACAACTTCATCATCACCCAATCGTTCAAGGAAATCCGCAAACTCGAGCTCAAACTGGCTGTCTCCGACAATCCTGTTAAATACGCTTTTCTTAGGCACTAAATACGCCCGGTCGTTGACGACGAACGGACGGCTACTACTGACCTTAATATAATTCTTGATTTCAGCATCGCCAACATCCTTCACCGTTAAAGCATTGATTTCATTTTTAAAAGTCTGAATTATTGTCTTTGTAACTTCGATTTCTGAAAGATTTCTTAAAACATTTTTATCATTAAGGTCAACCTCCGTTTCAAACAAGTGCGAATAAATAAACTCTTTAACCTTGCCGAACAAAATGTCATAACACCCAAAAAGACGAAGCTCCCGCATAATACTTTGAGCAAAAAAACCGACAACGCTCTGATAGTTCGGCTCAATATTACTTTCCAAAATAGTCGTATGGTGAACCTTTTCTTCAACAACGTGCTTAAAAACAATCTCTCGCTGTTCCTGTTCATTAAACTGCTTCACTTTTAGTTTTGCATGCTTGAATCCTGAGACATTTAAATCAGATAAATTCTTATACTCCCTTTGTATTCTCGGTGTCAAAATCGGGAGCTCAATATCTAACCTTCGAATATCTTTCTTCGGGTTGTCATGGTCAACTTCAATGACAGTCGGCGTAACCGCTTTTGTCGTGCTGTCCATCTTTCGCTTTTCTAGCTCAACGCCTTCCGCCTTAATCGACTCAACAAAATCCATAAATGCCGGTGTTCCAACAACACTTACATATTCTTCCACATCCTCTCGGCCGAAAAACATCCGTCTTAAACCTCTACCGAGCGTCTGTTCGGGCAAAATGTTTGATGCCGCCACATACGCCCTCAGTCCGACAATCGTTGTCACGTTCTTAACATCCCACCCTTCTTTAAGCATTAAAACTGAGACAATTACCTGAAAAGGACTTTCCAGACCATCAATTGCATTGGCTTCTTTCCGTAGTCGATCCAACTCTTCCTTTGCTTTGCCGGTTACCTTTTCCGATATATCACCGCTTTTATTCGTATGAATCGTTAAAACCTTACCGTTTAAAGCAGAATAATTTTTTTCCAAATACGCCTGCACCTCATCGCAGTTTTTTGTATCATCCGTCATAATAAATAAAATAGCTTTTTTACCGGTCGGTTCAAGTTCTTTAGAAATCTTTTTCCATTCTTCAATACCAAGATTTATATAATCTTCGTATTTCTCGGTAAATATCGCACTCTGTTTTTCCTGCAACTTTGCCCGGCTTGCCTGATCAGGGAGAACAGGAGTCTTAACAACGCCTTGATGAATTGCCTCAACAAGCGGATAGTCGGAAATCGTCTGCACAAATATCGATCCATTATCATGTTTCGGCGTTGCCGTGCAGTCTATCTGTAAAGAAATCTGCTTACCTTTCTGTTTCAATTTATTATTTATGTCCTGAATAGACGTAAACCATGCCATTTTTGGGTCGTGAATATGGTGGGCTTCATCGTTAAAAACAACGACCTCATCAATTTCTCGGACAACATTACTGAGTTCAACCAAAGATTCGTTTGTTTTTGAAACAGGCTTTTCCCCTAAGAAATAATCCGTCAAATCCCCGTCGCTGAAAGACGATTCCTTAACATCGCCTTCATAAACACGGTGGATATTGGTAAGGAAAATATTCCCAGTAGGGGAAATTGCGGTCAAATCATCTTGTAAATGCAAGGTTATCTGGAAATCATCTTGCCAGTTTCTACCTTCATATCCGTTATCCGGCAAAATAGGGTCCTGATAGAATATCTTTAATCCGTCAAAATCGGTCTTGATACGCTCAAGCACGATAATATTCGGCGTGATTAAAAGAAAATTGCGAGAAAGCTCCGACTCCGGCTCATAGAGCTTATGAAAATATGACCACGCCAGAAGCAAACTCATTACCTTTGTTTTACCGCTCCCTGTCGCCATCTTAATGACTAAACGGAGCCAGTCCTCATCAAACATATTCGGGCTTACGCGTCCCAGAGAATCAAACGGTAAAAGGTCATATTTGTTTCTTACCCCGGCGACATCATACAACCAGATGATAGTTTCAACTGCCTCACGCTGGGCAAAATAATACCGAAATGAAAACGCATTGCCGTCCGCCCCATAAGCAAGATGTTCTTCTTTAAACCACCAGTTTAAAAGAGCCTTTGATGCCGCACTCGCTCCCTCGTAGCCCTTATCCCGCCACTCCTTAACACGTTTCCTAAGCTCCGGCACAAAAGGCGGAAGCAGTTTTTCATAGCCCTGCTCACGCAAAGCCTCATCAGCCGGAAACCAGCGGATCTCTGGCTCTAAGATCGCAAACTTATCTTTTGGAAAATTCTTATGCAGTGCCATTATGAAATATTAACCTCAATTACTCTTGTCGTATCATTACCAAAAATATCAACCACTTTAACGGCGATCTTACGCCGTCCTTTGGAAACTTCTTTTTCAGCAGATACAAGTTCAAGTTTTCTATCTTTTTTTGTCCTAAACGACTGCCACTCATTTTCAAATATATACCCGCCAGTCCATTCTTCTTTTTCTTTTCCAGTCTTAGGATCAACCGAGCGGACAATCTCTTTTCTGCTCTCCATATTAAAATCAACCGACCAGTAATCTACCCAGTCCGTCCATTTTTTTGTTAAAACTTCTTTCGTCACAGTCGCTGTCTTTTTGTCTTTGGATACCTTAATGACTTGCCCATTTTCAATTACAATCTTACTTGAACCTTCTTTAAGCGACCCCTCGGTTTCTTCAACACTGTCTTGATTATAAAATACGCTAAAATCGCACAGTTCAACCGCTATTGTTTTATTATTCCCACGTCCTTTGATAATCGGCTTCACTTCGATATAAGCAACATCATAAAATTTCACATGCCCTTTTTCAACTGCCCTACGGTCAAAAACCTCCCGGGGGATAACCTTAAACTGCACATCAACACCCTGACGGCTGAGTTCTGCAAAGTCAATACCCATCTCATAATCAAAACCTAAAACATCGAATTTCGTAATTCCTTTCTCCTGAGCTTCTTTAATTGCTTCATCAACAAAAACGGATGATACCGGCGTATTAACCGGGCCAATAGCAACGAGTCGATCGCGCTTCTTACCGACAAAAGAATTATAAGAATCAACAGCCTGGGCGTTATAAGCAGAAAGTATCAACTCGATAAATTGTTTTTCTTTATTTTCTAAAATTTGCTGTTTTTCTTGCTCCCGAATATCAACATCTACATTGATATATTGCTCCCGCTCATACCGACCGAGGTTAAGTATTTCAAATGCCCTGAAATTCTTACCCTCTTTTTTCATTTCCCGTTGAACCTGAATAAGACGCTTTCGGGAAGTATGAATTGCAAAACGACCGAGGTCTGCACTAATCCATTTACGCCCCAATTTTTCTGCAACCGCTATTGTAGTGCCAGAACCACAGAAAAAATCGGCAACCAAATCTCCCTCATTTGTTGAAGCCTCAATGATTCGAGTTAAAAGTTTCTCCGGCTTTTGTGTTGGATATCCTAAAATTTCAGGAGAATTAACCACTGTTTGGAAAGTAGCAATATCAGACCAAACATCTGATATAGGGACGCCTTTTGCCTCATCAAGATATATTCTTTTGGTTTTTGTAATAGGCTTATACAATCGGCCATCTTCATCTTTCTTTGTAAAACGCGCTAACTGTTTTTCATCATACGATAAATATTTTTTGTTAAAAATGCAATTATCACTCTTTGTATAGTATATGATTGATTCATGCCCTCTTACAAAACTATTAACCAAGCTCTTATAACCGGAAACACCACTTAATGACCAAACAATTTCTCTACGAAAATTTTCTTTTCCAAAAACCTCATCTAAAACTAATCTCATATATGAATTAACTCGCCAATCGCAATGCACATAAATACTGCCGTCATCAGCCAAAAGCCCATGCATGAGTTTCAACCGCTCATAAATCATAGCAATAAAACTATCCGCGCCCTTACCCCAAGTATCCCGATAAGCGACTTCTTCTATAACTGACGGCTTTTTGGTAAATGATTCGTCCCCAATCTCAACATTCATAGAAAAATCCGCTCCCACGTCAAACGGCGGATCAATGTAGATGAGCTTTAAACCGCCCTGCTGTTCAATTTCTCGGCGCATAGGCCCATTCTTTAAAGACGATAAAATCAGCTTGTTATCTCCCCATATAAGCTTATTTGTCCAACCTTTAATCTGCCTGCCAGATGTATCAAAAAGATCATACTGTTTTTCCTTTGTAATTCGCTCCCCTCTGGGCTCATCAATATGTTCAATGGTCTGAAAGGGCAATACAAGATTACAGACTTCCTGCGTTTTACCATTCCACGCAAGCTCAACTTCTCGATCATCAGCAAACAAAAGAAAGCGATATTTATCAGGCAGGGGCTTACCTTCCTGAAGAAACTTTATTGCATCTCGTCTTTCATTATCAGTAAGTTTCATATTTTCATTCCTATTAATTCACCTATATCACGTAATCAACTGACGAATGATTATATACCATAAGACTTTTTTTCTTTTGTCCATTTCTTACGATCCTTTTCTATCAGGTCCCGGATGATAGAAACAATGGATGCGTTCTTATTTTGCTTCTGCAATTGGAGGGCTTTTTCTTTCAGGAAAAAATACTGGTCTTGCGTAATTTCGATGGTCGTTTTCTTTATGCGTTTATTGGCAGGCATGCTTCGCTCCTTGATTGTGGCTTAAGTATTATTACCCGTATACCCATATTTATGGATTATAGCACAAAGCATTGCCCTTGGAAACAAAAAAACCTCCGCTGTTACTTAAGAATTAAAAGTGAACAGTTTTAAAAGGGATTTAAAGTTTAAAAGTGAACACCCCTTTTATGCCATACTTGTAAGAAAAAGGAGGTTACGAGTATGGCTAAGCAAATCCACAAAAAATTCAGTGATGAACAAATCAAGGATCTCATACAACGATATTTAAACAAAGAGCTTAAGCGCCAGCATATTCAGGAAGTCTTAGGTATTGGACAAACCCGATTCTTCGCTTTAGTCAAAAACTACCGGAAAAATCCTTTAGAGTTCAGTATCCAATACAAGCGCCACCAGGCAACCCGAAGCATTAACCCCGCAATCGAAAAAAATATTATTACAGAGCTTCAA
>Ga0268276_1003684_pt1 | contig 11627 bp, 4 predicted proteins | sample saktaG_4_FD_190145 | JGI IMG/M metagenome (GOLD analysis project Ga0268276, IMG submission 190145) | Saline water microbial communities from Sakinaw Lake, British Columbia, Canada - sak_2010_1_5_45m | ecosystem: Environmental > Aquatic > Non-marine Saline and Alkaline > Saline ...
TTTATTATACTGAATATTCCTCCGGGCAGTTATAATATTCGTGCCACAATGATTGGTTATGCACCTTTCACGATTGGAAACGTTTTTGTCTCAGTAGATCAGACTACTAACATCAGTATCGAGATGGTTATTGAGTCAATTCAGGGCGAAACCGTATTGGTGGTGTATGATCGTCCGAATGTTCAAGCAGACCGTACATCGACACAGGTTCACATTTCAGAAGAGGTCATCCGGGATTTACCCGTCCAGGAGGTCAGTGAATTGATCGAAATTCAATCTGGTATTACTAAAGATGCCGGGGGCGGACTGCATGTTCGCGGCGGACGTGGAAGTGAAGTCGTTTATTGGATCGACGGTGTACCGGTTACTGATAGTTATGACGGAAGTGCCACTGTTGAAGTCGATAAAAATGCAATCCAGGAATTGCAGCTGGTCAGCGGAACATTCAATGCTGAATATGGTCAGGCCATGTCCGGTATTATCAATATTGTAACGCAGACCGGAAGTGAGAAGCTACATGGATCTTTAGATGTATATTCCGGTGGATATTGGTCAACAACTGACAATATATTTGTCGGAGTGAATGACTATAACCCATTTATGACGCGGAATATTTCTGGTTCTATTGGTGGTCCATTGTTAACAAAAAAACTCCGCTTCTATCTTTCCGGCAGGCAGTATTATAGTGATGGTTGGTTAAATGGGTATAATTACTATAAAACAACCGGGGCTGCCGGAGACAGTAGTATCGTACCTATAAACTGGCAGAGTAAATACTCGATTAATAGTAAATTGTCATTATTTGTGACTCAAAATATCAATTTACATATTAACGCACTGATAAATGACCGTAACTATCAGGATTATGATCATTTCTATAAGTGGAACCCCGATGGGAATCCTTTACGTTTTGACAATGGTCAAAACTTTTCTCTAACATTGAATCATACATTAAGTTCAAGAGCATTTTATACTATCAAAGCATCTACGGCATATTCAGAATACGAGCAATATCTGTATGAAAATCCGTTAGATAGCAGATACGTCCATCCTGATAGCCTTAATACGTCCAGTTATACCTTTGTGACAAGTGGTACGAATTTGTATCACTATTATCGAAATACACGAACTTCTTTAGTCAAACTTGATCTGACATCACAAGTCACAAATGAGCATTTAATGAAATTTGGAGTTGAATACCGGACCCATATTTTAGAACAGGAAGATTTTTCGATAACGTATAAAACCGATGATCAGAATGTTGAAATTGAACCTTTTGAGCCGGATACATTAAGTTCATCGACTACTTCTCACGGTTATTACCAGGAAAAACCGGAGGAGTTTAGCATATTTGTTCAGGATAAGTTAGAATTTCAGAGTTTCATAGTAAATATTGGTTTGCGTTTTGACTATTTCAACTCTAATGGAAATGTGCTTGCCGATCCTGAAGATCCAAATATCTACTCACCCTTTAAACAAGAGCATATTAGTTTGACAATGGCGGAACGAGAAGCCATATGGTATAAAAAAGCAGATCCTAAAACCAGTTTCAGCCCTCGTTTAGGTCTGGCATTTCCAATAACCGATCAGGGAGTAATTCACTTTTCCTATGGTCATTTTTATCAAATGCCATCATTTCAATATTTGTATAATACAGGATTAAAAGTTACGACCAGTGGTGGAACTTCCGGCCCTTATGGAAATGCCAATCTGGAACCCCAAATGACAATAATGTACGAATTGGGTTTACAACAACAGCTGATAAGAGATTTATCCTTGGATTTAACGATGTTTTATCGGGATATCCGAAACTGGGTGAGCACCAGTGCGGTTATTCCAACTTCGATTGCGGGTGTTTCATATGTACAATATATAAATAGAGACTATGCGAATGCCAGGGGAGTTGTACTATCGTTAAAGTACAGTATGTCAAATGCGCTGTATGCTAATTTAGAATATACGTATCAGATCGCTGAAGGTTCTAATTCCGATCCAAACGATGAATATAACTCATTATTAAGTAATAATGAGCCAACCCGCTATATCACACCTTTAGCATGGGATCAAAGACATACCTTAAATGGCGCGATAACCTATAATCGTAACCGATGGAATACCGCATTGATTACCCGGTACGGCTCTGGTTATCCCTATACTCCATCCATTGGAATATCGACGCGTACCGGGTTGAATGCCAGTTCAGTATTACCCTCAAACAGCAGAAGAAAACCGGCCACTTTTGAAATGGATTTCAGGGTCAATTATTCAATGCAAATTAAGAACTACGGGGTTTCGTTCTATTGTAATGTAAATAACTTGCTTGATGCCCGTAATGCTACAAGTGTATTTTCCGATACTGGTGAACCTGATTATACGAACAGTACCGCGAATGTTGGGAGTGATGTGAACCGGACAAATACCGTTGAAGAATATATTAAATATCCACATTGGTATAGTGCGCCGCGGGAAATATTGTTTGGAATAAAAGTATCATTTTAAAGGGATTATAGATGAAGATTCTGCGAACGATTTTATTCTTTGTTATTTTGATTCAGTTTGGTTTTGCATATGTACCTTCCGATCATCGGGGAGATCCCAATTATCAACGAAAAACAGAGATTGACGGTAATTTAGTACGTGCTAGTATTTTTAATTATGGTTTTGCTGGACGAACAAGTGGTAGTGAACCGACGCATGTACCTTTTGAATGGCCTAAAAACACTGGTCAGGAATACATGGCGATCGTGGCCGCTTTTGTTGGCGCAGAAGTGATCGATGAAAGTGGAACTCTTCGGAAAATCGTTATTACACCACATTATCGTGAGGATCCCAACAGTATCAGTCCTTCTTGGAATTTTGAACCGGTTCCGGGATTTCTCAACGAAGAATCTAATTTGATTGCAAAAAGTACAATCGAGGATTCGTGGCCGATATCCTGGCCAGATAGAATAACCGATGAGGTTGATCCCGGTTGGACTGGCTCCTGGAATGGCTATTTTGGTAAAAACCAGTTTAATGCGGATCAGGAAATATATTATGAATGCTCGGACGATAAGTATAATCGCTTTAATTATTTTCCGGATTCAACCGATGATACTCGTCATGGATTAGGGCTATTAATGAAAGTTCGGGCAATGGCCTGGTCGCAGATTTTAGTGAATGATGTTGTGTTTTTTCTGCATGAAGTGACCAATGACGGTACCAAGAATCTTGATAAAACTGTATTTTCAATCTGGCTTGCGGATATGGTTGGTGGTGATAATGATACCGATGATGATACTCCTTCCTTTGATTTATTGACGAACGTGGCCTGGTGTATGGACGCCTATCCCTATGTGGGGAATGATGCATTCGGAAATACTCCGGTCGGTGTTGTAGCGACTTCCTTTTTGGAAACGCCGGGTAACGGAGTTGATGGAATCGATAATGATGGTGACGCTGATTTACATCCGGAATTATTATCTGAATGGTCTGATTATGAAACCCTGGTTCCACTATTTACCAATGATGACTTTAATTCAACTACATTGTCGGTTGGAACAAAAATCGTGTTAATCGATGATGATTACAGTCGTCATATCATTTCATTTCCTGGAGACACCGTTGTCGTCTCGCAGGGGAAAATTGATACTTTGAACGTAGGTGATATATTGGTAGAAAATGCCGATAATCTGATTGACGATGATCATGATGGCTTGATTGATGAGAATATTGACCTGCACCTTGATCGTTTGACGATTGATGGTATAATTCCGGTTCGGCATATTAACTATAAAGCCTTTAACGTTGGTGATATTGTCAAGCGCGGCTTACTGGTCGCAGGTGATACGGTAACTTACCGACAGGCGACTCTTGCACCGATGATTGATGAGACCCGCTACGATCTTGTGGATAATGATCGGGATTGGAGTGCTATCACTGATGACAATGGTCTTGATGGAAATTCTTACTCCGGTGATACCGGTGAAAATGATGGTATGCCTACTTCCGGTTATGGCACAGGATTAACCGGAGAGCCGAATGTTGATCTGACCGATGTTTCTGAGTCTGACCAGATAGGTTTGACGTCAGCAGCATACATTGCTTCCGCTGAAAATACAACTGGGTATTCTGATAGTAAAATGTGGCGTGAATTCTTGACACCAGGTGAGTTTTTTGATCCGACCATCGCACTTGAAGGTGATTATAATCTCCATATCAGTTCCGGGTATTTCCCAATGTCTGTGGGACAAACAGAGCGCATTTCAATTTCGGTGAACCTTGGTGTTAATCAAAGTGACGCATTACGGAATAGAGATGTTGCCCAAAAAACCTATGATATGGATTATCAATTTGCCAAGGCTCCCCGGGCGCCTCAGGTCACAGCTGTTGCGGAAGATGGAAAGGTGACTATCTATTGGGATGATCTTGCCGAACAGTCTTATGATAACTATATGGCCGATTTGGGAGCAAATGGCTATGATTTTCAAGGCTATCGAGTATATCGTTCAACGGACCCGGCCTTTTCAGATCAGTATCTAATCACTGATGCTGACGGTGTTCCGACATATTATAAACCCATTGCCCAGTTCGATTTGGATGACGGGATAAACAGTGTTGATTCTTCACTGGATATTAATGGGATAAAATTTGATCTGGGTGATGATACCGGACTTCAGCATACTTACGTCGATGAAAATGTCCAAAATGGGCAACGGTATTTTTATGCAGTAACTTCCTATGATGCCGGTGGATATATCTTGGAAATTGCACCATCGGAATGTCCGATATATATTCAGCAGCTTTCAGATGGAACTGTAGAAACCGGGACAAATGTAGCAGAAGTGACCCCGCACGTTAATCCAGCAGGTTACCTTGAACCTGAAATTAGTTTGAATCACATTACAGGATCCAGCTCCAGTCAGATCGCAATCAGTGTTATCGATCCACTGGCAATTTTAGATCGAAATACCTATCAGATCACTTTTGAAGACACTATTTACAAAGCGTCGAAATTAAATAAAGAAGATACACTTACTACAAAAAATTACACACTTGTTAATATTACTGATCCTTCTTCTCCCGATACGCTAATTGATCAGGCAGAAACCATGAATACAGGAGATGAAAATTTAGTATTGGACGGCTTTCAGTTGTCATTTACCCTAGAATCCGTCATTGAATTGAACAGTAAGATATCTATCTGGAACGGTGACGACACTACTATTTTTAAACCGGAGTTAAGACGCTGGCAAGATGTTGATAAAGTCGGATCCCGGAAACCCTCGGATTATCGAATTACTATGGGGGATGTTGGTATCAGCAGAAGTACTGAAATTTCGATTTATTGGGGAACAGTTACGTTACCGGAACAAGATGTGAATTTCAAGGTAGAGAATATTACAGAAAATAAAGAGATTGACTTTGCTTTTTTCGAATTGAATTTGGAAGGTGGTCCCGGTAAGTTAACCTCTGATATCGGTGAATCGGATGTCATTATTTTTATAGAAGATAAAGTAGCTGAAAATGGTGATACAACTAAGGTTTTTACCTGGCAATTGTTATTAAAACACTTATTAGTTGATTCACTTAAACGATTCCCCGAATCCGGCGATGTGTTAGACTTAATTGTAAAAAAACCGTTTCTTAATGATGATGTGTATGAATTTACAACTTACGGTGCGGAAATTGATAAAGATGCAGTAAAATACGAAATGAAAAATATCAAAGTAGTGCCGAATCCGTACATTGCAGCCAATACCTGGGAAGCAAAAAATCCCTATGATTCCGGTCGTGGACCACGTGTTATTCACTTTAATGGTGTTCCAAAGGATTGTGAAATTACAATTTTCAATATTGCCGGTGAGATAGTGGACCAGTTTGAGGTACATAATAATATCAATGACGGAATAGCCGAATGGGATTTATTATCGAAAGATAATTTATCGATTTCATACGGACTTTATTTATTTCACATAGAGGATTTATTATCCGGTTCTGTACAGACCGGCAAATTTGCGGTTATAAAGTAGGTGATGGAATGATGAAAAAAATACTGATGATTATATTACTAATTGGGAATTTAGTTCTAGCCCAATCCATATCAAAAGTTGGAACCTCATCGGCCAAGTTTTTAAATGTTCCTGTGGATGCGTGGGGTGCCGGGCGGGGGCAGGCTGTCGTCGCTGGATTTAATGATGTTTCGACCATTTTCTGGAATCCATCGACCATTACCTATTTAGATAGAGCAACAGCCCACTTCAGTTATACAAAATGGTTTGAAGATATTAATTTTAACTATATTGCTGCGGTTTTTCCCTATGGGGCCAGTGTGTTTGGCATTAATTCCACATTTTATCAGACTGATCCGATAGAAGTAACAACAGAACTGTATCAGGATGGAACCGGTGAATATTATTCGGTCAGCAGCCAGGCATTTGGTTTGGTTTATGCCAGAAAACTAACCGATAACTTTTCATTGGGTGTCAATACTAAATATATCATCGAAAATATTTATCATTCGTCGGCGACCGGTTTTGCACTCGATATTGGCGGTCGTTATACCACACCATGGAAGGGGATTAATTTAGGTTTTGCTATTACAAATTTTGGAACAAAGTTACAGATGACCGGTGAAGATCTAATAGTAACCGTTGATCCCGATCCATCAAACAGCGGCAACAATGATGTAATCAATGCCTATTATGATACGGATGCATTCGATATGCCTTTGGCTATGACAATTGGAGTTGCCTGGGATGCGTTCCATACCGAGCTTGGCAAAGTAACTTTCGAAGTTGACGGACTTTATCCAAGTGATAATAATTCAAGTGTCAATGCCGGTCTGGATATTTCACTATTTCGGGATTTGATCTATTTGAGAGCCGGAGTAGCCAACCTTTTTCTGGACATCATGGAACCACGGTATTCATTTGGAGGAGGATTAAAATATCCTGTTCTTGGAAACATGACATTATGTGTTAACTATGCATATCAAACGCATGAATATTTTAATAAAAACGAACATATTTCTATTTCAATAATATTTTAAGAATGCTAAGAAGATCAATTAATTGAATTGTGTTTAACAAACTCTAAAAGAAGGAGAGACAAGATGCGTAAAGTTACTATGTTAGCGTTTGCGTTACTGATGATGGTATCATTTAGCTTCGCAGCGAATGTGACTTTCAAAGTCAACATGATGGCCCCGATTGATCAGGGAATATTCAATCCGACATCGGATTATGTTGACATTGCAGGTTCATTTAATGGATGGGACGGAGCCAGTCATCATCTGACTGATGCTGATTCCGATTCTATTTGGGATATCACCATTGACATCGCTGAAGGAGATATTCAGTTTAAATTTCGTCTGAATGGTAGTTGGGATGCTGGACAATGTGAAACAGATCCAAATCGTATCCATACTGTTTGTGCCGGTGATCAGGTTCTAGATTTATGGTACAATCGTGAAAGTGTTGCACCTGTTGTAATATTTAAAGTCGATATGCAGGATCAGATCAATACCGGTAATTTTGATCCGAGTTCTGACTATGTTGACGTTGCCGGTTCTTTCAACGGCTGGGACGGGGCAAGTTATCATTTAGCTGCTACTCCCTGTAATGATGCAATTTGGACATTGGCAGTTTCTGAAGGTTTGGCAGTTGATGATGTACTTAATTTTAAATTCCGGATTAACAGCAGCTGGGACGCCGGTATGTGTGACTCTGATCCAAATCGTACACACACGGTTGTTGCAAATGTCCAGGAATATTCAGACTTCTGGAACCGCTACGACTACAATTTTGCAGTGACTTTTGAAGTCAATATGTCCTATCAGATCAAACAGGGAAATTTTATTGTCGGTACTGATTATGTAGATGTTGCCGGTAATTTCAATGGCTGGGATGGTGCTAACCAACATCTGACCGATGACGATGCCGATTCTATATGGGCAATTACTCTCGATAGTCTGATGGTCCCTGGTGATACACTCTATTTTAAATTCCGGATCAATGGTAGTTGGGATGCCGGTAAGTGTGAGTCTGATCCTAACCGTGAATATATCACCGAAGGTGGAAAACAGGTTTATTCAGATTGGTGGAATCGTTTTGATCCGAATTTCGTCGGATCCGATGTCCAGTTTTCCGTTAATATGAATGCCCAAATTACTGCCGGCCTCTTTGATCCAAGTGTGAATAATACAGTAAAAGTTAAAGGAAGTTTTGATGGTTGGGCAGGTACGAATATGTCTGATGATGATTCGGATGGTATTTATACGGTAACATCGTCTGTACCGGTTGGTCCAATACAGTATTTATTCACGTTTGTTGATACCGCCGGAATTATTGTATCTGAAACCTTGACCCAGAATAGACGATATACTGTTGAATTGTCAGCTGAAACAATAATTCTGGAAACTGTTTGGTTCAATAATGTTCAGGCAGTAACATACGGATCAGGGAATATTACCTTTCGGGTTGATATGACAGTCTTGCAGGCCCTAGGATTTTACGATAGAGCTCTTGGTGATTCACTGGAATTACGTGGTGGATTTAATGGCTGGGGATCCGATGCAGATCGCTCAACAATTAATATGTATCGTCAAACTGGTACAGAAATCTACTTTCTGACAATTCCTTATGAAGGATACACCGGTGATAACATTGCGTACAAGTTTTTCCTCAATTTACACACTGGAGCCGATCATGCCGGTGAGGATTTCTATGAGTATGAATTACCATCATCCTGGGGTGGCGGTAATCGCTGGTTTACATGGCATGGAATGGACCAGGATACATTGATGCCGATTCAGACATTTCAGGATTATGTAACTGAAGGTGTTACATCTGAAGATGACTCAGTACTTGTACACTTGAGAATTGATATGACTGATGCACTTACCTATGAAGAGGATGCGTTTGAACCGGAGAATGACCGATTATTTTTTGCTTGGTATGATGCTTGGGGAGCTTTGCTTCAAGGCACTGCTGCTCTGAACGTCCCGGATGATTCAGCAAAATATGAATATCATCCTACCGATGTTGAAAATATATGGGAATGCTCCTTTTATATTCACGGTCCGGCTCCACATGCAATTATATACAAAACCCGGTATATTAAATCGGATGGTACTGAGATAGAAGAATCAGGTCCTGGTGATAGCTACGGACGTTATCGGACTCAGTGGATTAAACCAACGGCCGCAGGTATTTTACCGGATGAAGAAACATTAGACGTTGTTCTCTTTAGCACCGAGGGGACAGCTCTTGAAGTTGAACTGGAACCTTTTGCAAATGGTCTTGTCTATAATGAGATCGTTAAAAGCAAAGTGACATTACCCAGTGCAATGAAACTTAATCAGAACTATCCGAATCCTTTCAACCCGACTACCCAGATTAAATTCTCCATTACCCGTGCGAATGATGTGACGTTAACCATCTACAACATTCTTGGCCAGATGGTAACGAAAGAATCTTACACTAATTTGCAGGCTGGGAATTATTCTTTTCTCTGGAACAGTCGAGACCTGAACGGTAACTCGGTGGCTTCCGGTGTATATTTTTACGAGCTTAATGTTGGCAATGAATTCCGTGATATCAAGAAGATGGTCTTGATGAAATAGTATTTCGGCTTTTTAGGAGAGCGGAGTGTAAACTCCGCTCTCCTTTTTCTTGACCAAAGTAAATTCCAATAAATATAAAGGACTGATTGATGCATGCGATAGATTTTTCGATTGTAATACTCTACATGATCGGTTTAGTGATTGTAGGGATATGGTTTCAACGAAAAGCTTCCCAGGGAATTGATTCCTATTTTTTAGGAAACCGGAATATTCCCTGGTGGGCGCTCGGTGCGTCAGGAATGTCATCGAATCTCGACATCAGTGGAACAATGATAATTGTGGCGCTGGTTTATGCAATTGGTGCTCGTGGATTTTATATCGAAATCCGGGGCGGTGTGACTTTAATTATGGCCTTTTTAATGATTTATATGGGCAAATGGAACCGTCGGGCCGGGGTCATGACTTTGGCTGAGTGGATGAAATTTCGATTTGGTGATGATAGAGAGGGTAAATTAGCCCGGTTCATTACCGCACTGACTTCAATTATTATGACAATTGCAATGATTACCTATTTTGCGATCGGTGGGGGTAAATTTTTGGACCAATTTCTTGGAATTCCGGCCCTTCTTGGTTTGCCATCGGAGTTTTGGGCGGCAACAGTGCTGATTGCCATTGCAATGATCTATACGGTGGCATCGGGGCTCTACGGCGTTATCTGGACCGATGTTTTTCAAGGATCGTTAATATTTATAGCGATTGCTTACATTGTCATTAAAGCGCTCGCGATCGATTTGCCCGATGAATTTTTAGTCTCCATGCCGTTAAAAGAAACCGCCGGAGGCGGATTTAAAACTTATCTCACATCTTTTAAAGAATGGACGACTATTGTTCCTCAGTGGAACCTTAACATAGAGTCAGATTCCGTTTATTCTATGTACAATCTTTTTGGTCTTGCCATCATGTTTTATCTATTTAAGACGGTAATAGAAGGCAGCGGCGGTACCGGAAATTATATGATTCAGCGGTACTTTGCAGCGAAAAATGATCGCGAAGCCGGATTATTATCGCTGTTCTGGACATTTTTGCTCTCTTTCCGCTGGCCGTTCATCGGCGCGATGGCGGTTTGGGGTATATCACTAGCCGGGAGTATTACTGATCCTGAAATGGTTTTACCGGCGGTTGTGGCAACATTGCCAATTGGAATTAAGGGGTTTTTAATCGCTGGATTAATGGCTGCAGCAATGTCGACGTTTGATTCTACCGTGAATGCCGGGGCAGCCTACTGGGTAAAAGATATTTATCTCGAACATATCAAACCAAGTGCAGGGCATAAACAACAAATGAACCAGAGCTATCTGGCGTCGGTAGTGATTGTCCTGATCGGTCTTGGGCTGACTCTTTTTATTAAAAATATCAATGATATCTGGGGCTGGATCACGATGAGTATTGGCGCCGGGATGATTGTGCCGCAATTGATCCGTTGGTACTGGTGGCGTTTGAATGGATATGGCTATGCGATTGGCATGGCAAGTGGGACTGTGGCCGCGATTCTCTGGAAAATTCTAGCACCTGAAGGAACTGCCGAATATCTGGCCTTTATATTTTCCGCCGGTCTTTCACTAACCGGAACAATTATTGGAACATTGGCAACTCAAGCAACTGATGAAAAGGTGCTTTCGAATTTCTATAAAAAAACCCGCCCTTTCGGATTTTGGTCCAAAATCAGGGCTCAATTCTCAGACGAATTTATCTCGAAGATTAATTCTGAGAACCGTCGGGATATTTTCTCGATTTTCTTTGCAGTGCCATGGCAATGTTGTCTGTTTTTAATGTGGCTGATGTTTGCCATGAAACGATTTGATAATTTTTTCATATTATTGATCTTGACCGTAATCCTGTCGGTTATCTTATATCTTTCATGGTTTCGGCATTTATCTACCGAAGTCAAAGAAGAAAAAGAGAAGCAGGTATAATATAAATACTAATCACTTTAGCAGAGTTTAATGACAGGTGATTGGAGGTACGATGAATGAAATACCCGAAGACCTGATGGCAAAACTGGTCAAACTTGGTTTTACGAATT
>Ga0268276_1003686_pt1 | contig 11623 bp, 12 predicted proteins | sample saktaG_4_FD_190145 | JGI IMG/M metagenome (GOLD analysis project Ga0268276, IMG submission 190145) | Saline water microbial communities from Sakinaw Lake, British Columbia, Canada - sak_2010_1_5_45m | ecosystem: Environmental > Aquatic > Non-marine Saline and Alkaline > Saline ...
AAGAAACCTTCCTGACGGAAGCGTCGAGGCTGTTTTCGAAGGAAGAGAAGAGGACATCCTGGCCATGGTCGAATGGTGCAAAAAAGGCCCGTCATACGCCGTCGTTGAAGACGTCCGGACCTCCGACAAGCCCTTCTCCGGAAAATTCGACCGGTTCAGCATTCGCTATTAGTTCACGGCCCTTCCGTCTTTTGAGGGCATACTCATCAGCGGGATTCCCTCATGGCTTCGGCAAATCCTTTCATCGAGTTGCTGATAGTGGCGTCATCGACACAGTAGGCAATTCGGAAATGGCCCGGGCCGCCGAATCCCGTACCGGGCACCGTCAGAACGTTGCTCTTTTGCAGGATGCGGACAAAAGCCACATCGTCCTCTATGGGACTTTTCGGAAAGAGATAAAACGCGCCTTTGGGTTCCTCGAACCGGTATCCCATTGAAGACAACCCCTGACACAGCATGTCCCGCTTTCGCCTGTACTCGTCCACGTTCACCACGAGCCCTTGGAGCCCCGCCACGATCCGCTGCATCAGCGCCGGCGCATTGACATAGCCGAGAATTCTATTGCTCAGGATGAGCCCTTCCATTACTTTTTCAACTTCCGAGAGACCCGGGTGCACGGCGATGTGGCCGATTCTTTCGCCGGGAATAGAAATGTTCTTTGAATGCGACGTGGCGATGATGCTGTTCCTGTACGCTCTCAAAACACTCGGCACGGTGACCCCGTCATAGACAATCTGGCTGTAGGGCTCATCGGAGACGAGATAGATCTCCCGGCCGTATTGCTTTTGTTTTTCCATCAGCAGCGCTGCAAGTCCGTCGATCTCGGCCTGACCATATACTTTTCCCGTGGGGTTGTTGGGGGAATTGATGAGGACGACCTTTGCCTTTTCCGTGATGGCTTCTCTCATGCGGTCGAGGTCAAGAGAAAAATCCTTCTCCGTCTCGACCAGTCGCGTTACCCCGCTATGATTGTCCACATAAAACTGGTACTCCACAAAATAGGGCTTCGGTATGATCACCTCTTCTCCCGGGTCAAGGAGGGTTTTGAGGATGACATTCAACGCCCCGCCCGCGCCGCAGGTCATGACAACGTGGTCCGCCGTGAGTGGAAGGCCGTGCTCCCTGCTGACATATTCGGCCACGGATCGTCTCGTTTCCACATATCCGGCGTTCGGCATATAGGCGTGCTTTCCCGGAATGTCCTTTGCCGCGATCTCGCGAAGCAGACGATGAAACTCCGGCGGCGGTTCCACATTGGGATTTCCCAGGGTGAAATCGTAAACATCACCTGCACCGTACTTTGCCTTCAGCCTGATACCGTCTTCAAACATCTTCCTGATCCAGGAAGACTGCGAAATAAAACGCTCAATCTTTGCGGAAACGGTCATGACACCATCCTCCTTATGCTGTGCCGCTGATTCGTAGCATAACTTGGCGCGGGCGTCAACCTCCGTCACCTGTAGGAATTGTACTTGACATTCAGGGCTCTATTTTCTAAACATAGGCCGTAAAATCCAAAAAGCGAGTATGCGCCATGCCCATTTATGAATTCAGATGCAAGAATTGCAAGAAGGTCTTCGAAGTCCTGTTCCGTTCCAGTGACGAAAAATTGAAGGTCTGCTGCCCCGGCTGCCGGTCGGAAAAGACTGAAAAACTTCTCTCAGTCTTCGGAAGCAGGGTTGAGAAAGGAATGCCCTCCTCGGATGTCCCGCCCTGTGCGGCCACCTGCAAGGAATTTTCCTGACAGCGCTGATCCTGTGCGGCCGTCGGCCGCCTTTTAATCTCTCAAAACGGAAGCTGCTTTTATGATCCTGAACAGCCAAGGAAAAATCGCCGAAGACCTTTATGCTATCGGGGGACCTGAGCTCCCTGCCTATCTTCTGCTCGGAAAAACACCGGCTCTTTTTGATGCCGGTATGACCTTCATGGGGCCGACCTATTTCAAAGAACTGAAACAGCTGCTGGGCGACCCGAAAAGGCTTCAATTCAACTTTCTGACTCATTCTCATTTCGACCACAGCGGAGCGACGCCTTATCTCAAAAGGCAAATCCCCGGACTCAGGATCGGCGCGAGCCGGCTGGCCGCCGATACGCTCCGGAAACCCAATGCCATCGAACTGATTCGGAGCCTCTGCCGGGATTACGAGGAGAAACATCCGGAGCTCACAGGAGGCGAGGATGTGACCTTCGACACCCTTCATGTGGACATTGTTCTCGAGGACGGGGATGAATTCGATCTTGGCGGAGGGATGACCTTTCGCGCCATATCAACGCCAGGCCACACGCGGGATTCCATGTGCTTCTATATTCCACGATTCAAAGCGGTCATAACCGGCGAATCGATCGGAGCCTTCGATAAGAATTTCACCATTCATCCGGAATTTCTCGCCAGCTATAAAGACTACGCCGCGTCCCTCCAGAAAATAGCCGTCCTGGACATCGATATGATTCTCATGTGTCATTTTTTTGTTCTGACCGGTGAAGACGCCAGGGGCTACATGGTGAAGACGATCGAACGGACGGAGACTTTCCGGCGGAGGATCGAAGACTATCTCGACCATTTTAACGGCGACCGCGCGTCCGTTGTCAGGAGAATATACAAGGAAGATTATGAAGATACCGGGGCCATCCTTCAGGAGAAGAGACCTTTCCTGATCAACCTTGAGGCAAAGGTTCGCGCTGTGGCAGAGGGAAGATAAGAAGCCCTGCATAGCTTTAGATTTTCTCTTGCACAATCCCTCATAATCCCTTATAAGGTCGCTGTCTTGAGACTTTATGACCCATTTCTTGAAAGGAGTCTGATCCATGAATATTCTGATTTTCGGACCGAACGGAAGCGGCAAAGGAACCCAGGGCGCTGTGGTCCAAAAGAAATACGGCGTTCCCCATATTGAGACGGGTGTCATTTTCAGGGAGAATATCTCCAAGGGCACCGATCTGGGAAAGAAGGCTAAGGCCTATATCGATCGGGGCGAACTCGTGCCGGACGACATCACCATCCCCATGATCCTGAATCGCATCAAAGAGCCGGACTGCAAAGGCGGCTGGCTTCTGGACGGCTTCCCCAGGAACCTGGCCCAGGCGGAAGCCCTCTTCGAGGCCTTGAAGAAAGACAACATCCAGCTCGATTACGTCATAGAGATTGTCCTTGATCGGGAAACATCCAAGAAGCGGATCATGGGACGTCGGCTCTGCGCCAATGACAATAATCATCCGAACAATATTTATATCGACGCGATCAAGCCGGCCATGAAAGATGGAAAGATGGTCTGCCGTGTCTGCGGCGGCGACAAGCTCACCGCAAGGGCGGACGACCAGGACGAGTCGGCCATCGATAAGCGGCACAACATTTACTATGACGCGGCGACGGGAACCCTGGCCGCCGTGAATTTCTTCAAGAAGAGAGTGAAAGTGCTCGGAGTGGACGGCCTCCCCGGCGTGAAGGAAGTCTCAGAAGAATTGTTGAAGAAACTGAAATAATATCGCCAATGGAATAAGGCTTGGCAAAAAGCCCCTCCGCGCAGACGGAAGGGCTTTTTTATCATTTGATAAACCTATGAATACCATTCGCAACTTCAGCATCATCGCCCATATCGATCACGGAAAGTCCACTCTGGCGGACCGGCTGATTGAATATTCAGGCGCGATCGACCAGCGGAACTTCAAGGATCAGATGCTGGACAGCATGGACATCGAGCGTGAACGGGGGATAACGATCAAGAGCCAGGCGATCACCCTCCCCTATCGAGCGCGCCACGGCAGAACCTATATGCTCAACCTTATCGATACGCCGGGGCACGTAGATTTCTCATATGAAGTTTCACGCTCCCTGGCCTCCTGCGAGGGTGTCCTGCTCCTGATCGATGCGACTCAGGGTGTTCAGGCCCAGACCCTTGCCAATCTCTATCTCGCCATGGAGAATAACCTTGCGATCATACCTGTCATAAACAAGATTGACCTGATCTCGGCGGACGTGGAGAGGGTCATCGAGCAGATCGATTCGGAGCTCGGACTGGATCCCGAGACTCACTTGAAATGCTCGGCCAAAGAGGGGATCGGGATTGAAGACATCCTTGAGGCGATTGTGGAGAGAATTCCCCCTCCCAGGGGATCAGGAGATCAGCCGCTCGCGGCCCTCATTTTTGACGCCCAGTACGACGTCTACCGCGGGACAGTGATCCATTGCCGAATCTTCAACGGGTCGGTGGCAGCAGGTGACGTGATCCGTTTCATGTCCAGCGGAGCCGCGTATAAAGTAGAGGAAGTGGGGCGCTTTCTTCTGGCGCGAGAGAAGAAAGACAGGCTTTCCGCTGGAGAGGTGGGATACATCATAGCCGGCGTTAAAACCATTTCCGACGTCCGTATCGGCGACACGATGACCCACCACGAGACGCCCTGTGAAAAACCCCTTCCCGGCTTCAAGGACGTGAAGCCCGTGGTCTTCTCTTCCATCTATCCCGTCTCGTCGGAGGACTACGAGGATCTGTCTGTGGCCCTGGAAAAGTACAAGCTCAACGACGCCTCTTTCGTCTATCAAAAGGATTCCTCCGTCGCACTCGGTCAGGGATACCGCTGCGGATTCCTGGGCCTTCTTCACCTGGATATCGTCCAGGAGCGTCTTGAAAGGGAATACGACCTGTCCATCATTCTCTCGGTACCCAGTGTCCGGTACCGCTTTACCCTGAAGGACGGCCGTTCTGTTTTTATCGATAACCCGTCATTTTATCCGGATCCTGTTTCCATTCTTAAATCGGAAGAACCCTATATCCGCGCCTCCATGATGTTGCCGGAGAGGTATCTCGGGACTGTCATGAAGCTCTGCATGGAAAAACGCGGTGTGAACTCCAACCTCCATTACACGAGCCCGACCCGCGCTGAACTCAATTACGAGATGCCGCTCGCCGAAGTCATCTACGATTTCTACGACCGTTTCAAGACCGTCACCCAGGGTTACGGTTCCTTTGACTACGACATCATCGATTACCGTGAGGGCAGTCTTGTTTTGCTCGACATTCTTGTGAACGGCGAAAAAGTGGACGCTCTTTCCCAGATCGTCCACCGGGACCGCGCGCGTTCAAGGGCTCTTCTCGCCTGCGAGAGGCTCAAAGACGAGATCCCCCGTCACATGTTCAAGATCGCCATCCAGGGGGCCATCGGCGGCGACATCATTGCCCGCACGACCATCTCTCCGTTCCGGAAAGACGTCACGGCGAAATGCTACGGCGGCGATATCACGCGCAAGCGAAAACTTCTGGAAAAACAGAAGAAAGGCAAAAAGCGCATGAAGATGGTGGGAAACGTGACCATCCCTCAGAGCGCCTTCCTGTCGGTGCTGAAAACGGAAAATGAGTAAGGGTTCAACATGAAACCGCCCGGCCTGTACATCCATGTACCCTTCTGCAAGAGCAAGTGCGGATATTGCGACTTCTATTCCGGCACATCCCTGGACCTTATCCCCTTCTTTCTCAACGCTCTTCTGATGGAAATGAAACAGTATCGATGTTCATTCGGAGCCTTTGACACGGTTTACATCGGCGGCGGCACACCCTCTTTGCTGAAACAGAAGGAACTGGAGTCTGTTTTCGCCGGAGTTCATGACCATTTTGATATTTCAGATGGAAGCGAGGTGACTCTTGAGGCCAATCCCGCTGACCTGAAACCCGATTATCTCCGGGCGCTCCGCGACATGGGTGTGTCCCGTCTCAATATCGGCGTGCAATCCTTTCATCAGCCCACCCTCAACTTCCTCGGGCGGCGGCACAGTGTCCAAGAGGCCGGGATGGCTATCGACCGGGCGCGGAAGGCGGGTTTTGAAAACCTCGGCTTGGACCTTATCTACGGCGTGCCGGGAATGGAAATCGACCGGTGGATAGATATTCTGATGACGGCAATTTTTTTCGAACCCGAACACCTGTCCTGCTATCAGCTCAGCCTCTCTCCGGAAACGCCGCTCGGCAAAACACTTCACGAGGGCGGGTTCTCTCTTCCAGATGAAGATCTTTCCCTCCAATTTTTCATGAAATCGTCGGAAATTCTTGAAGCAGCAGGTTACATTCATTACGAAGTATCGAATTACGCGAGAGATATCTCCCTTATTTCAAGGCACAACCAGAAATATTGGGATCACAGCCCATATCTGGGTCTGGGGCCCGGCGCCCACTCTTTTCTCCAAAATGAGCGCTGGTGGAACCATCAATCCATCATGCAATATGCAAGTGACCTTGAAAGGGGAGAGAGACCGATTGAAGGGGAAGAACGTCTTTCACCGGAGGATCTGATGCTTGAATCTCTTTTTCTCGGCCTCCGGACCAGGAAGGGAATCGATCTCGGGATATTCCGTGAAACAAACAACCTTGATCTTGAAAAAGAAAAGAGAGAAACGCTTCAACGGCTTGAGGACGACGGATTCATCGTCATCCGGGAAGGACACCTGAGCCCCACCCTCCGCGGTTACGCCATGGCCGACAGCCTGCCCCTGATTCTATGAGGCTGCCCGGGACACCCGTCCTTCGGGCGTGAGACAGAGGTCCTTTTCCAGGATTTCCCTGACGTCCCTGAAATTCCTGTAATAGATGCAGGCCTTTTCCCTGCGCAGGCATTCTTCGTATAGAATGTCCTTGCCGAAAACGAGATCGGCCTGCTGGGAGGGGCAAACATCGGAATACCCGTCGCCGATGTAAATGATGGTATCGTAATGGCGACGGTATTGCTGCAGAAGCAAGCTCTTGCAGGTCCCGCACTTTGCACACTTATCGTTAAACCGTGGGAATTCGATGGTCACGGAGCGGTTCTCTTGGAAACGGATGATGTTGGAATGAAATTCGATATCATCAAACCCGTATCGCTTCAAAATGAAATCAATATAAAAATCCAGACCGTCCGATACGATTTTGATTTCGAATCCCCTGTCGCGGCAGAACCGGCAGAATTCCCTGAAATGAGGATCCATGCCGGAGATGGTCGACGTATACGCCGCCATCTCTTCCCGGGAAACCTTCAGCAGCGAGGCGATTCTCTGATACGCGGCCATGGAGCCGATCTTTCCCGCGGCATAGGCCTCATCTATTTCCAGCCAGTCTCCGTCCATGAAGCGCTTGATCACTTCATGACCCACATCCCGGGCACTTACGGTCCCGTCAAAGTCACAGAGCACCAGCGTCTTGACGTTCATTTTTTTGACCGCCTGTAAAGCATGAATAAACCTATGATGATCAGCAGAGCCGGCATCACATAGGTTTTGACCCAACCCACATTGATGGACCAGTTGTTGTCAATGAGGAAAACGGCACCCACGACGCCGATAAACCATCCCACGAGATCCTTTGGGCTTTGCGCGAGGGTTGTGATCGCGATGACGATGAGCAGAATCGGCCAGCTTTTGTCAAACCCGAAGGTGGTGAAACTGTTCAGCACGATCAGAATTCCAAGCGTGACGAGAACCACGCCGCCTATTAAGATCTGTCTCCTATCTCTTGGCTCCACTTGTCACCCCCCACTCAGTCTTTTTCAGCCAGCTTCACAAATGGCTTGAAAAGATCGATCGGAATGGGGAATAACGTTGTCGAGTTATTCTCCGCTCCGATCTGAACCAGAGTCTGCAAATAGCGAAGCTGAAGAGCCATGGGCTGATCGGACATGAGCCGCGCTGCCTCGACCAGCTTTTGCGCCGCCTGGAATTCGCCTTCGGCATTGATGACCTTTGCTCTTCTTTCCCTTTCTGCCTCGGCCTGCTTGGCCATGGCCCTCTGCATCTCCTGAGGAAGATCGATATACTTCACCTCCACATGGGTCACTTTGATGCCCCAGGGATCGGTGCTCCGGTCCAGAATTTCCTGAAGATGGATGTTGATCTTGTCTCTCGCGGAAAGGATCTCGTCAAGTTCCACCTGTCCGCAGACGCTTCGAAGGGTCGTCTGAGAAAGCTGCGATGTGGCATACAGATAATTCTCCACCTCTATGATGGCCCGGTTGGCGTCCACGACCCTGAAATAAACGACGGCGTTCACCTTGATGGAAACGTTATCCCGTGTGATGACGTCCTGCGGCGGGACATCCATGGTGATCGTCCGCATGTCCACCCTCACCATCCTGTCGACGATGGGTATCAGAATGATGAGGCCAGGACCTTTCACGTTGATGATGCGTCCCAGTCTGAATATGACGCCTCTTTCATACTCGTTCAGGATCTTGATGGCTGCCGACAGAAACATGACGGCCAGAAAAATAATGACAAGAATGGTATACATGGCTATCCTCCTTTTTGATTTTCAGTTTCTTCAATAACCAGACTCAGTCCTTTCAACCCCAGGACCTTTATTGTTTTTCCATCTTCGATATCCCTCTCGCTCGTGGCGTTCCAGTACTCGCCGTCGATGAGGACTTTGCCCTCCCGATGAACCGCCGTGACCGCTACGCCCGTCTTCCCGATCATTCCTTCCCCGCCCGTGACGGGCTTACGAAGCTGCGCCTTCAGAGCCAGCGTGATGACGCCGACGAAGAAAAGGGAAATGACGGCGATGGCCGGGATCATGACGCCGAGAGAAACACGCAGCGCGGGATCGGGAGACTCATAAAGAATAAGGGATCCCAGGATCAGCGAAATGATCCCTCCGATGGTCAGGATCCCGTGACTCACCACCTTTATCTCCGCAATGAATAAAATAACCGCTAAAATGATCAGGAGAACGCCCGCGTAATTCACAGGCAGTGTCTGAAGAGCGAAGAAAGCCATGATCAGCGAAATGCCTCCTACAACCCCCGGCAGAATCGCTCCCGGATGAGAAAATTCAAAATAGAGGCCCGCGAGTCCCACCAGCATGAGCAGATAGGCTATATTGGGGTCGCTGATGGTAATGAGTATTCTTTCACGGAATCCCATCTTTTTCTGATTCACCACGGCCCCTTTTGTTGTTAATCTGACCTTGCCTGTTTCCAGCGTGATCTGCCGTCCGTCCATCGCTTCCAGAAGACCCTTCACGTCGGGTGCGACATAATCAATGACTCGGAGCTTCAGTGCCTCCTCGGCTGTGATCGACTCGCTCTTTCGCACGGCCCGTTCTATCCATTCCACATTGTGTCCCCTCTTCAGGGCAATGCCCCTGGCATAGGCCGCGGCATCGTTTTCCACTTTTTTCACCATGGTTTCATCCATTTTTCCGAAGCCGATGCCCACAGGGTGAGCGGCCCCGATATTCGTCCCCGGTGCCATGGCCGCCACGTTCGCGGCCATCATAATGATGGCGCCCGCCGATGCCGCCCTCGCTCCTGAAGGATAAACGTAAACAATGACGGGAATTCGTGAATTGAGAATGGACTTGATGATATCCCGCATGGCGAGATCCAGTCCTCCCGGAGTGTCCATGAGGATTATGAGTCCGGCTGAGCCTGAGCGGGTGGTGTCTTCGACATTCTTGATAATGTACTCCGCCACCGGCGGTGTTATGGCCGAACTCACAGTGATCACGTCGAAAACGGGTATCTTTTCCTGTGCGGACAATAACGTCGGTGATCCCATGACAAGCAGCACGAAAAACAAAAGGCAAAAAAGTCTTCTTTTCACGACATTCTTCCTCTTGTCCATAATCATCCTTTTCATTCCGAAAGCCTTTTTACAATCTTCTGAACATCTTCCCATACGAACTTTTTCGCGGCGGGGTTTCTCAGAAGATAGGCCGGATGGTATGTCACCATGAGATCCATGTCTTCGTATGAATAAAATCTTCCGCGAAGGGCAGAAATGGGTGTCTCCGTCTGCAGAAAATATCGGGCCGCCACGGCTCCAAGGGCACAGATGACTTTTGGACGGATCGCCCTGACCTGTCCCAGAAGGTAGGGCGTACAGGCGGCCACTTCTTCGGGTTTCGGCGTCCTGTTCCCCGGGGGCCGGCACTTCACGATATTCGCGATGTAAACCGATTCTCTCTGAAACCCCATGGCTTTGATGATGTTCGTCAATAGCTGTCCGGCCCGGCCTACAAAGGGACGTCCCTCCCTGTCCTCATCCCCCCCGGGACCCTCTCCTACAAACAGGAGGCCCGCTTCGGGGTTTCCTTCTCCGAAAACGATCGTTTTGCGGGAGGACCAAAGGGAGCACCGCCGGCAGTCCTGAATCTGATGATGCACTTCTTCCAGCGACATGACACCTTCAAGTGAACCCTTTTCTTCACTGCGCTCCGCCTTCCTTACAAGAAGGCTCTCCTTCAGTACAAGGTTGTGAATCCCCTTCCGGGCGTCCTTTGCCGAAAACACATACCCTTTCAGCGAACTCACAATGCCGATCAGTTCTTTTCGAACCTGTTCTTCTGAGCCCTTTTCCGGCATTCTCACCCTTTCTTTCTCAGCGCCTTTATCCGGTCCAGTATCCTGTCGGCAACCTCTCTTTTATCCAGAAGCGGAAGAGATTCGACGCGACCGTTTCGGTCGATGATCTTGACGATATTCGTATCCGCTCTAAATCCAGCGTCCGGGGAGCTGAGATCGTTCCCCACGATGAGATCCATGTTCTTGCTCTTGAGCTTGCTCTTCGCGTTTTCCACCAGATTTTCCGTCTCCATGGCAAATCCGACAAGCACTCTCTTCCCTTTTGTCCGGCCTGCTTCGGCTATGATGTCCGGATTTCTTTCAAGGGTCAGCGTCAGGGGTCCCTCTTTTTTCTTGATCTTGGAAGCCGACTGGCTGGCCGGACGGTAATCCGCAACAGCGGCCGCCTTGATAATGACGGTGGCTTTCCTCATGCTTTTCATGACGGCGTCCCGCATCTCGACGGCGCTCCGGACAGGTATCAGCTCGACGCCACAGGGCGCAGGAAGGTCCGTCGGTCCGCTGATGAGAGTCACCTTTGCCCCGCGTCTTCTTGCCATGACGGCCAGGGCGTATCCCATCTTCCCCGATGAGTGATTTGAAATGAACCTCACGGGATCAAGGGCCTCCTGAGTTGGACCGGCCGTGACCAGGACATTCTCTCCGGCAAGGTCTTTTCCCGTCAGCGCGGATTCCACTTCTTCCACAATGTCCTGAAGGGGCGGAAGCCTCCCGGGACCCTCCGTGCCGCAGGCCAGTTCTCCCTCGGCGGCTCCCATGAGGAGATATCCCCTGGAAGCCAGTTTATCCATGTTTTCTTTGACCGCCGCGTTCTGATACATGTTACTGTTCATAGCCGGACAGAACAGAATCGGCTTTGTTGTCGCCATGATCAATGACGTTAAAAGGTCATCGGCGATCCCCGCCGCTACTTTTCCAATAATGTTCGCCGTCGCCGGCGCGACCACGATGATATCCGGATAATCGGCGAGGGAAATATGACCTATTTCCCAGTCTTCCGTCAGCGAAAACATGTCCGTGTAGACGGGATTTCCGGAGAGCGTCTGCAGGGTCAGAGGTGATATGAATTTCGTCGCGTTGGACGTCATGACGACCTTGACGTCCGCCCCGCCCTTTATGAAGTCCCTCGTCAGTTCCGCCGTCTTGTAAGCGGCGATTCCGCCCGTAACGCCAAGCAGTATTTTCTTTCCCTTCAGCATGGTTTGATTCCTCTGTCGCAACAGGTTATCAGAGTAATTGATTCAGCCCCATGATGCCGAAAGTGACGGCAAAAAATATCAAAACCAGCGCGCAGACCAGTATA
>Ga0268276_1003687_pt1 | contig 11621 bp, 15 predicted proteins | sample saktaG_4_FD_190145 | JGI IMG/M metagenome (GOLD analysis project Ga0268276, IMG submission 190145) | Saline water microbial communities from Sakinaw Lake, British Columbia, Canada - sak_2010_1_5_45m | ecosystem: Environmental > Aquatic > Non-marine Saline and Alkaline > Saline ...
TTACCCAGGCCACCATTCATGATTGCGGATTCCCACCAAATCCTTCTGGCCCCGGCATTCGCCATGGCAATTTCGCCGAAATCAAATCCGGTTCGCCTCAGTCTAGTGATGTCATCAAGCGATTTTACGGGAGCGCCAAAAAACATTATGCATAAGACCTTTCATTAGAGAGTTCCATCGGCATGGTTCTTTCACTCCAATTATCCCGGAATCAAGGTCTTCCATCAGTGCTTCCAGAACCCCCTTCGCCATCAGTATGTAACTTCCGAGAAAACTGGGGTCGGAATCTGAGTTGAATGTCGACATGAGTTCCCTAGTATAAAGATGATCTTCGCCCAGGTAATTAATTAGAAGGCATTTTGCCTGAATTCTCCATTTGAAATAGAGCCGCAAGTGAACCTTATCCCGAGGGTCATCAATCTGTAAACCGTTGAGAAGTTCTTCAAGGCGTTCTTCGAAAGTCATTTTTCTAACTCCTTTGTTGCCTTGGCTCTAGCAATTGACGTGCCATTACTTCCCCGGTAAGATTGAAATTCTGATTTTGTAATACAATCGGCTTGCGCTTAAAAAGTCACCTTCAACTGCCCCCAACCGTTACGTTTTCTGTTAGCTCTTTATCAATTTCTTCGTGTAGCATCGTGCCCAATTCTCTAATTCCCTGTCTCCGGTAATTCCCAGCTCAAAATTTGTGGGTTCGACCACGGGGCCATTTTTACAATTGTGTCGATTCTAAAGGACATCTGTGTCAAATGGGGACACACGTTTCAAAAATATTTCAATTTTCAAAAGCCTCCTGTAAACAGTTGACGATGAAACTTTCTCTCCAAAAAAGACTCGTAATACAATATAAGAAATGATATGAGCTATAGAGGTCTTGGAGTTTCCTAGCCTTTAAGAATCAGAGAAAGGAAGGTGCCAGAATGACTGATATTAGACACATAATTAATTATATCTGCTGGCGTCTTTCCAGCGAGCCGGACAAGCTGGGAGCTACTAAGCTCAACAAGATGCTCTGGTTCATTGACACTCAGGCATATCTGAAACTTGGAAGACCGATCTCTGATGCGAAATATTTTAAGCAGCCGTACGGCCCTGTTCCTGAAAATATTAATGAGATCATAACGGAACTCTGCAACGCCGGGATATTATTCACTGGCAAAGATCGTTATTACGGATTTGCTAAAGCTCATTACAGCTGCCTGAAAAAACCGGAAACCTCGATTTATACGCCAGAGCAAATACAGCTAATGAATGAAGTCATTGATGAAATAGGCGCCAATCACACTGCTGTAACGATTAGTAATCTGTCTCATAATCGTGCATGGGACATTGCCGCAATGGGTGAAGAAATACCTATCTATGCAATATTAGCTCAGCCCGATGAAATTACCGATGACGATCGGGAATGGGCGGACCGTGAATTGGACAAATATTTGAGCAAGAAGAAACTGTTCGCCGTGAATTAATTATGGGGGACAACTCGCGTTTCCGCGCCAGGACCGTAATTGAATCGAATGAAGTCCTGGAAAAAATCGAAACGCTTATAAAGCGCTACGTATATTTTGACGAGGCTTACGCCGCCCTTACTTGGTCATTAGCTCGTGACTGTGACAAAGTGACTCGCGAAGTAACAGAAAAAAGGGGGCAGACTTACAATCTTTTTGTTCAACGGAGAAACGAAACTAAACGATCCCCACGCTTACGAGTCCTCTATATCTACGACGAAAATACCGTTGAGATTATGTCTATTGAGGTAGTTACCAGTTCAAACCCATAGCAGAGTTGTTTCCTTCTCAGCCGTGGTACCTCTCCTTACCTTGATTGACCCCAGAACGGCCCCAAAATGGATGAAGACCCTTTCATTATAGCCGCATGGATGGCCGAGGAAGAAAGACTGCGCCTGGAAAAGAAAGCCGCTGAAAGAAGACAACAGAAGCTCCTCGATTCCTATCAGCCACTCCAGTATGATCAACGGCCAAGTCGGTCGAGAGTTGGATGGATCATTCTTGGCGCTGTAACCATTGTTATCTACTTACTATTACGAAACTAAACTAAAACTGTTTTTGCAAGCTGGAGTTAAATCAAAATGAAAGCTTTATTGTTTGCGGTAATCGTAATAATCTTGTTTGTTCCATCACTGGTCCCTGCGTATAAACAGATCCGGGACGGGAGCGGAAACCTCGTTGAAACGTGGACAAAGAAGGGTGGCCGTATCGAAGTCCGGGACAAGGACAATAATCTGAAAGAGCAACGTCATCGGGTAGGCGACCGCATTGAAGTCCGTGACGGAAGCGGAAACCTCATACGGGAAGAATCCGGCGATCACGATTGATCACGCCTCAGCGAATGGAGCGACCTTTTCTAGCTAAATGAATAATTCTGGATGTTGAGATAAAAAAACGAAATATTTAAAAGGGTTCAATGAAGGATAATTGATGTTTGGTGAAGCAGCGTCACGACATTGAATAAACAATACCTATTCTAAAACAAAGATCACCTCGACACGAATACGGTATTCCTGAATCTCTCCCGCCTCACACATGACACTCATATCAACAATTTTCATTCCGGTTATGTTTCTTAAAGTCTTGTTTGCACGTTCAAAAGCCAGCTTTATGGCCTCATCAAAGCTGTTAGGCGAACCCGCAATCACCTCGGTAACTCGAGCGACTCGTCCTGACATAGTATCCTCCTGAATAGCTTGCCTCACCATGTAAGACAGTACGGAATCAGGAGCCAAATTGTCAACCAAAGAAGTTGATCCGACGTATTTAATTAATCTCTTTATTATTATCTGTTTTGGCTCAATTATTTCGTCAAGCATCTCCTGCAAGCGTTACTTTTTGATCATAGTACCCCGGCAACGAGGTGAGGAAAATTTAAGATTTGTTTAGGCGTCCTTGTTGAGTATACGATCAATTGAAGTTATTCTGAAAGGAGAATTCCGCCTGTTGCGAAATCTTGTTGTAACCTCGACAAAGAAGGGTGACCGCATTGAAGTCCGGGATAGAAGCGGAAACCTGATACGCGAAGAATCTGGCGATCAAGATTGATTACGCCCCAGAGAATCGACTGGTATTTATCGAAAAATACGGATTGAACTGCCTAAACAAACCGACACAAATTATTCCAACAATCAAGCATTGGAAAACGGGATATACTGCTATAGAAAAAACCCATCTTTCAATGGCAAATAGATTTAGAATGTTACCGGCTAACGTCATTGACCATGCAAAAATATCCTCCTGGCCCGGCCTTTTATACGAGTTCCATATAGTTGGCATGGCTGCCATAAGGTCCGAAAACAACAGAAAAGAGAGCGTAACGGACGGAGAACCTGACAATGCCCACATTACAATTCCCATAATGGCCCCTGCGACGCAGTAACCGTTAAAGGGGTTTTTTTTCCTTTCTCCATATCTTATTGAAAGTATCGCGATGATCAATATACAAGGCGCATCTATCAACGCAACAACAAGGGTATTGCTAGCCCCAGCGGAGTAGTAACTAGCTGCGATCAAGGCGCTTAAAGCGCTCCAGATCCACCAGGACACTCTGTTGGGCCTAATTTCTCCTCTAATTATAGCTGTGATATATGGAAAAAAAGCCAGAACACAAAGAAATCCAGCGACCTTTCCGGCAACAAGGCTAGAGTCATTTATCGAGTAGTGTACGGCAATAAAAGCGGCGCCAATTAATCCAATGACAAGAATTGCTAATCTTTCCTGTCTCAGTCATGTCAAAAATTGCTTGATCATTTTGTCAAAATAGCAAGACCCAAACTGAGCCCCAACCAATAATAGGTTTATTCCTTTCTTGAGGCATAAATTCAGAAATAATCAGTTAACTTACTACGGAATTCACTAGGCAAGATATTCGCCGCCTCTATTGGTAGTCTAGGACAGTATCTCGCTGATAATGTTTCAATTTTGTGTCCGACTGCAAAAGTTGGGAACAGTAACATGAATTCTTGGCCCAATCTTCGTTGATTGGTGACCCTTTCTTTGGCCAAACTCACTTTTTCAAGCAATACCGTTCACCTACCATCGAACGTCCACAGGTCCTGTGGATAACTCGTGATTTAGCCTGTTGATAGAATGGGTAACCCTCCAGTTTTCCAAAGGTCAAAGCACTCTGCGTCTTTTGGGGGCGCCATAAAAACCTAATGATATCAACATACGGAGCAACCTGCTGTAATCATACAGATAGTAAAAAAGCCCTTTATTGTAGGTGGCCTAGTTATAAACACCTGTTGATAAACGCATTTCAGTGGCAAGCGGGAAAAGTCATAAATATCGCCGTCTCAGGACTGTCCCTGAGAAAATTTCTCTAGTTTCCAGCCATTCTACCGATTCCCCGTTTCCTCAAAACCCCAACGCCAACTGAGTCGGATATTCACTCACCTCGGATTCCGACATAACCTTGCTCGCAGTGGCCGGTTTGGAATAGGTCTTAGTTTTGGGAATTTTCATTACATACCCCAAAAGTTTCGTCAACGACCCGCAAAGACCAACCAGGCCCTTCTCCATGATTACGGATACAGCCAGGCCTGTGGGGCCCTGACGCTGCAGCCTGCCTTCAAGCGTTAATACTTCACTGGTAAGTATGAGCTTGGCGAATCTATCTTGCGCCTTAGAGAAAACCACCACTTCAAAATGCCCCATTTCATCTTCCAGCGGCAGAATCATCATGGTGTCATCTATTGACGATCTACCCCGTTTAATGTATCCGAATAGAGATCAAATCTGCGATCGAGCTTACCGCTGAGTATTTTGACATTTGTCGAATTCAGGGCAAACGCGTCCAGAATGCGCCGTTGTGCCAATAACAGGGAGGCCCCAGCGGCCAACAACTTCGCTCACAGAGACCCATGGAAATACTGATAATATTTATACTCATAATAATTAATGGGTTATTTGCCATGGCCGAAATCGCGATAATATCGTCGCGAAAGGCTAGATTGAGACAAAAAATTGAAGCTGGCCACAAAGGCGCTGAAATTGCGCTGAAGCTTGCTGACGAGCCAGGGCATTTCCTTTCAACAGTTCAAATAGGGATTACATTGATCGGTGTATTAAATGGGGCGCTAGGTGAGACAGCAATAGCATCGAACCTGTCGGAGATATTTTCTCACTTTCCAGTTGTTGCGCCGCATAGCAACACCCTGTCGCTGGTAATAATGGTTACAGGACTTACATATTTCACCGTGGTTGTTGGTGAGCTTGTTCCCAAACGCATTGCATTGCACAATCCAGAAGCGATAGCAGTTGTCGTAGCCGGTCCCATGCGATTCCTGGCCCGGTTGACTCATCCTTTTGTTCGCCTGCTCAGTGTGTCCAGCGAACTGGTTCTCTCTCTGGTTGGCTCAAAACGCTCTAATGAACCATTAATTTCAGAAGAAGAAATAAGAGTTTTAATGAAACAGGGAACCGAAGCGGGAATATTTGAAAAATCGGAGCATGACTTTGTCGCAAACATCTTCAGATTGGATGATATCCGGATTGAGACAATAATGACTCATCGTAAGGATATTGTCTATTGGGACTTATCGGACCCTTTGGAAGAAAACATGAAGAAAATAATCCAGGGTCCCCACAACTTTGTGCCAGTTTGTGAAGGTGGTCCTGATCATACGGTGGGTTTACTTCAGGCTAAAGATCTCGTGGCCGAGAAATCCTTTGAAAAAGTTGATGATATAAGGCCTATTCTCAAACCTGTTTTATATGTTCCGGAATCAATTTCACCAATTACACTACTGGAAAATTTCAAAAGCGCAAAGAAGAGTGTTGCTCTGGTTATAGATGAATATGGTTCGGTTCGGGGCCTTGTCACTCTATATGATGTCCTTGAAGGTGTGGTAGGCAACATTCCATGGGCTCAGGCCGACTCTGGTCCAACGGCTATGCGTCGTGAGGATGGCTCCTGGCTTATTGATGGTGGATACAGTATTGAAAAATTCAAAGAGCTTTTTGGCCTGAACCAAGTTCCCGGTGAGGAGAACAATGATTTCTATACGCTCGGTGGATTGGTGATGGCTCAGATTGGCAAGGTTCCGGCTGCGCTAGACTTTTTTGATTGGAATGGTTTAAGGTTCGAAGTAGTTGATATGGACGGAAACAGAATTGACAAAGTGCTTGTATCCAGGATTGCCGATAGAAATAACCTAAAAGTCTTGGATAATTGAAAGTGAGTCTTTTAAAAGGTTCTAAAATTATCATGACTCGTACATTAAGCCAATTAGTCTTTAAGATTGAGCGCCGGACGGAGAAAAATCAAACAATTACACGATAAACCACTTCAATTCACAACAATGAGTCAGCACGCTAAAAACCCCTTTCACTTGAAAATACTAGCAATGGAGAGGCCCTATTGACAAGGAGTGTTAAGCGCTCACTATTTTCCCTCAGTAAACGCCCCCTCGAAGCTGGGATAGTTGATAATCTTCCAGCGTCAGGAAAATAACTCTTTTGCCGGACTTCGTGGGTGGCGTGTGAATTATAATCACCATGCCGGAGACCCTGACTCTTGATCCATCCTCCATCAAGCAATTCTGGGAAAATGGTATTTGGTTTCGGACGTTCAGTTATTTATTTTTCAACGACAAGTTTAGGGACTCGGCGAGATTTTGCCGCGTCCCTTCTGGTCTGTTGGCCCATTTTGTTTATTGTCCTACGCTACGCATATTCTAGGGACCGCAACTTTTGTAAAAAGATGAGGTGAAGCTACCGCACTGGGTGGGTAATTCTTCAAATGAGCCTGAAACTCTGGCTGGTTAAATGCCTGCTTGAAGTCTGAGACCGTCTCCCATACAGCATAGTTCATGAACAGGCAACTACCAGAAATGCCCCGGTGCAGTTGAGTGGAAATAAAGCCGGGTTGTTGTTTCATAAACGCCGCATCCTCCGCCCAAGCTTTGAGTAGCTGGTCCACGTCCGAGGGGGCCACGGTGAACTTGTTCATAAGTATGACCGGACCACCGTCTGCTTCAATTTGAGCGAAGACGCTAACTTTATCATCCATTTCCGAGAAATTCGTACGTACTCCTGTCATGAAATTATTGACCCAGCTCAAGGTTGACTGGTCTGTTTCATAGGTTTCCATGGCTTTATAACAGAAATGAATACGGCAAAAATCACCGTAAGGTTCTTTAAAGCCCCTCCCCAAAGATTCATGGTTCTTGCGTGAAGATAGATCGGGTTAGAAAAAGCAGCCATCCCTTCTGCGTGTGAAATGGGCGGCAGCACGTTAAGCCATTGCCCAATCCAAAATGTGCCGAAGACTACCCCGAAGATGTTAATGAACCATTTCACTGTGATCCATCGATGTTTAAACCACCCCCAACCAGTGGCGAGTAAATAACTCCTGGCAGTAAGCACCCTATCGCTGCAGGTGCGACTAATAAGTCGTCGATGAACTTCCTCGATATATCAACACCGTAGAGCTGTAACCCTTCTGTTGGTTTTATGAACAGGCCCATCAGAGTGAGACATAAACCACAGGCTGCCCATGTACAACCAAACATTATCTGGAAGCTTTTGAGCCATTTCTGTCCAACCGGACCGATTTTCCTCATATTGCTCAACCTCTTGCATTGTTGACAAGCCTTTCACGGATTTTTTCCAGAGTATTCAGGGTTTCCAGAAGATCGTGATCCGGAATACCCGTAGCAAGTTGATTCGCCCAGTGAACCCATATTCTGTCAACCTTTTCATAAACCCGAGCGCCTAATTCCGAGAGAGCGATCAACGGGGATCTTTTATGCCCAGAATTGGGCCGAAGTATCATTAATCCTTCTTTTACCATTGCATTAACTTGCTTCTGAACACCTTGTCGCGTGATACCCATGGCGACAGCAATCTGTGGCGCTGTCAGCGGTTTACCTGCCAGAGCTACGGCACCCATGACCTGCCACTTGGCGCTTGTGAGCTTAAGGGATTCAACAAGTTCCTCACCTGCCTGAATAAGGCATCCGTTGAGACGAAAAATGGTGAGAACAATTTTTGTTAAAATGTCTGATTCATGGCAATTCATGTTGACCTCAAAACAAAAACTCATCCCAGCATACCCACTTGACAACCAGTTGTCAAGTGGGTCCAGTCTCGTGTTTGTGCAGCCAAAGCTGGGTCTCTCCCCTCCTTGCGTTTCAGTCACTTCTTAGAAGTATAGCAGGCGTTCCTCAAACATGATGCTGTGCCTGTTGATTACCGATTTGCAGTCTCTGTTCGGAATGGTCCATTTCTTTTTCATGCTAGTCAAAGCCGAGTAAAGAACTTTGAACATGGCCTCGTTATCAAAAAATGATCTTCAGGTCTTGATCACTTTCCTGAACACATGTTTCACGATGCTAACGTGATAGTCGTATTGATTGCCACTCAGACATGCTCAGGATTGGCAAGGTGTGACGCAATCCGTTCCCATTTGTACGCCACGATTGCAGACCATTGGGGTGCGTAACTTACTCCACTTGGAGACAAAATCCTCAAGGTTTGCACGAGCCTGCTTTCAGTTGGAGAGCCATAGGTGTCCTTGAGATCACTGGCCATTTTTGCGTTGTTTCAATGAGACGATATTGAGATTATGAGGAACAAGCTGAGCCCTAGCCTGAATTGATCCATTTCTCAAAACCCCAACGCCAACTGAGTCGGATATTCACTCACCTCGGATTGCGGGATAACCTTGCTCGCAGTGGGTGGTTTGGAATAGGTCTTAGTTTTCGGAATTTTAATCACATAGCCCAAAAGTTTCGTCAGAGGCTCACAAAGACCAACCAGAGCCTTCTCCATAATTACGAATATAGCGAGGCCTGTGGGCCACTGACGCTGCAGTCTGCCTTCAAACGTTAATACCCTGACCGGTAAAAAAGATCCTGGCGAATCTGTCTTGCGGCTAAGCTGAACAGGAGCCAAGAACGAATGTGGGACCCGGATGGAACTGGATTGGATACATTAATAGCTTTGACGATGAAAATAGTAATGGTGGTGGAAATGGTTGCGGTTGCCTGTCGGTCCTTACAACACTGGGTGTTACTGTTGTTTTTTTAGCGCTTTTGAACAAAATAAGCCACGTTTATTCAGGTTGGAGGCCTCAAAATGGATGAAGAACCTTTCATTATCGCCGCAATGATGGCGGAAAAAGCCTCATGGACTTGGGGCTGAAAATCCGTTCCACCCCTCCTTGCACTTCAAATGTATCAACACAGACCAGAATATATGGTCAGTCCGCATAACCCGAGGATATCTCTCCTTATGTATCTGCGATGGCGACACTGTTGCGTGCTTCTGGATCGGCAATCACCACGACTATGAAAGGTTTTTCTCATAATTTTCTCATTGACGAGGGATTGGCCACCACGGTTGTCGTGTAGATGAACGTGACGAATCAGTTTCCCAAATTTCTCTATAATCGAGATTGACTTGTTTATCGAACCATTGAGGTTCGCATGACCGACGTCCAGCGTCAGGCCAAGATTCGGAACTTCATTTAAAACAGGCTCAAAATCTTCAGCGGTTTCGGAAAGATTCTCCAGGTTGATGGCGACCGAGTTTCTCCGGTCATATTCGACTATTTCTTTGAGCGCCTGTATCTTCTCAGCCAATACAAAACCATTGACGACTCTCCTATGCATAAGAAGATGGATATTCAACGATCGCCATAAGTTTCGGAACGTACCGATTCCAAAGAGACCCGGCGTCATTCGGATTACCTTCAAGCAGCCCATGAGCCATGAGAAAGAACTTGCCTAGACAACCGTTTATCAATCCCGATTCCCACCACATCCGCCTGGCCCCGGCGTTCGCCATGGCAATTTCTCCGAAATCGAAGCCGGTCCGCCTCAGCCTGGAGATGTCATCAAGAAATCTTATGGGAGCGCCGTAAAACATACGGATAAGACCTTTCAGTTGATTAATTTCCAAACATCGAGAGGTGTGTTTTCCTTTTATTTTGTCTTGCGAAAAAGGACTATCCTGTTGGTGTTAGTGCCGGATTTCATGTTTTGAATGCCCCAAATGTTAGCGGTCTTAGTGAACTCCTGAGAATTGACCAATATGCCATTACACTCGAAACCTGCGCTATTCCCCAAAGGCACGACATGTTCATCTAAACTGACTGTTCGATTTTTCACTTCACCAACCTCAAAGGCGACCCATCCATTTGGTTTGGTTACCCGATATAATTCATGAAAAACTGAGCCCATGGCCGTAGACCATTCTTCAACTGTTTTTGCCATGGTGATACGTTTGGATATTTCATCTCCGTCCAGACAATTGAACCAGCATCTCAACCAATTATCCTTTGAATACTGCACAATATTAAGGAAAGGAGGAGATGTAACCGTCAACTCAACTGAATCTGCTGCAATCTCCGGGGTATATGCGGCGCTCCGATTGATAAATAACCCGGACCTCCCCATGACGTTAATATTAGCTTTCTGTGGAGAAGTCAGGTTACGCAGTAGACTATTTGTTTTTCGTAGAATTATTTCCTTGGTGTCGCGGTATTCCGGGATTTGACAACGAACTTCATTAATCTTTTTCTGGCTTTTCGGGGACGCCGCCTGATTAGGAGGAAGCGTGTAGACGGAAAAGAATCCTGCTGAATGTCCTGTAAGCCTATTTGTCGCTACCATCGCGATCCAACGGTCGATCCCGTCTTCATTGCCGCTTTTTTTTCGTTCTAAAAGGTATTTCCTTATGGATAGTATCTCTGACAATGTCCGCTCGTGAAAAAACATAGACAGATCTATTTCAGAATCGAGGGTATTGTCGAAATCTAATCTGGACAATCTTTCGCCGACATCCTCAATGGTGGGTGGGGTAAAACGGGGCCTAGTCAATATCTCGCTCAACGGGTTGACATCGTTGGAAACGATTTTACGCCCTAGTAACCCCGCCTCAATCACTGTGGTACCGCGCCCGCTGAATGGATCATAAATAATGTCCCCGACCTCGGACAGCAATTCGATAAAAAATCTGGGTAACTGCGGTTTGAAACACGCACGATAAGATATCTCATGGATTGAGGAAGCCTGTCTTTGCTTGGATGTCCAGAATTCATTGACGTATTTTGTTATATTTCTCCCATCTATCAGGATAGTTTCTATTTTAGTGATGCTGTCGGAGGCGCCAAAAAGCGCACAATTTACGTCATCTTCTTTATAAGTGAAATCTTGAAGATATGCCGAGACCTCATTGGGCAAATCCATATGTTTCCCTCAGTTGTGTTCCCGCACTCACAGACCTTGAAAGGCCAAACTAATTGGCCTAAGGATATATCTACATGAACCTCTATTAGCAAGTGCGGATCTTTAAAGAAAACAAATTTTGATCCCGGCCTGTATAAAGGATGGGTGATGATAAATGATAAGATCAGGGCAGTGGGTATAGAAGAATATTGCAAGACTGCGAGAGGCCGATCCAGATATCCATAGAATTAATACACATGTGAAGTATTTGGTTCATATAGACTTGGCGCCCGATTTTTATTCCGGGACTGAATCTCGCCGTTGATCCCGGTGATAATTAACGCCTCGTCGACTAGAGAGTCGCTGGGGTAAGGCTCCACCGGAAACGATTGACCAGGGGCCGTATGGTGAAGTATGTTCAGAAAAACTTTAACAGAGT
>Ga0268276_1003691_pt1 | contig 11601 bp, 10 predicted proteins | sample saktaG_4_FD_190145 | JGI IMG/M metagenome (GOLD analysis project Ga0268276, IMG submission 190145) | Saline water microbial communities from Sakinaw Lake, British Columbia, Canada - sak_2010_1_5_45m | ecosystem: Environmental > Aquatic > Non-marine Saline and Alkaline > Saline ...
GCAACAGGGTAATCCGGAGGCTTTTTGACGCGGTCGGACATCCCGTGGCGCGGCTTATCCGTATTTCCCTTGGTGAACTCCGTCTGGGCAAGCTCAAGGAAGGGGAATTCAGAACCCTGAAAAAACAGGAAATAGAACAGCTTCTTTCTTCTTCGGGCAAGCGGTAGCAATCCGTAACTGACTGATATAAAAGAATAATGACGGTTGTGCTTCCGGGGGAGACAAAGAGGCGAGCAAAGGTTATGCTATATGCACAGGATAATTATAAATTTTAGATAAACCAAGCAAAAATTCACTTGACTTTGAGTGGCAAAATGAATAATAGTCAGACCCATTGTTGAACTAACAGTTTGGATATACGCTCGAATTTATCATGTACCGATCACCGCTGGATGCAGGCGCGGCAAAGGAGCAATGACGTCATCCAGAGTGGAATGAGAGTCAACAATTAAAAGGAGAGATGTCATGAATAAGTCTGAATTGATCGAAGCCTTGAGCAAAAAGGAAAACCTGACCGAGAAAAAAGCCATGGACATCGTCAGTCTTGTTTTTGACGGGTTCACCGATGAACTCAAGAAGGGCGGACGGATTGAAATAAGGGGCTTCGGCAGTTTTGTCGTCAGGGCCTACGAATCGTACACGGGGAGAAACCCGAAGACGGGAAACAATATAAGCGTGGCTCCCAAGAGACTGCCCTTTTTCAAGGTCGGCAAAGAGCTCAAGGAAAAGATCAATACATAGACCGCTGCCGCTCTCCAGGGTGAACGTACGGAAGACAATCTTCTGAATGTTCCCTATGAATGCCCGGAAAAGGGATCATGACCGGATGATCCCTTTTTTCATTTCATGACAGGATCCATGGACGACGTTTACAGAGATCAGAAGCCCTCCGCTGTTTCATATATCCATATCATTCTTTTCATCCTGACCTTCGTGACTACCCTGCTTGCCGGTGCCCTTCAGCGGGGCGTCAATCCTATTGACGAGCCGGGCAGGATCTGGCTCGGCCTGCCCTTTTCCTTCACGCTCCTTCTCATCCTGGGGGCCCATGAATTCGGCCATTATTTCGTGTCGCGGCGGCACGGGGTTGAAGTTACCCTTCCGTACTTCATTCCCGCTCCTTCATTCATCGGAACATTCGGCGCGTTCATCAAAATGAAATCCCCCATCATGGACAGAAGAATTCTGCTCGATATCGGCGTGGCAGGACCGCTGGCCGGGATGGTGGTAGCGGTCCCGGCCATACTGATCGGGCTCGTTCTTTCCGAAGTCGGAAAGCCGACGGGAGAGGGAACAGGGATCGCTCTCGGCACGTCCCTCCTCTTTTCTTTTCTCAACTGGGTCGTCCACGGTTCTCTCCCTGATGAAATCAACCTCCTTTTACACCCCGTGGCTTTTTCCGGCTGGATCGGACTTCTCGTCACGTCCCTGAACCTTCTGCCCGTGGGACAGCTCGACGGCGGCCACGTGGCTTATGCGATCCTCGGTCCCAGGCAGCGCGTGGTCGCCCGCGTCATCATCGGCGTTCTTCTCCTGCTGGGTCTTTTCGGCTGGAGCGGATGGCTCGTCTGGGTCGTCCTGCTTTTTTTCCTCGGCATCGACCATCCTCCCGTGGTCTACGAGTGGGTTCCGCTGGACAGGAGAAGGAGAATCATCGGCTGGAGCGCCCTGGCTCTTTTCGCAGCGACATTCACGCCGGTTCCGTTCTAATCAGATCAAGGAGGGAGTGGTTCATGTTCAGCATTTCGAATTTTCCATTTATTGTGAATTTTGTGTTATTTTCAATGGGGCTTTTTTACAAAAGAGCGGCGGGATCGGCATGACGCTGCTCGAAAGGTGGAGTGAGCAACGGGAATGATTCTGGAATTCGTCAATAATCTAAGCGCGCACCTTCAGGGTTCCTACCTTTTGGCCTATCCGGCTGTCTACCTGGGAGGGGTTCTTGTCAGTTTCACGCCATGCACGTATCCCGTCATCCCCGTGATCGCCGCCTACAGCGGCGCTTACGGCGGCACCTCAAAAAGCAGGGGCCTGATGCTCTCTTTGTTCTATGTTCTCGGAATGGCCCTCACATACACGATCCTCGGGGGAATGGCCGCCATGACAGGACGGCTCTTTGGAGAAATCCAGTCCAGCCCCTGGACCTATTTATTAGTGGCCAATCTCTTTATTCTCATGGGGCTGTCCATGCTGGATGTGTTTTCCCTTTCCTTTGAGCCATCTTTTGCGGCTAAGTGGATGACGGGAGCCGAAAAAAAAGGAATGGCGGGAAGCTTCCTCGTGGGCGCAGCTTCGGGTTTTGTCATGGGACCCTGCACCGCGCCCGTTTTTGCCGTACTGCTGGCCTACGTCGCCGCGGGACAGAGTCTGTTTTTCGGAATGAGTCTTTTGTTCTTTTTTTCTTTGGGCCTTGGAACGCTTCCGGTGCTTGTCGGCACATTCGCGGGACTGCTCACCGGACTTCCGAAAAGCGGAGAATGGATGGTGAGGATCAAGAAGATCATCGGGTGGATTTTCATCGGCATCGGAGAATATTTTCTGATCTCGGCGGGTAAATTGTGGTTTTGAGGATGAGAATATGTCTGTTCGCGTGAAATGGGCGGCGGGTCTCCTGCTGGCCGGTGCCCTGTTCTGGCTTTTGTACGCGGCTTTTATTTCCAGGCCGACTGTTGAAAAGTCCGCCGGGGGCGTAGCGGGAAGCAGGAGCGTTGCATCTGATTTCGTGCTGAAAGATGTGAGAGGGAAAAACATCCGCCTGAGCCAATACAGAAAACAGGTCGTCCTCCTCGTCTTCATGACCACCTGGTGCAATTACTGCCGGGCGGAGATTCCCTACCTGAAAGATCTTAACGCCCGTTACGGTTCTAAGGGACTGGTCATCCTCAATATTGACATTCAGGAGTCTCGGGAAAAGGCCGCCGCTTATACCGGGAAGTACGACCTCCCATACGACACGCTTTTGGACAGCCAGGGAGATGTGATGCAGCAGTATGGCGTCCATGGTGTTCCCTCCAAAACGCTGATCGACAGGAACGGCCGGATCCTGTGCTGGAACTGCCGTGCCCTTGAGAATCATCTCGCCGATCAGTTCGAAGATAGTGCCCCGAAGGGAGGATAGGGCGGACGGGGGATGTGATGCCGTCCCTCCGGCAAGGTCCCGCGATCGTCCACCCCGCAGATATCTCTTGACAACCCGCTGACAAACCATCAATGTGAACAATCATTCAATTAATGAATCCCCAATCACATTATGAATGGAGGTTCAATCGTGGAAAAAACAAAGCGAAAAGAAAAGGAATTTCAGCTCCGGAGGGCCGAAATCCTGGATGAGGCGGAGAAGATCTTTGCCGCCAAGGGGTTTCACAGCACCACCATGGCGGAGATCGCCCGCACCTCGGGTTTTGCCATCGGAACTCTCTACCAGTTTTTCAAGGGAAAGGAAAACCTTTACGGAACCATGGTCAGCGAGAAGCTCGACCGGATGTATGCCGAAATACGGGAGGCCGTTGCCGGTGGAAAGACGGTCATGGAGAAACTGGAGGCCCTGGTTAGCTCTCATTTCAACTTTGTGGAGAAAAATGCCGATTACTGGAAAATCCTCATCCGGGCGGAGAGCATCACCCTGTCGGATGAGGATACCTCTCTGAAAGAGAAGATCATCAGCTGTTATCTCAGCCATATCCATTTCGTGGAGAAAATCATCAAAGAGGGGATCCGGACAAAGTTTTTTAAAACAATAGATCCCTTCAGCATGGCCTGTGCCTTGAACGGAATCATGAGTTCATTCAAATTCATTTTTATAATGAAACCGAGACCGGGATCCTTGAAAGGCAAGGTTTCAGGTGTTCTCGACATTTTTCTGAAGGGGGTGAAGAAGAATGCGGTTTAGAGGTTCACTGAGTATTGTTTGGATGTCCGTTTTGTGGACGTTATTTTTGTGCGGCCCGGTACAGTCCGGGGAAAAGACTCCGGTTCTGACACTGCGTGAGAGTATCGATCTGGCCCTCAAGCAGAGCGTGGTGATTCATTCCGCCCGGGAAGGCGTCAAGGCGTCGGAGTCGAAAAAGAAGGAGGCCTTCACGGGATTCCTCCCCAGACTCAGCACCTATTACAGCTACATGAGGTACAACGAACCGCCGCAGAGTAGATCAGCCATCACAACTCCCGCCTATTCTCCCGTTCAGGTCGGCACCGCGGACAATTACAACTGGGCCGTGGAGATGAGGCAGCCGGTCTTTGCCGGAGGCGGTATCAAGGCCAACTACGATATCAGCCGGATAGGAGAAGATGTTTCCCGCATGGATCAGGCGGCAACGATCCAGGATATTGTCCGGGACGTCGGCGTGACCTATTTCAATATCCTTAAAACAGAGAGGATGCTCGGTGTCGCGAAGCAGTCGCTGGAACAGCTGGAGGCTCACCGGAATGTGGCTCAGCAGTTTTATGACGCGGGGGTCATTCCAAAGAACGACCTGCTTCAGTCCGAGGTTCAACTCGCCAACGGCCAGCAGTTTCTTGTCAGTGCGGAAAACAATCTCGAACTCGCGAAATCGCAGTTCAACACGGTGTTGCGGCGGGACCTGAATACGCCCACGAGGGTGGAGGATATTCTTCAGTACGCGGCCTATACGGCGAGTCTTGAGGAATGTTTGAAAACGGCCCTGGATCAGAGGCCGGAGATCAAGGCCTCCGCGCTCCGGGTGCAACAGGCCAGGAAAGCCGTTGATCTCGACAAGAGCGAATATTATCCCACCGTCAATCTGGTGGGAAGCTACGGGTGGTTCGGAGATACCGCTGACGTGCAGGGAAGCAGGTATCAGGATCAGGAGAACTGGAGTGTCATGGCCAGGGCGGATTGGAAGTTCTGGGAATGGGGCAGGACCCGCCACAAGGTGGATGCGAGCCGGAGTCGGGAGAATCAGACCATAGACGCCCTGACGAACGCGAAGGATCAGGTCTCTCTCGAAGTGAAGAGCGCCTATCTTTTAATGAGGGAAGCCGAAAAGAGAGTCTTCGTGGCAAAAAAGGCGATCGAGCAGGCGGAGGAAAATTTCAGATTGAACGAGGAACGTTACAAGGAACAGGTGGCCACGTCCACGGACGTCCTGGATGCCCAGACCCTGCTCACCCGGGCAAAGTCGGATTATTTCAACGCGCTGAGCGACTACCACATCGCGCTGACGAGGCTGGAACGATCCATGGGGAATCTGAATAAATAGGCTAAGGGCTAAGGGCAAAAGGAGGAATAGGGGTGTTTTTTCCTTTTGCCATGTGCCTCTAGCCTTTTGCCTAATCTTTTATGGGGGTCTCATGAGCAGCGTGAAGCATCTTTTTCTTGCTGTTGCGGCGATATGTCTTCTTGCGGGCAGTCCGTCGGCGGGGAGGTGTGAGGACATCTATTCCCTCGACGATCTTTATCAGATGGCCTTGAAGAATTCCGAAAGGGTCAAGTTCACAGAGGAGAACATCCGGATCGCCGAGGCCGGGAAGGACAAGGCAGTGGCGGGTCTTTTGCCCAGGCTTTCCGCCTTTGGGGGTTATGTCGCCTATACGGAAAGCAAGACCGCCTGGACGGGCACGGGTTGGACGGTCACCCAGCCCGACGGAGCAAAATCCTGGGGGGTGAAGCTGGACCAGACGCTTTATATGAACGGAAGGGAATTCACGAATCTGGCCATTTCAAGAGAAAATCTTCAGAAAAGCCGTTATGACCTTGATTCCGTTCGGGAGGATTATCTTCTCAGCGTCTCGTTTGCTTTCTATGATGTCCTTAAGGCGAAGAAGGCCCTGGGGATCGCCGATGCGAATCTGGAACGGCTCAGGAAATACCGTGACGCCGCCGCCACGAGGCTCCGCATCGGGGAAGTCACGAAGACGGTGCTTCTCAGGGCGGAGGGAGAGCTTTCGGGAGCCTTGTCGGATCAGATCAAGGCCGGCAACGCGCTTGCCTTGGCCAAAGCCGTCCTGGTGAGGGTTGCGGGGATCAGCGGAGATTACAGTCTGAAGGAGCCATATCAGGAAGATATCAAAACAGCCTCCCTGAAAGAATTGCAGGAGACGGCGGCAGTGAACAGAGCGGAACTCAAAAGCCTGGAACTTCAGAAAAAGATTACGGAAGACCAGGTGCGATATGCGAAGAGCGGTTTCTGGCCGACCGTGAGCGTCACGGCGGGCTATACAGGACAGGATCAGAGCCCTATGCCGGCGACGCTCGTAAAGGACAGCACCTACGGCGGCGTGTCTCTCAACTATCCGTTCTTTGAGGGAGGACTGAGGCGGGCGGAAGTGAATGAAGCGAAGACAAAACAGAGGCAGGCCGAGCTTGCTTACCGCGATGTCCTAAAAAGCGTTCAGATCGATGTTCAAAACGCCTACCTGGATCTTGCGACCCAGAGGGGAATCGTGAAATTCCTTCAGGACCAGCTCGTCTTTGCCAGAGACAATTTCAATGCCGTGTCGAAGCAGTTCGACTATGGTCTGGCGCACAGCATCGATGTCATCGATGCGAACAATCTTCTTCTATCGGCAGAGAGGCAGCTGGCGGATGCGGCGTACAATTATCATTTGTCCATATTGAAATTGAAACGGGCGACGGGAAAACTTATTGAGACAGTGGGTCGAACATCGTGAGGCGTAAGGAGTCTATCGCGTCATGCAGGATTTAGGATATCTTTTGGTTTATTTTATGACGTGTCGTTTTTGAACTAGAAACAGAAACCAGAAACTTGAAACGGTTTCATAAGCCTTAAGCTGCAAGGCGTGAAGGGTGTGGCGCGAAGCGAATGTATAAATATAAAGGAAAAGGGTCATGGGTGACATGAAAAAGAGATCGGCAGGCATGGAGGTTCTGGTATGGGTTGCTGCGGCACTGGTCCTGGTGAGCGCGGGATGCAAGAAAAAGGAGCCCCCCCCTGCTGAGAGAGTCATCAACGTTCAAGTTCAGACCGTTGAAAAGAAATCACTCAAGCCCTTCGTGGAGGCCATAGGGTCACTCAAGGCCTTCGAAGAGGTTATCGCCAGCAGCCAGGTGGAAGGGCTGCTGACCCGGGTTTACGTTGAGGAGGGGACTCCAGTCACGAAAGGGAAGGTTCTCGCCGCTGTGGACGACACGGATTATCGGCTGGAAGTGCGCAGGGCGGAGGCCGCCCTGAAACAGACGGAAGCCACCCTGGTGAATACGAAGGTCGAACAAAAGAGAAAGGAGGCCCTCTACAAGGAGCAACTGGTGACCCAGCAGCAGTTTGACGATGTGGTGACCCGGCTGGCCCTTGCGGAGGCTGAGGTGGACCGTGCGAAGGCCGCACTGGAACTGGCGCGGGAAAGGCTTGCGAAGGTGAAAATCTATTCTCCCCTGCAGGGCTACGTCAAGGAAAAGAAGGTTTCAGCGGGCGATTACGTCCGGAACGGTACGCCGCTCTTCTCGCTCATCAAGGTGGATCCCATCAAGCTGCTGTTCACCGTCACGGAAAGGGATGTGGGGAAGCTCAGAGTCGGTCAGCAGGTCCTGTTCAAGGTGGATTCCACGCCGGGCAAAGACTTTGCGGCGAAGGTCAGCATCGTTTATCCCAGTCTGGAGGAGCGGACCAGAAGTCTTCAGGTGGAAGCCCTGGCTTCGAATCGAGGCGGGCTGTTGAAGCCGGGTCTTTTTACGCGGGTTATTCTTTACACCAGCGAGGCGCGAGATATGGTGGTGGTGCCCATCACCTCGATCCTTTACGAAGCGGATACCATGAAGGTATTTCTTGTGGAGGGAGACCGCGCAAAAGAAAGAAAGGTCAAGCTGGGCGGAAAATACGGCGAGCTCGTTGAGGTCACCGAGGGGCTGAAGGCAGGAGAAACAATCGTAACGGTGGGGCAGAATAACTTGGCGGAAGGAGTGAAGGTCCATGTGGCTCGCTGACACCTCGATCAAGCGGCCTGTCTTCGCCACCATGTTTATCATGGCTTTGGTGGTGCTGGGCGTCGTGAGTTATCCGGGCATCGGGGTAGACCTCTTCCCGAAAGTGGACTTTCCCATCATCAACATTACCACCAAACTCAAGGGCGCGAGCCCGGAGATCATGGATATCGATGTGACCGACAAGATCGAGGAATCGGTCAATACCATCAACGGCGTCAAAACCATCACTTCCATAAGCGTGGAGGGGGCGTCCGTCGTAACGGTCGAATTTGTTCTCGAAAGGGATATCGATCTCGCCGTTCAGGACGTGAGGGAGAAGATTTCTGTCATCCGGTCGAAACTCCCCACGGATATCGATGAACCCATTATAGAAAAAGTGGACCCCGACGCGAATCCCGTGATCTGGCTCAATCTTGCGGGAAGCAAACCTGTGAGGGAACTTTCAACGTACGCCGATGAGGTCCTCAAGGAGAAGCTTCAGCGGATCAACGAGGTGGGCGCCATTCGGATGTACGGGCTGCGTCTCAGGCAGGCGAGAGTATGGATTGACGCGGACCGGATGAGGGCTTACGGGATCGCGCCGGGTGATATTATCCAGGCCCTTCAGCGCGAAAATCTTGAATTGCCCGGCGGCAGGATTGAAAGCGTGTCCAAGGAATATGCCGTCAAGATCAAGGGAGAGTTTGCGAAGGTTCCCGATTTCAATGATCTCATCGTCGCCTATTACAAGGGCGCACCCGTACGTCTCCGGGATATCGGGAAGGTCGAGGATGGGATGGAGGAAAAAAGAACCATTGCGAGGTTCAACGGACTTCCCGCCGTTGGTCTGGGTGTGCAGAAACAGTCGGGAACGAACACGGTGGAGGTGGTCAACCGTGTCAAAAAGGAACTGATCGCCATCAAGAAGAACCTTCCCCCGGGAATGGAGATCGGGATCGCCTTTGACCAGTCGACGTTCATCATACGCTCAATTAATGAAGTTCAGCACCATCTCATCATAGGAGGCTTTCTCGCTGTTCTGGCGGTTTTCATCTTCCTGAAGGAATGGCGGATCACTTTGATAAGCGCCCTCGCTCTTCCCGTCTCCGTGATCTCCACGTTCGCCCTGATAAAAGCCTTCAATTTCACCTTCAACAACATGACCATGCTGGCGCTCTCGCTCTCCATCGGCATACTCATCGACGATGCCATCATCGTCATCGAAAATATCCACCGCCATATTGAGGAAGGCATGGCCCCCCGGGAGGCCGCGTCGTTTGCGACTTCGGAGATCGGTCTCGCCGTTCTGGCCACGACCCTGGCCATCGTGGTCATCTTTCTTCCCGTGGCGTTCATGAAAGGCATCATCGGGCGTTTTTTTCTCCAGTTCGCCCTCACCGTTGTCTTTTCCGTTCTCGTCTCGCTCGTCGTCTCTTTTACGCTGACACCCATGTTGGCGTCGATTTTTCTGAAACCGCACGAGAAACACGTGGAGGCATATTCACGTCCCCCTTCGCGGTTCGAGCCGATTCTGCGAATTGGTGAGGGGTGGGAAAGAGGGTATAAGAAAATGGAGACGGCTTACCGGAGTCTCCTCAAGGTATCGCTCCGCCATAGAAAGACGGTTCTGATCCTTGCCCTTATGATTTTTATCGCAAGCCTCTTGATTACAAAATTCATGGGGAAGGAATTTGTTCCCCCGGAGGATCAGAGCGTGTTCCTTGTGAGAATGGAGGCTCCCGTGGATTATTCCGTCGACAAGGCCGATGAAATGTTTAACAGGGCGGAGAAGATTGTGAGGGAAACGCCCGAAGTGAGGTCGGTTTTTTATATTCAGGGATACGGCAGGACGGTTCAGATCAACAAAGCCATTTTCTTTGTCAATCTGCTGAAGAAATCGGAAAGGAAAAGGAGTCAGGAGCAGATCAAGCAGGAACTGAGAAAGAAGTTTCTCGAAATTCCGGGTCTGAAAGGAACAGCGGAGGACATTTCACTGATCGGCGGCGGTGTAAGAAATGTGCCGATTCAGTACAGCATCCGGGGCAGTGATCTTTCGGCCCTTCAGTCTTATACCCGGCAGATCGTTGGGGAATTCTCAAAACTGCCAGGCATTGTGGATGTCGATACCTCCCTTGAGGCCGGACAGCCGGAGCTCAAGGTCTTTATCGACCGAGACAAGGCCGCCGACCTGGGGGTGAGTGTTGCGTCCATCGCCGAGGCGGTGAACCTCCTGATCAGCGGTGAACTGGATGTGACCAAATACAAGGACGAGGAGAGGGGAAGGCGCTATGATGTGCGGGTAAGGCTCAATGCCGCGGACCGGACCAATCCGTCCGATTTGGGGAAGATTTACGTGCGGGCAAAAGACGGAAGGCTTGTGGAACTCGCCAACGTCGTCCGGGTCCGGGAAGGCGGCGGTCCCAGCGTTATCAACCGGGTGGACCGGCAGCGGGCCATCACCGTCTATGCGAGCCTCGAAGGAAAACCCCTGGGTCAGGCCATGTCGGAACTCAATGCCATCGCGGCCCGGATTCTTCCGATGGATTACATCCCCAAATACAAGGGACAGGCCGAAACCATGGGGGAATCGTTTCAGTACCTCATGTTTGCCCTGGTTCTCGGTGTGATCATGGCCTATATGGTGCTTGCGTCACAGTTTGAGAGTTTTATTCATCCCTTCACGGTGCTTCTATCCATGCCCCTTTCCTTCATCGGGGCCTTCGGAGCGCTGCTGCTTTTCGGGAAGACCCTTAGCATCTTCAGTTTCATCGGTCTGATCCTGCTCATGGGGCTCGTGAAGAAGAATGCCATCCTCCTCGTCGATTACACCAACACGCTTCGCGAAAGAGGAATGGAGCGGAGAGAGGCCCTTCTGCAGGCTGGTCCGGTGAGACTGCGGCCAATCCTCATGACCACCGTTGCCATGGTCTTCGGGATGCTTCCCGTGGCCCTCGGACTGGGAGAGGGAGCCGAAACGCGCTCACCCATGGGGATTTCCGTTATTGGCGGTCTCCTGACATCTCTCTTCCTCACCCTTGTGGTCGTTCCGGCGGCCTATGACCTTTTTGACGACTGGCAGGGCAGGATGAAGTGGAAAGGAAGCTTCCGGTTCTTCAGGCGAAAAAAGAAGGCAGACATGGAAGGAGGGGAGAATCCATGAAGATGTTTATGATTGTCTATCATGAAGCGGCGGACGAGTACGTCGTTGCCGCTTTCAAGAAAGCGGGCATCCGTAGTTACACGAAGATGAAGGAATGCCACGGGGAAGGGACTGAGACAGAACCCAAGCTGGGGACGCACATCTGGCCCGGCAAGAACAACATCCTGATCCTCGCACTTCAGGACCAGGACGTGCCCGCCGTCACGGACCTGATCCGGCAATTGAAGAGGGATCATCCCCGGGCCGGCGTCAAGGGGTTTTGCCTTCCCATGGATGAGACGGTTTGAGCGGGAGAAGCGCGAAAAGGCGGGGAAGGGTCTTTCGAAGCCGGAAGCTTGCTATGGTGCATGAATCGATTGACAAATGATTTCAGGTTTTGTACATGAAAACGTGAACTCGCCATATGGTTCTTATCATGAGTTAAAAAACGAATGCAGGACGAGGACCGCGCCGGCATGAGAAAGGAGAAACAGCGATCCGATGCAGCAATTTTTTTCAATGGCCGGAGATGTCGGAAGGAAAATGGTCGGCGCAGTGGTCTGTTTGCTGGTCGCCTGTCCGG
>Ga0268276_1003692_pt1 | contig 11601 bp, 13 predicted proteins | sample saktaG_4_FD_190145 | JGI IMG/M metagenome (GOLD analysis project Ga0268276, IMG submission 190145) | Saline water microbial communities from Sakinaw Lake, British Columbia, Canada - sak_2010_1_5_45m | ecosystem: Environmental > Aquatic > Non-marine Saline and Alkaline > Saline ...
CACTGTTACTTTCCCAAATCCATATACTACGGGTGGTGGAGAAGCCTTTGATGCACGTTCTTATTCAAGAGATGGTGCAACAGAACCTATATTTGTTGAGCAGAATATAGCTGAAACAGCAACAGCTAACGCAGCATATTACTTAAAATATGATGCTGAGGCACATACTTTATTGGCATATGATGCAGATAGTGAAGTAGGTGCGGTAAGTTTAACTGGTTTAACTAAATTATTAAGATTAACATATAAGTATTGAGTTGATATATTATGACAGATTATAATTTTAATGTGGTTGTAAAGGATACCTCTGGAACAGCCGTAGTTGATGCTACAGTGATAGTATACAAATCTGACGGCTCAGTATCAGGTACAGGAATAACTATCGCAGGTGGTGTCCTTGCGTCTGCGTTAGTATTATCTGATTCAAATAATGTGCACTCGGTATCTATAAGTAAAACTGGTTATAGTGCTGTAACCCAACATTTATATATCGCTGATAATGAATTAAGTTATTATATTATCGTAGATGCGTACAATACAGATTATGCTTTACCTGAGGATGTAAAGTCTTTTATGGGATTACGTAAAAACTTTCAGGGTTCTGATACAACAAGGACAACTGACTCTGATGTAGCAAAACGTATAAACAAAGCAGAAGAGTTTATAGACAATTACTGTGGTCAAGCTTGGCGTTCTGTACAAGTAACTGATTATTATGATACTTATTATACGGATTTAGATTTTAATGGATTAGAAGAAGTACCTTTAAGAAAGCCCAATATCTTTACTTTAAATTCTACTTCAGGAGATGCTTTAGATGTATGGTCTGGTTCAAGTTATGAGGATTATCTGACTGATAGGACTGAGGGTCGTGCAAGTGATTACTGGTTAGATTATGAAAGGGGTATATTGTATATAAGAGCTAATATTAAAGGTAAAAGGGTAATAAAGATTACTTATCGTTATGGAAATAAAGCCGTTCCTGCTGATATTCGTGATGCCTGTATTTTATTGGTTATGCACGATTTAATTACTACAGATCAATTCTCTGCAAGTATTCCAGAGGGATATAACACAATAGATTTTTATAATCAAGCTAATATTTATAAAAGTCAGGCTATGACTTTATTGAATAACCACAGAAACCTATTTACCTATTAGGTGTTTAGATGGCTGATATAGTTACAACAGAGGAAGACTTTTTAAAAGACCTTGCCTTGTTTATAGCTACTAAGATAGGTGAAATGGCAAAAGATAACCTTATAGAATTTAAAGCAGTAGATACTGGATACCTTTTAAGCACTATGAAAGTATACTCTGAAGGTAAAGAAACTATTTTAGAATTTACTGCTGACTATGCTTCTGCTGTGGAATATGGGGAGAAAGACCCAAATGTTAGATGGTATGACATACACGATTGGCTAAAAAGAAAAACAGGCATTATTAATGAAAAAGAACTTGGTGCAAAAACAACAGTAATAACTAATAAAATAAGAACCGAAGGGCAAACCCCTAAACTTTATGTTACTAAAGCTATCTACTCTTTTTTAGATGAATACAAAAAATAGAAACTTTTAAATAGGCATAAAAACTTCCATATATTAGTAAGTAGGTAAAGTGGTTTTTATGACATTTCAGTACACTAATGCTATTAGCGAGTTAAAGACACTATTATCTACTAATTGGAACTTAATTAATACTGACAACATTAAACCTAATATTGACTATATCTATAATAAAAAGCGTATTGATTCATTTTGGAATGGAGATTGGGTTTTATTACAGCGTATAGGTACGTCTGAAACACAAAGTTCTTTTGGAAATACTGGGCGTAATAGAGAGTATAGAATTTATATTGATGTAAGAAGCGACTATATTGAAGAAAGCTCTACTAATGATTCTGAAACAGGAATATCGCACTTATCAAAAATAGAAGGAGAAATATCACGAATAATTGATACTAATGTATCTTACTCTTTTTTGGCTGGTTGTGGTATTATAGAATTTGAACAAGGATTTTCTGATAATTCAGATGGATTAAAAGGTTTATATCGTTCAAAAGCGATAGTAAAGATTACAAAATGGAGTGAGGCGGTGAGTTAATGAAATTATTTAAAGATTTTAAACATAAGAAAGTTGGTCTATTAACAGACGCAGGAAATACGTATTGTGCTATATATGGTATTATTGATGTAGATAATAAAGAAGATATGGCATATTTTAAAGAAAGGGGATTTGAAGAATTTGGAGAAGAACCAAAGAAAAAGACAAAAAAAGGAGTTGATTAGTTATGGGAAATGATACAGCATATACAAGTTTTTTTAAATTAAGTGATGAACCAGCTTTTGGTACTTATACTGCACCAACTGATGACGTGCTATTATTAGACGCTATTGGAGAAATTTCTGAAAACCAAAATATTTCTGAAGAAGTTGGAACTGGTTCAAGATTAGTAAATCAAACAATATATAATCAATATGATATAGGTGGTTCACTTAGTGGTAAACTACAAGGTGGAAGATTAATAGCTTATGCTTTAGGTATAGATACTATGACAGGTTCAGGTATTCCTTATACACACACTATGACACAATCTGATACTACACCTCTAACAAGTTTTACTTTAGGAAAATATGGTATAAATACAGATATAGGTCAAGAAGCAACAGGCTGTAAAATAAATGATTTTAGCCTTAATTTAGATGTAAATGGTGTATTAAACTCTACTTTTAACTTTTTAGGGAAACAATCAGCTAAAAAAACATCAACTGTAGGGACAAGAACACAAAGCACTTGTAATGTTGTTTCGAGCTATATGTGTGCTGTAACTTGGAATGCTTCAGAAATAGCAACAACATCATTTTCATTTAATTATAGTAATAACTTAGGCCCTGATGAATACGACTTAGGAGATAGAAGAAGACAAGATATAACAGAAGGTGGAGTAAGTATGTCTGGTAATTTTATTTTAGTATTTGCTAATAATACTGTTTATGATGACTTCCAATCTGATTGGAGTACAGGAGTTGAGGTAGGTACTCAAAGGGCTTTAGTATTTACTGCAGATAATGGTTTAATATCTACTTCAGAGAGAGGAATGACTATTACTATGGCTAATGTTGGGCTAAATACAGCAGGAAATTCTATTACTTTAGACAATAAGCGTGTGGTACAAAATTATTCTTATACCCCAGAAACACTTACAAATATTGTGGTTAAGGATAATGTGTCAGTAGATTATATTAGTGGAGATTAGGTGATGTTATGAATATAGTTATAAATGGAAATAATGTAAACTTTGAAGAGCCAACTTGGGGAGATATACAGGAATATCTTTCTGAAATGTCTTTATTGATAGAGGGTAAGAAACAAAAGATAGCTGGTGATAAACTTAGATTATCTTTTATGTGTAAATTGTCTGATGGAATAGTAAAAGAAGATAGTCTATCAAATTTAAAGTCTTCTGATATTTCTAAGCTGTTAAATGGTTTTGAAAGTTTATTTGATTATGAAAATAAAAAAAAAGAATAATAGAATATATTAAAGCAGATAAAAGTATGAGGGGAGCAATAGTAAAATTAAGTAGGTCTTATGACTTTTGCGTAGATAAAGAGGCTATTGTAAAGTTATGTAAGAAATACAAGTGTTTACCAAGCCATATAAGAAAAGAAAAGGCAAGTGACATACTGTATTTATTATTAAGTGATTGATATGAGTGAGATAAAGGTAAAGATTGTTAGTGAGGGTGGCTCTGGTTCTGATGCTGGAAACATTGAGCAACAAAAACAAACAGGCATATCTGCAAAGTCTTTACTTAAATTATCTGCTATTGCTGGTGGTATTTATTATCTGTCTAAAGCAAGCCCACAATTATCATCTTCATTAGCTTTACTTAATAAAGGATTTATGGCACAATTAAGACCTGTTGGTGATACTCTAAGCCAATTTGTTAGGCCTATGGCTATTTCTATTCTTACAGATGCCAAAAAAAGAGACTTGGCAGAAAAACAAAAACAGATAAGAGATAAAAAAATAGAAGATACAAATATTATAATAAAAGAAGAAATCAAAAAAATAGCACCTGATATTACTAAAGGTTTAGAAATAATGTCAAAAGAAACTGGTCTGCAATTACAAGATGTAATTAAAAATAGCCCATTAGTTAAAGGTGGTGCTGATTTAACACTTTCTCAAAAATCTATGTTGAATGCTGGTGAAATTGGAAAAGACCAATTAAGTATTAATGCTCTTACAGATTTATTATTTTCTCAAAAACAGAGTCAAAGTGCATACCCTACTACCTTGGGTGCAGCAGAGCTGGCAGATACTACTTCAATACTTACTAAAAAAATAGATGACATCTTTTTAGGTATTGACTCAAAAGAGGCTGCTGACAAGTTAAAATTATTGTGGAATGACTATTTATCTGCGGCGTTAGGGGTAGAAATTGCATCTACAATTACTAATGATGCTTATACTAAATTTATAAATGATGTTTATTCTAAAGAGGCCGCAAAAATACTTGCTGACCCTAATTCTTCTTTCTCTGAAAAGATGAAGGTTTTATCTACTTTAACTCTTTATGGCCCAGGTGGTGGACAGTTAGCAGGTTTTACTATGTCTACTATAAATGGGAAGTCTGTTACTGATAATTTAAAGTTTCTTTCAAATTTAGCAACAAGTAAAACAGGGGATACTTTAGAAGCCCAATCTAATAAAACTATTGAAGAAACTAAAAATAAAATATTAGAGGGATTAAAACCATTAGAAAATTTTAGTATTTCTCTACCAGGTGGTGGAAGTTTTAACCCATTTTCAGGAATACTTACTGCTATAGCTCCTGCTTGGGGTATGATTGGTGGAATAGGAAAAATGATTGCTGACTTTTTTATAGATGATGGTATTATAACAAAGGACGGAAAGGTAATAAAGACTAATCCAAATGATACTATTTATGCTTCAAAAAATGGTGCTCCTGGTGGGGCTAACATAAGCACAATGAATGTAAATATAACTATTTCACAGCCGGGAGATAAAGAGTATAAGCGTATAGCTGAAGAAGTAATGGATGCTATATCAAGAGAAATATCTTATGGGAGTGGTTAATTATGGTATCTTTATCAGTTACAGGAGTTGGAACAATAAGTTTAGGGATAGTAAAAGATTTTAGATATATTCCAATAATAAACAAAGTCATAATACCTTCTACTACTGGTTCAGACCCTTTAGTATACAATGATTATGAAAATTATATACAATACCAAATATCTGGAAGAAAGAGAGATACTACTGCTAATTTAAAAACATTTATAACTAACTTAAAAAATGCAAGTAATGATAATACTTCTTGTTCATTGACTCCTGATTTAGAGTCTGCGGTTACAGGATATATTTATTCTTTTGAGTATAACAAAATTTCTGCTGGTGTTAGTTTTTTAGACTATAGGATAATAATTAATGAAGGTATATCAGCAATTTAGTGATATTTATGATAAATAAAAAAAGCAAAGTAGAAATAATGTTTGATGGAGTTAATTGGACTGACGTTTCTACATACATAGCTACTTGGGATTATACTGGTGAACTTAATAATCAAGCAGATAAGGCTACTATAAACTTTGTTAGTACAATAAATGCAACATATTCTTTACGTGATTACTTACCAATAAGAATTTATGAGGGTTGGGATACTACTACTGATAGACACCCATTTACTGGTTTAATAACAAAAATATCTTTTGGATATACCACTACTACTGTAAATGCCGCAGATGAGATTTATAAACTAAATAAATGTAAAGCTATTGCAATATACAATAAAGAAACTGACCCTCAGGCTGGTGTTATTTCTGCAATAGCTGAAGATTTAATAGAATCTATTGTTGGATTAACTACTACTGTTGAGGATAGTGGCACAGATATTACTATTAATCGTTTTGAGTGTAGTGACAAGAATACAATATTAGAACGTGTTAGTGCTTTAGCAAAGGCTTTGGATTGGATATTGCTATACGACCCTGAAGATGACAAAGTCTATTTTGTTAGTAGAGGTTATTTTTCAAACCCAAATGTATTGGATTTAGACAATGATATAATAGATAGAGCTAAATGGTCTGAAGATTCTACTTTATTATTTAATGATTTAATTTATAAAGGTGGTGTATCTTCTTCTGATAGGACAAAATTATTTAGTGGTGATGGCATTACTTATATCTTTGAGGTTGATTTAATTCCTTCAGACTCTGTAAGTGTAAATGTTTATGTAGGTGGTATCTGGGTTGAGCAGGTATGTGGTACACCTGGTGTATCTTCCACTTATGATTATTATATTGATAAACCCAATAAAAAGATAGTATTTGCTGCCACTTCAATACCTGCTTCTGATTCTGATAATGTACAAATAAAAATATCTGCACAGATACCCCCTATAGTGCATTTAAGAAATGAAGAAAGTATAGCATTATATAATCGTGGAACTCTTAATGGTTCTTTATTAGGTATTGAAGAAACTATTATAGAAAATGATGTTACTAATAATGCTGATGCTGAAGTAAGAGCAAGAAAGCTATTAGATGTTAGAGCATTTCCTTATTTATCTACTACTGTAACACTAAAGCCATTAGTTGATAAACTAAGAAATTATAAGTTAGGTGAATTAGTTTATGTTAATGATTCTGCAAGAGGTTTTTCAAACAAACCCTTTATTATTACTTCAATAAATCGTGTATATCCAGGTGGGGGTTCCATTCTTACATTAGGTGATAAAGCATATAGATTGGGACAAATAGAAAACGATATTATGTCAAGAATAAATAGATTAGAATCACAAACATCTGGAGATTACGATATATTAGCAGATTTCAGATATTCTACAACAAGTATGGAGCTTATTGCAAAATCTGTTAAAGTTACTGTAGATTCAATAGCTGGTGATTATGGTATCTGGGACCATACTTTATATGGTATTTGGGACACTTCTAAATGGGCTCCTGATTCTGGTGCAGACACTGGTGGATTTATTTTAGGGCACACAATTTATGGTGTTCTTGGCAGTGCTAAATTAGGGGCAAGTTCAAGCAACCAAACAATAATAGATGACGAGGATTATGAGTGATATTTATGGTTTCAGGATTAATAACTACTAAAGGAAAGAATATAGCATTAGATAGATTATTTAATGGCGGCACCTATTCCCAAGTATCTTATTATCAATTAGGAATGTGTTCAAAAATAGCTGCTATAACTGATACTAAATGCTATGCCCCTATTCCGATAGATACTACTGGAAATGAGACTATTGATGCTTGTGATGCTACTACTGGTTGGTCTGTTTCTGGTGATGCTACTGGAGTATCTTTAGATACTACTGCGGGAAACAGATTAGAAGGCACTGGGTCTTTAGATTTAGAAGCCACATATTCTACAGGAACAGCTACTTACTATAGGACAGTTGGCAGTTTTGACATAACTTCTGATTATTTATTTGCTGGATTTTATATTAATGATTTAACTCAATTAACTAATACCACTAATACTTTTACCGTAGATGTTGGTACTGGCGGATTTACAGATATAAATACTTACACATTTAATTATAATCAGTTACAGACTGGCTGGAATGCTATTGTTTTAGATGGTGATAACCCTGATTCTACTTCTGGTGCTGGTGCAACTTTAAATGATATTGATAGTATAAGAGTTAATATTAAAATAAATAGTGATTTGGCTACTGATGATATTATTATGGATTGGATACACACTTATCCTAAGGTTAATACTTTTGATACTTTTGATACAGGATACCCTACTTTTACTGAGGGTTCAAAATTAGTTTCTTATAGATTTAGTATTAACTCTTTAGAAACAAATGAATATTACATTAGAGAAGTAGGTATTTTTGATAATACAAAAACATATTTATATCGTAGAGATAATATTACAAATATAAATAAAGACCAGTATATAACAGTAACTTATGATTGGACGGACAAGGTGATTTAAATGGCGTTTACAAGTTTTTCAGCAGGAAATTTAATTAAGAGTTCAGAAGTCAATGCAAACTATAATGAAACATTGAAAGGTCAATGTGATAATGCTTTGCTGAATACTACAAGTATAGATGTGCAAGGTATAGTGGGCAGTCCTTTTAAGATTGTGGATTTGTTTACCGACTCCACAGGAGATAATAATACTGTCAGCACAGGAGATACTACTGCTGAATATTATGCCACTTCAGATTATTATCGTTCAGCATTTAATGGTTCAAGCACAGTTTTGGAGCCCGGATTTGAAACAGTTGCGTCGTGGACATATTCTGAAGTTGATACTTTAGGAAAATACACAGGTGGACAGAGTACTGATTGGGCAACAGAAGGGACTAATTCATATCGTTTGAGGGTGGCTACTTCATCAGCAAATATTATTTCTGGAGAATATGCAAAAGTTGCACAAACAGTAGATTTTACTAATATCAATATGATAAGATTTGATTATAAGACAGTAAAAAGCGGTACTGGTGCTTGGTTTACATTGACAGGATATATAGGGGCTACACGAATTTTAATTCGTGGTCTTGATGAAGATACAACATCTTTTGTTGAATATGATTGTTCTGCAATATCTGGAAACCAAAGTTTATATTTTCAATTAAGTTGCATTAGTTCTGAAGTATCTGTAACTTTAGATAATAAAGCATATATAGATAATATTGAAACAGATTTTGCTGATGCTTTTATTCAATCTGTAGATACAAATGTAGGCACAGGATTTAATTCTGCTTATATAAGACCAAAACTATATAAAGCAATTCCTTCAGGAGCAGACATAACTTGTTATGTTTCTTTAGATGGTGGTTCTACTTGGACAGCAGAAAGCAATATAAATGAGATAATAGATTTAAGTGCTTTATCTGATACTGGGCATTTAGTAGTAAAGTTAAATCTTAATACAGATACAACAGTTACAGCAAAAGCATCTGGATGGTGCTGTGTATTATTTGAATAGGTGATATGATATGGCTAATGAAGGTGAATTTCCAAAAATTGATGGTGACATTTTATATGGGTCAGAAGTAAATGCTTTTTTACAGGCATTAAAGAATACAGGAGATTTGTCTCTCGCAAGTACAACAACAATAGATGTAATGAATGAAGAAGTTACAGCATTTAAGATTGTGGATTTATTTACTGATAGTACAGGAGACAATAATACAGTAGATACGGGTACAACAACAGCAATATATAATACAGGTTATGACGTTTATCTTTGTCCTTTAAGTTTATCTACTGTAGTTGGAGAACCTGGTTTTGAAACAGTTGCTGGTTGGACTTACAGCGAAAATGATACTGCAGGGACATACTCTGGTGGTCAAGATAGTGGTTGGAGTTCGGAAGGTGCATATTCCTATAGATTAAGAGTACAAGCTGCGAACCCTAATGATTATGGGCAAATACTTCAGAGTGTTGATTTTACTAATATAAATTATATGAGTATAGATATACATTTAGCAGGTGGGTCTAGTTCTTATGATGCACACGCAAGAGTATATATTGATTCTGACCTATATTATGATGCTTCTTTACCAGATGGTACTACAGATGTCACAATATTTATTGATTGTACACAATATGCAGGCAACCATAATTTAATATTCAAATTAATATCTGTAAATCTATATGATAGTGATGGTTCGTTTTACATAGATAACATTAAAACCTATTGCACAGATGCTTTTGTCCAAAGTGCAGCAACAACAATATCTGGAAATTATACACACGCTTTTGTTCGTCCAAGATTATTACATCCTTTACCAACAGGAACAAGTGTAACAAGTCAAATAAGTTTAGATGGTGGAAGTAATTACAGCAGTGATACTGATAATGGGAGTGTAATTGATTTAACTGGATTAAGTGGAGCGAGTCTAATATGTAAAACACATATTAAAACAGACACAAATCATTATAAGACTCCTATGATTAAAGGTTGGAGCGTGATGTTATGGTAAATCATAATCATATTTTTAATATAAATGGAAACTTTTAAATAGGTATAAAAACTTCCATATATTATAAGCCGTTTGTCGGAGAAATCCGAGTGGGTATTTTGCCCAGACAAATAGAGAGAGGAGAGGTGTACTTAAATGGCAATAGATTATGGTCAAATTACAAGAAACGAACAATTCAAATTTTGTGGTAATGCACAACTAATTAATGCTAAACAATCAGCGATATTAATGGCTGGATATAATGCTACAGATGGAAAGGCTTATTATTTTCCACTAAATGCAACAGGAACAGCTTTAAAATGTGATATTAATTCACCACTACATTTAACTACTGGAGATGTGTTGGTAGATATTCAAGGTGTATATCACGTTACTAATAACCCTATTCCTGATTCTACAGGATTAATAGCACACACTAATGCAGCAACTCCAGCAATTACAGACCAGATAGTTAGAATTACTGGTGGCATAAATGATGCTGATGCTTTAGTAGCAGCAAATATTTGGGGTTTAGATTCAAGAGATTTACAATATCAATTTAACGGTACTACTTTTGACCGTGTTAGAAATATAGATGCAGCAAGCGGCTCTACTTTAGCAGGCACTTTGGATAGCTTTACAGATACTGCAGTTGGAATGCCTAATTGTGTAATGATGGGATACGATGCAACTGCTGGTGCAAATGCATATAGGGCAATAGCAGTAGATAGCAGCCACAGATTAATTGCTGCTTTAGAACTTAATGATTACACTGATGATAGCAATGAATTTACGGTTGCATCAAGTAAAGGATTAGCAATAATGGCTTTAGCAACAACAGATGCAGTAGATGCTGGTGATATTGGTGCGCTAAGAATGAGTTTGAATAGAAACTTAGGTGTTGATATTAGTGAGCAGAGTTTAACTGCTGTAAAGATAAGTAAAGACGCAAATGCTAACACAGTTACTAATCCAATATTTTCAACTGTTACAGATGGTACTACTGGGGTAGTAGTAGAAACTGCTGGCACAAAGAAAGCATTGAACGTTAATATTACTGATGGTACTAATGATATGCCAACAATGGATGCTAACACAAGAGCAGGATATTTTACTTTAACTGATGGTACTAATGAAGTAGATATAATAGCAACAATTAATTCTTTAAAAACTGATTTAAGCTCTATTGCAGGAACTGCAACAAGTGTAAATACAGGTACAGTAGATGCAGGAACACAAAGAGTAACTATAGCTACAGATGATGTAGTAAGCACAGGAATAGTTACTTTAGCTGCTGTTAACTTTGCAACCGAGACAACTCTTGCTTCAGTGTTGGCAGATACAACTACTTTAACTGGTATAGATTTCGCTACAGAAACTACATTAGCAAGTGTTCTTGCAGACACTACAACTTTAACAGGAATAGACTTTGCTACAGAAACAACATTAGCAAGTGTTCTTGCAGACACTACAACCTTAACAGGAATAGACTTCGCAACACAAACCACTTTAGCAAGTTTAGAAGGAAAAGACTTTGCTACCGAAACTACATTAGGAGCAATCAATACTAAATTAGTAACTGGAACCGTAATTGGTGATGTTAATGCTATTCAAAGTGG
>Ga0268276_1003694_pt1 | contig 11598 bp, 13 predicted proteins | sample saktaG_4_FD_190145 | JGI IMG/M metagenome (GOLD analysis project Ga0268276, IMG submission 190145) | Saline water microbial communities from Sakinaw Lake, British Columbia, Canada - sak_2010_1_5_45m | ecosystem: Environmental > Aquatic > Non-marine Saline and Alkaline > Saline ...
TCTACCTCAATCCCTGAGATCAACTTCCTATTCAGATCCCACATCCTGCTGGGGCTAATAGTTGAAGTATTCAGTATCTACATCTTGGCTGATTGGAGGTACCAGGAACCCGGTCCAACTTGCTTCCAGAGGAAAAACTGGATGCTCGGACTGAGCCTATTCTGGATGACCGAGCTAATAATCGGCATGATTCTCTTCATGAAATTATATCCCTAAAAAACAGAGATTAGACAGGAGTGTAAGGGGTCAAGATTTCCCCTTTGGGAGATTGTAAAGAACTCTCGCCCGAGCCCTCTCCAACTGCCTGATGGTTCTTCCAAGGTCTACTCCCTTCGTCTCACCCAGCTTACTCCTGATATAACAGAGACTGACAGTCTGCTGGTTGAAGTTAATCGTCATCTCCGGACTCAAATAGGTTATCTGAGCAGAGCCGAAGCTATCTGGGAACATTGTTCGGTACCTTTCCTCCCAGCGAAGGTGATCATCCAGTGAGCTGTGATTCCCAAATAAGAGCATATTGAACTTGCCGTGAATGGTCTGGATCGCTATCGGGATACTCGTATCGATGATAAGCTCATTAAGCACCTTCTCATCCAGCTCCTTGAACTGGATCAGAACATACGTCAATAGATAGTTTGGTGGAACAAAAAAGTTCGGGAACCTGCAGACAGGCGCTCCGAGAATCCCCTCCTGCTGTAGCGCCTCGATCCGTTTCTCGATGGTCTTTCTATGAAGCCCAGTCTTTTCACATAGGAGCGTGTTATTTGTCTTTATACCCATGCCGTTTACCAAGCATCGGAGAATATCCAAATCGAGTTCATCTAACTCATACCCCCTGAGTTTGAGACCTCCCTTTTCTTTAAAATCCTCTTCGATTAGGTTGATGCCATTGCTGGGGTTATACTTAATCATCAACTGGTTACTGAAATAAGCGGTGCTGGACTCGAAATGAGCCTGATCCTCTGGTACACCATAGTTTATCTTCAATATACTCGGCACCGTAGACATCCAGAGCTGATACGCTGTAATGTTCTCGTGATAAGTAAATAGCAGAGTATCGTATTCTCCCTGCCTAGTCCTGAAGGCGGCGAAGATCTGGGGGTCCTCCTTTATCCACCTTATGATGCCTTCAGTGCATTCCTTTCCATCGGGAACATCCAAGTGAACAACTGCAAGAAGAGGATAGACTCTATACAATCCATGAAAAGGATAGATTGGAGGATCAATTATTTTATGCTCAAGGATTTTCTCTACCTTATTCTTTATAGTATTCCTATGTTTCCCCAGAATCCTCGACAATTCACTAATATTGACACTGACAGCATCGCCCGAGACAAGCTCCTCCATCAGCTTGAGGTTATCCCGCTCTTCTAGCAGTTCTGGCATCTTATGTCCTCCACAGTAGCAGAATTAATACTTTTCGCATCAATAAGTACCATGTTTCTATATTGTATATATTGGGAAACATTCACAGTTTTTCACATCTCGATACGATATATTACTAGATTCTCTCTATATATATAGCATTTTTTTATATATTTTCCCTTTTTTTTGTAAACTCGTTTTATATCAATCCGGTATATACTGTCACCCAGATTAGGGAGAGAACAAAGAAATGGGTCATAATGAGAGGGATAATCTGGTCTTCTTCGGAGCCGGAATCACCAATCAGGAAATGGACGTAGAGTTCAAGAAACTATATGACAGCTTGTTAGCCTACAAGAACAACATCTTCCACGTTGTTGACACAATCTGCAAAGACTGCGATGCAGGCGAAAGACTGGCCATGAACATCGCAGAGCGAGACAGTGCACTCCTACAGCGACTCGTCGCAAAGGATTGTGATCAGCGACGCATGGTAAGGAAAGCTGGAAAAGAATCAGTTCTAGAGCAACTCAAAAAGGAGGGAACTCAGGACGTTAGCGTCCAGCAGATTCTCCAAACAAGAGCTGCATTACTCAAAGATGCAGTGAAAACCGACTAAGAGGAAATAAAATGCAAGAACTAACCATAAAAGAAGTACAAGCCGTCATCCTTGAGACACAGGAAGACAGAACTCCACGAGATTTGTATATCCATAAGTCACCCTGCGCCGAGAACGCGCTGGGCGCTGTGTTCTTCGCTATCAGCGGCACCCCCCCAAGAGGATACGCAATGTATCTTCCAGGTGAAGCCGAGAAAGCGGGAACACTCCACATCTTTGACAATCTGGGTTTGAAACGCAAGATCATACACTGCACGATCAAAGACCTAGCTAGCTTCAAAGACAACGACATATGGAGTGCACAGGCAGCCGAACTCCTCGTAGAGGCGTAAATGGACCCCACGGTACCTACGGAATCCATCCATCTCTAAGAGGCAAAAAAGGTTGAATCCTGAAACACTCGTAGCTATTAATGTAGGGCTCCCAGTTATCTCTGCGCTTGCCCTGCTGGTTTTAAACGATAAACGCGTTCGCACCGCTATCGTATCCCTTTCCGCACTTGTTTTGATCTCATCATCCGCGCTGCTCTATCAGGCAGGCGGAGTAATGTTCTCACCAGAACACATCTATGAGCAGGCAGTAGTCGCCCTTGACTTTGTCCTACTCGCCTATTTCCTCTACGCGGGAATCAAGGCAAAGAGCCCACAGGTAATCGCCCTCGGATTGGCTCAGATTATCCCCGCCGCTTACTTCGAGTTTGTGGTCAAGGGAACTCACGTGGAGAACATCATCATGGTTGACAGTCTATCAATACTGTTAACCCTTATAGTCAACATCGTCGGCTCAGTCATCATAATCTACGCACTGAGCTATATGGAGGAGCATGAACATCATCTTCACTTGGATAAGAGCCGCCAGAGCCGGTTCTTCTTCTACCTGATGCTGCTCCTCGGAGCAATGAACGGCATGGTGTACAGCAACAGTCTATACTGGCTGTACTTCTTCTGGGAAGTCACCACACTATGCTGCTACGAGCTCATCAGACACGACATGACCGAGGAAGCAAAAGAAAACAGCATACTAGCCCTCTGGATGGGATTAGTAGGCGGAGTCGGCTTCGTCGCAGCCATGTTCGTAGGATACAACGCTGTACACAGCATCGCGTTAACAGAGCTGATGGCGGCGCCACAGGCACTGATGCTAGCATTCGGGTTAATCGCACTGGCAGCCTTCACAAAGGCAGCCCAGTTCCCATGGCACGGATGGCTACTCGGCGCAATGGTCGCCCCTACACCTGTCTCAGCGCTGCTCCACAGCAGCACAATGGTAAACGCGGGAATCTACATGCTTCTACGTATCGCACCCGCGATACAAGGCACACCGTTAAGCACCGTAATCGCCTTCGGTGGAGCATTCACATTCCTAATAACCGCAGTACTCGCAATCAGACAGAAGGTAAGCAAACGGGTACTAGCCTACAGCACAATAGGCAACCTCGGCTTGATCACTCTATGCATCGGCTTAAACACCGCGCTGAGCTACAGCGCAGCCGTAGCACTACTGGTCTTCCACAGCGTCGCCAAAGGCCTCCTCTTCATGGGGGCAGGCGTCATTGAGAACAAGATCGGCAGCAGAAACATCGAGGACTGGGAGGGCGTGCTCGGCAGGCTACCTCTCACCTCCACGGTGATGATCGCGGGCATGGTCAGCATGTTCCTTCCGCCATTCGGTATGCTCCTAGGTAAATGGGTGGCAGTAGACGCCATCGCGTCAAGCCCCCTCTACCTAGGACTACCACTAATCATAATGGTGGTACTGGGCAGCGCAGCCACCACCTTCTACTACGCTAAATGGATCGGCTACATGATCGTAGCACCTAACAGCTTGGCCAAGAGCAAGGACGAGCAACTGGAGACCCCATACAAGCTCAGCATGGTTGGACTACTCATAGTAGATGTAGTCATCAGCCTCGGAGCCGCACTGGTCTTCAACAACATCGTGGTACCCGTCATCAAGAACGTGTACCCCGTCGTCATCACCACTCCCAACCTAAGCATCGACCTAGGCTTCACAGCTTTCCCAGTATTCGCCCTCTGGGGCGGATCACTAGCTGTGATACTAATCGGTTCATGGCTGGCAAAGAGCAAGGGAGGCGTACTAAGCCCACCCTATCTCGGTGGTACAAACGTCGATAATGAGACTTTCAAGACCACCGCGGATTCTGAGGTGAAACTCAGCCTATCCTGGATATTCCTAGGCGGCAGCATTGACGAGGCACAGTACGAGAAAGTAGCCCTCATCCTCGGCGCACTGGTTACAGTCGCCCTGATGCTGGTGGAGGTAATCTAAATGAACACAATAACAATCATAACCGCAGTAATACTGGCGCTTGCAACACCAATAATCGGCGGCTTGCTAGCGGGCGTGGACCGCAAACTCACTGCCAAGATGCAGGAAAGAATCGGTCCACCACTTATACAGCCATTCTATGATGTGCTGAAGCTATGGGGCAAGAACCCAATGATAAGCAATAACCTGCAGCCAATACTGGCATTCGGATACCTAGGCTTCGCCATATTAGCGGCGGGCATGGTAACCTTCCAGCAGGACCTGCTACTGGTCCTCTTCATAATGGGCATCGCGGACATCTGCCTAACAGTGGCAGCCGTGAGCACAAAGAGCCCATACAGTTACCTCGGTGGACGCCGCGAGTTCCTAGCGATGCTCAGCTACGAGCCAGTCATGCTACTGGTATACGTAGCCATATTCCTAGTAACAGGCAGCTTCACCATCAAAGGCATATACGCTTACGGACAGCCCCTGCTCATGGTACTACCCCTCGCCCTAGTGGCTCTAATGTTCGTCCTCGTAATCGAGATGAAGAAGAGCCCCTACGACGTATCAGGCAGCGGACACGCACATCAGGAACTAGTCAGGGGAGTATTCACAGAGTTCAGCGGCTACACAATGGCTCTAATAGAGCTAGGTCACTGGACAAAACTAGCCACAACACTGATGATCTTCAGCCTATTCTGGGCGCCTAACCCAGTAATCGGTGGAGTCATCAGCCTAACCATGTTCTTCTTGGCGCTGGTAGTTGACAACATCTATCCCCGTCTCACATGGCAGAAGATGCTCACGACCACTTGGAGCGTCGGGTTCACACTCGTGCTACTGAACCTAGCCGCCCTAGTATTTGGAGGTGTAATCTAAGATGTCACTAATACAACAAGCCCGACTCAAGAGCCTCTGGGTAATGCACTACGACTGTGGCAGCTGCAACGGCTGCGACATCGAGATACTTGCAGCATTGACTCCCAAGTTCGATGTCGAGAGATTCGGAATCGTAAACATAGGAGACCCCAAGCAGGCAGACGTACTCTTGGTCACAGGAGCAGTAAACTACAGGAACAAGGAAGTACTCAAAAACCTCTACGAACAGATGCCAGCACCAAAGATGGTTATCGCCATCGGAACCTGTGCATGCACCGGCGGAGTGTTCCATAACTGCCCCAACGTACTTGGCGGAATCGACAAAGTGATCCCAGTGGATGTCTATATTCCGGGATGCGCTGTACGCCCAGAGCAGATCATAGACGCAGTTGTACTAGCCCTGAATAAGCTTTCAGGAGCAGTCAAGGTCGAGGAGGACTCAGAATGATAGTCGAGATAACAAAGACACCTGAAGCAGCATACAATACAACGGCGACAATGGATACCCTCATCTCAGCCACTGAGGCGATGAAACAGAAGGGCGCCAGATTCATCACGATTACAACCAACGACATCAATAAAGCGGACGTAGAGGTACTCTACCACTTCGAAGTAGAAGACCACATCGAGACAATACACCTAGTCACGAAAAAGGATGACCCCATCAAGAGCATCACCGGCGTCTACATAGCTGCATTCATCGGCGAGAACGAGGCACAAGACCTCTTCAAGCTAAAGTTCAGCAACCTAGCAGTAGACCTCGGAGGCAGAATGCTCAAGAACGACATCAGCCCATCCACGCTGCTGAAGCCAGCGGTAGGACCACAGCCCTCCATCATGAGGAAGCTCGGACCGTGCCGCGAGGAGTGCCCAGCAATGGTCAACATCCCAAAATACATCAGGGAAGTCGAACGCGACGACCCAACGGCAGCGTATAACACAATAATCGATAGAGCTCCAATCCCAGCCATACTGGGAAGAGTCTGCTTCGCCCCCTGTCAAGAGGGCTGCAGACAGGAGCTGGAAGTGAAACCCATACAGATCAGGCTACTGAAGCGTGTCGCAGCAGACGGCTTCAAGGAGCAGAACGGTGGCCTCCAAAGAGAAATCACCTGCAAGTCCCCATCAGGGAAAAAGGTGGCAATAGTCGGAGGAGGACCAGCAGGCGTAGCCGCAGCCTACTATCTGGGACTACAGGGGCACAGTGTAACCGTCTACGAGAAGGGCACTATGCTTGGAGGCGCGATGGCTTGGGGTATCCCCAAGTACAGGCTCCCCAAGGACCTGATGAACGAGGAGTTGATGGCACGCCTAAACGAGGTTGGCGCAGAGGTCAAACTAGAAACCCCAGTTGAGAACCTAGAAGTCTTAATGGCTGAGGGATATGATGCAGCTTTCCTCGGAATAGGCGCAGACCAATGCAATAGCCTAAGATGTGAGGGTGAGGAGAGCGAGGGAGTAATCAGCTTCATCGACTTCCTGACAGCCGTCAACGTCAGAGATGAGACCCCCGAGATCGGTGAAAAAGTCATCGTCATCGGTGGCGGAAACAGCGCGATGGACGCTGCCCGTACAGCAAGACGCCTAGGAGCAGAGGAAGTAACCCTCTTCTACAGGCGAACAGAAGGTGAGATGCCTGCCAGCCTCCACGAGATTCATGGAGCAATGGAGGAAGGAGTAAACTTCGACTTCCTCAGCAGCCAGATGAAGATCATCCCCGGATACCCCTTGAAGATAGAGTTCCAGGTAATGATCCCCGGTGAACCCGATGAATCAGGCAGAAGACGCCCAGAACCAGTAGAGGGCAGAAAATACACAGTGGAAGCAGACACAGTAATCTCAGCCATCGGATACCGTGGACTCGTGCCAGCAGGCATGGGCGTCGAAGTAAACCGATACGGACAGATCGAGACAGATAAAAACATGAAGACCAGCCGAGACAACGTCTGGGCAGGCGGAGACGCAGTCTACGGACCAACAAGCGTCATCGCCGCCCTAAGAGACGGCAGAATAGCAGCAAGCAGCATAGACAAGTACCTCGGAGGAGAGGGGTTGAGCGACGCCGTACCTGATATGAAGGAATTCGTCGCACGTTCAGTGGACAAGGAGGCGCTACGCAGCACCCCCCAGGCAAAGATACCTGAAATTGACCCAGACGAGCGAGTAAAAAACTTCGCAGAAGTAGAGCTACTGCTGGATAAATGCAAAGCGAATTGTGAGGCTGGAAGATGCTGGAGGTGCGACTGGAATGAGTAATCAAGGAAAACTAACTGTAATACCCTTCGGTCCACAGCACCCCGTACTACCGGAGCCTGTACAGCTCCAGTTCTACGTGGATGAGGAAAAGATCGTTGACGTACTACCAAACATCGGGTACATACACAGAGGCATCGAACGTGCCGCTGAGCTCAACGACTACCGGAGAAACCTATACCTATGTGAACGAATCTGCGGGATCTGCAACATCATACACGGGCAGACCTACGCTGGAATGATCGAGAAACTAACAGACACAGAGATACCAATCAGAGCAAAGTACCTGAGAACCATCTGGGCGGAAATAGCCCGTCTCCAGAGCCACCTGCTCTGGCTGGGCTTATTCGGTGAGGCGGTTGGGTTTGAGAGTCTCTTCATGAAGGTATGGAAAGACCGTGAACTAGTCTTGGAGCTAACCGAGGCTACAAATGGTCACCGTATCCACTTGGGAACAACTGTAATTGGAGGCGTCAACAAGGACATGGACGCGCCTCTGATCAGCAGGTACCAGAAAGACATGGACAAGCTCAAGAAAGAGATCGATGACTGGGCAAACGTCTTCAGAAAGGACAAATCCTTCCTCAGCAAGACAGTCGGAATGGGCATGCTACCCAAGAAGGACGCAGTCCACAGCGGAGCAGTCGGACCCGTAATCCGAGCCTCAGGAATCCCACAGGATATGAGGAATAACGGTTACGAGGCATACGGCGAGCTTGACTTCAAACCAATCGTCTATGATAGCTGCGATGTACAAGGAAGAGTTCTCGTCAGACTCGACGAGTGCTACCAGAGCATCGACCTCATCAAACGAGCCATTAACCAGCTGCCAGAGGGGTCAATCGCTGTAAAGAACGACAAGTTCCCAGATGGTGAGGCTATCTATAGAACTGAGCAGCCCCGTGGAGAGGTCTTCTATTACGCGAAGGGCAATGGCACCATACATTTGGAGCGGATCAGGATCAGGACTCCCACGATTCCAAACATCCCACCGCTACTCGGCATGTTGATCGGTCATAATGTCGCGGATATCCCAGCGATTGTGCATAGCATAGACCCCTGTATGAGCTGCACTGAACGTATCACAGATGTGAAGGAGATGAACTAAGATGCCCGGATTCCTAGGTAACATCTTGGAGAACCTCTTCGGTAAACCAGCCACGGTGAAGTACCCTTTCGAGAAACCAGCATACGTGCCCGGAACGAGGGGTGAGTTATACTTCAATATGGCGAAGTGTGACCAGTGTCAGGACTGTGAGCGAATTTGTCCATCAGCAGCCATTAAGGTTGACCCTGAGACGAAGAAGATCGAGTGGAGCCCATTCAAGTGCATTTACTGCCACGCCTGTGTCAGGACATGCATGCATGAGGCAATCGAGCCCTTGATGAACGTCCAGGCACCTGATTATAAGAAAAAGGTCAAGACCTTCGAGGCATAAGCCTCACCCATTTATTTGTATTCTTCCTTGTAGACGCTTTCTTCCATCATATCGAGTCTTGCCTCTAGTCGAGCCAAACTGCGTTCAATGTTCATCAAACCGTCTTTAAGTCCATCAGCTATCTCCATGAGGCTGATGCTCATCTCAAGGGGTAGGTCTTCTGTTACCTTGTATAACTCGTTCTGGCTCTTCTTGATGAGGATCACATTGCTTATCCTGTGGATGCCCTCTATCTGGGCGTTGAAGCTTAACAGCTGCTTCTTCGCCTCCTCTATGAGCGCGCGATAGTTACTGTTTTTCAGGTCTTCCCATGGTTTATCCGCCGTACCAGAACACCTAATATTTCTCTCCACATTCTATATTTAGAGCTTTTCAGCCTGAAAGAGTCGTTTTTTAGCGGTTTTTTATATTTTTTATTGATTAATGATAACATTGCATAACGACTTTATAATTCCTCGTCTCGGATAGAAAACCCACAGGCAGAGATAACCTAGCATAACTTGTACAGATAGGCTCTGCCTTTTTTTCCGTCTCTCTCAACGATATTCATCTTTGTGAGACAGTATAGCATCTTCTGGGCTAGGCGTGGAGTGAGCTTGGATTCCTTTGATAGCTGCGTGGATGTGAACTCCGGTGGCAGCGTCTCGGGCAGGAGCTTCCTGAAGTCTTCTGGGGAATAAAATAGATGGCGTTCCCGTAGCTCTATCATACGTTTATCGTGGATGCTCCACCGTCTCCGCCTCCAGCTCCCCTTGCCATCATCGATCCAGAACTCCTCCAAATTAACCAACACGACCTCCAACTCAAAGCTCGGATTCATAAGAAGCATGGGCAAGTAGACAAGCTCATAGAAAATATCCTCGACCCGACCAATTCTCGGGCTCTTTCGTCTACTCAGCTGCTTTCCGTCACCGCTGAGCCTGATTATCCATTTATTGAATGCTATCGGGTGAACAAGCCTGACCCTGTTATCCTTGACCAAATCCCTGAGCTTATCCCTGATGGATGAGAAGCTCCGAGTCTGTATCTCAATAAGCAGATCACCCCTCACCACATCGACCCTGTAGTCCCCCAGCGTTGACTCTATCTCACCGGTCTCCATGGCGTAGAGTTCCTTGAGTTGCTCGTGGAGGGTCTGCTCAGTCACAGCACACAGTATGTATACCCCATGTTTATACTGTCGCATGAAACAAGATCACCGAGACAAGCACCAGAAGAGGAAAAGGCAGATCAAAAACCTGCCCTCAGCAATACTACTCAAGGCTTCCTGCCCAGATAATATTCAAGCTAGGTGCTATTGAGAAACCCTAGGATCTTTTCAAGGTCCAGCACTCCCCTGTGAGCCCAGATAATCTTCCCAGTTTCATCGACCACGAAATCAGCCGGGCTCTGGGTCTCACGTCCCTCATACTCTCCATGGGTTTTTCCAGCCTTTTTCGCGATGCTTGCTCTTCTCAGTATCTCAATCGTGGTGCCGATTCCCATGTTTCTCACTGAGTAGTCATTATACACCTTGTAGTGACCATCCTCCTTGGGGACCGGTATAACCGGGAACTCCAGTTCATGTTCCATTATGAATTTCCTAGCTACCTCGGGGCTTGACTGAGTAAAATAGATGATTTCAGCCTTCTCCCTGTTCTTATCTACCTTAGCGATTAATTCATCAAAATCATACTGGCATACAGGGCAGCCAAAGTAGCGCCCGAAAATAATCACCGCTCTCTTACCAATGTAATCTCCGAGTGAAACAGTCCCCATATTTACCGACTCCAAGTTGAACCCCGGAGCCGCATCCCCAACGCCGATGCTACCCATACAGAAGAATGACCCTGTTTACTGTATTAGACTTCCCAGAGATTAAACACAAAGCCAAAAGGGTCCCGCATATAACACGGCTGACCCTTTCCCTCCCACCTGACAACAGTGCACCCCCTCTCCAGCAAAGTCTCCTTCGACTTCTCAAGGTCCTCAACATGATACTCCGTTATGGGTCCAAGGGTCCTGCCCCTGCTGATATGGAGATTGATCTTCCCGGTATCAAACCTAGCCCAGTCATTACCCATCTCGGCTATCCTCAATCCTAGAACCTCCGTGTAGAACTGAACCGCTTCCTCCAGGTTAGGAGTCTCTATGTTGATATTTTCACTAAGCCGGTAGCTCATATCAATCAAGAAGTAGATTTCATGGGTACTAAAAGAATCCATTGCCAAACCACTGAATTTATCCCCAGAAACCGCATTCATTATCCATGTCAAGACTCGGAGTAGGATTCATCGGCGCCGGATTCATCGCCAAGTTCATGGTGGACAGCTGGAAGGGAATCAGGGACGCTGATATCACAGCCATCTACAATCATAATAAGCCAAGAGCAGATCAACTCGCCTCATACACTGAAAAACAGGGGATGCCTAAACCTCAAACATATGATGATCTTCACATGATGCTCAGCGACCCAAAGGTGGACGCCGTGTGGATAATGACCCCCAACTACGCGAGAGTAGAGACAATGAAAACCATCACCGAGGAAACAACTCAGGGAAAAAACGACCTCATAGGCGTCTGCTGCGAGAAGCCATTAGCCAGAAACTTGGAGGAAGCAAACGAGATGATGAGGCTACTTGAGAAAACCAGTCTTCTTCACGGATACCTTGAGAACCAAGTATATGCTCCGACGATTACACGTGCCAAAGAGGCGGTGTGGAGGCACGGCGCAGCAGCCACAGGCAGACCCTACATCGCACGGGCATCAGAGGAACATGGAGGACCCCA
>Ga0268276_1003696_pt1 | contig 11591 bp, 13 predicted proteins | sample saktaG_4_FD_190145 | JGI IMG/M metagenome (GOLD analysis project Ga0268276, IMG submission 190145) | Saline water microbial communities from Sakinaw Lake, British Columbia, Canada - sak_2010_1_5_45m | ecosystem: Environmental > Aquatic > Non-marine Saline and Alkaline > Saline ...
AAAACGTTGGGATTCAATGCATCATCCCTTTACCGCTCCAAAAGAAGAAGATATTTCCATGCTAGATAAAAATCCAGGTAAAGTTCGCTCCTACCAACATGATTTTGTTTTAAATGGTTTTGAGGTAGGTGGTGGGAGTTTAAGAATTTCCAACCCGGAAATTCAAAGAAAGATTTTTAAAATCATGGGTCATACTGAAGAACAAATCCAAAAGAAATTCGGTCATTTACTCCAGGCTTTTGAATACGGAGTTCCACCTCATGGGGGCATCGCCCCGGGGATTGACCGCTTTTTGATGGTTGTTCTCCAGGAGCCGTCATTACGTGAAGTGATGGCTTTCCCGATGACTTCAGGTGGCCAAACGGCGGTGATGGAAGCTCCTTCTGAAGTTGATAAAGAGCAGTTAAAGGAACTGGGTATTGAGATAGCCCCTAAAAAAATTAAAAATGTCTCTTCAAAGAAAAAATAAATCTTTCGTGATAAAAATTAAAAGGGGTTTTCTTTTTGTTTTTTGTTTAAGTTTTTTTCTTTTTCCTGGGCAAAATTGGTATTTAACCGTTCAGGCAACTTGGGAATCACCTCAAACTCAGGAATTGAATTTTCCTTTCTTGTCGGTGGCTAATTACCCAGTTAATTTTAAAGAGGTACCACCACCTTTATTAACGGCTCGTTCCGTGGCCGTGGTTGACAGAGATTCTTCAGTTCTTCTTTATGATCGCAATGAAAAACTGCAGATTTTACCGGCTTCGACCGTTAAAATGATGACGGCTTTAGTAGCTTTAGATTACTATTCTTTGGATCAGGTTTTAGTGGTCGGGAAAATTGATGATTTAGGCCAGGATATTAAATTAGTTAAAGGAGAGAAGATAACTTTTAAAAATTTGCTTTATGGACTTTTGGTGGCTTCAGCCAATGATACGGCTTTGGTTTTGGCCCAAAATTATCCTGGGGGAAAAGTGGCTTTTGTCCAGAGTATGAATCAAAAAGCCAAAGACTTAAATTTAAAGGACACTTATTTTGCCAATCCTACTGGCTTGGATAGTGATGAACAGGGCAAGATGTTCACTGATTTTTCCTACACTACGGCTTCTGATTTGGCTCAACTGGCTTCTTTGGCTTTAAAAAAGGAAATAATTTTAGAAATTGTTTCCACCCAGTCAATTACGATTAGTGATGTTGATGGCAGGATCTTTCATCAGTTGGGGAATATCAATCAGCTGATCGGCAAATTTCCGGGGATGAGAGGCCTTAAGACCGGTTATACTAAAGAAGCCGGTGAATGCTTGGTGGGTTACACCGAAAGGAATGGCCATGGGTTGATAACCGTGGTGATGGGGAGCCAGGACAGATTTGGAGAAACAGTCAAATTAACGAATTGGGTTTTTGATAATTTTCAATGGCAGGAAGTTAATCCGTCCATTTAGAGTCAACCGCCGGAACAAAGCCAAAAAAATTATTGTCGCCTTCAAAAACAAAAATCGGCTGAAGAAAATTTTGGCTCTGATTAGAATCAAAATAGGCTAAGGAAACCTCTCTAATAACAATTTGTCCATTTTGATTTTCTCCTAAATTAGCCACATAACCAGTCCCACCTTGTAATTCTTGCCAGGCGGTTTGAGACGTTTTTAAAGGGTAAGTCGCCAAAGTTTCTCTTTCAATGGGGTAATAAGTGTAGCTGACTTCAATAATTCTTTTGCCTAAGGCTTTAGAGCCGGAAAAAAGAAAAGAAATCATCGAATTTTTAGGATTGGGGGGAAGAATTTTTAGTCCATCCAAATCAGCTCGAAAAAGATTGACTCTGACAAAGTCGGCTTCGGATAGAGAAAGAGCCGGGGTTAAGTTGGGGGGAGTAAATTTTAGATAAACAAACTCGGCACTGCCGGTGGCCAAATCATCTGAGAGCAAGCCATTATTGGCTAAAAAGTTTTTGGCTTCTTTAGCAGCTTGTTGGTTAGTCGGCAAATCTTTGCTATTTAAGATTTCCTGGTCATTCTGGTAATCATAAACAAGATGAAAATTTTCGGTGTTGATGTCAATATCCAAAGTGGTGGGGGGGGTACTCTCGGTTATCCAGTGATAAATTTTTTCTGAGGTTTGTTGAGGCTGGTTTTTAAAACCTAATTTTTTAGCAATTTGATTGGCCCGGTCCAAGGCCAATAAATTTGGTCCTTCTTTAGGGATAAAGTAAACTCTACCGGTGGTGGGGAGTTTGGGTAAACCACCCTGAATGGTTTCCAGCTTAAAGGTTAACTTTTCTTTATTTCCTTCCGGAAAACTTAGTTTAGGTAACTTACCAAAAGAAACAGTGGGAGTTGGGGGTGGAGCTGGATGAATTTTTTTCCAAACAGAACTGGTGATATTAAAGAAAAATCTTAAAAAAATGATGGCTATTAAAAAAATAGCCCCAAATTTTAAAATTTTTCTAGCCCAATAAGCAGTTTGTGTTAAATTAACCATCCTTCGGCAGGCTCAGGATAAATGGCCAGCACTTTGAGTATAAAAGTTCGGCATGTTAAAATCAATGTGTGATAAAAGAAATTCGGGTTAGAATTGCCCCCTCACCAACCGGTTTAGCTCATGTTGGCAATATCTACATTGCCTTATACAACTTTGCCTTTGCTAGGCAAAACAAGGGCAAATTTGTTTTAAGAATTGAAGATACTGACATGAAGCGTCATGTTCCGGAAGCAGAAAAAGTGATTTATAAGGCTCTAAAATGGCTAGGGTTAAAGTATGATGAAGGGCCTGATATTGATGGACCTTTTGGTCCTTATCGCCAGTCGGAAAGATTAAAAGAATATCAAAAGCATGTTCAACAATTAATTGATAAGGATTTAGCTTATGAAAAGGAAGGAGCGATTTGGTTTAAGGTTTCTACTGGTAAGACTTCCTGGAATGATTTAGTCAGGAATAAAATTGAATTTGAAAATGATCAAATCAAAGATTTTGTGATTTTAAAATCAGATAAATATCCTTCTTACAATTTTGCGGTGGTGGTTGATGATTGGCTGATGAAAATTTCCCATATTATTCGGGCAGAAGAACATATTTCCAATACGCCCAGACAGATTATGCTTTATCAGGCTTTAGGGGCGGAAATTCCTCAATTTGCCCATTTGCCTTTATTGAGAAATCAAGATCATTCTAAAATCTCCAAAAGAAAAAATCCGGTCGCCATTTCTTGGTACCAGGAGCAAGGTTATTTACCGGAAGCTTTAATTAATTTTTTGTGTTTACTAGGGTGGTCTCATCCTGAAGGCAAGGATGTTTTCCCAATCGAAGAATTTATCAAGAATTTTTCTTTTGAAAGGATTTCCAAATCAGCTCCTATTTTTGATTTGAAAAAATTGGATTGGCTAAACGGAGTTTATCTCAGAAAAAAAACAGACAAAGAATTAAAAGATTTGATAAAACCTTTTAATAAAGAAGGTATAAGTTTTGATTTAATTGATAAAATTATACCCTTAATCAAAGAAAGAATGGTTAAGCTTTCGGAATTTGATACATTAACAGAATTTTTTATCAAAGAGCCTAAGATAGAAGAAAAGTTAATTTTAGAAAAAGGTGGTAAGGATAAAAAAATTATCAAAGAAGAATTCGAAAAAGTTTTAGAGGGGATTGAAGAAATAAAATGGACAAGAGGTGATTTAGAAGAATTTTTTCGTAGTTTGGTTCAAAAACAAAATTACCACTTGGGAAAGTTTTTTATGGCGATAAGAATCGCTTTAACTGGTAAAATTGCCACCCCGCCTCTTTTTGAGACAATGGAAGTTTTAGGTAAAGAAAAAACTCTTAAAAGATTAAAAAAAGTTATTGACGATTTTTAAGTGAAGAAATATTTTTGGTTAACTCTTTTTCTTTTTATCGCTTCCCGTTTTTTCTTTTTAGCCAACTATCCTCATTTTTATGATTCTCCTGAATATTTTCGTGAATCACAATCTTTAAGTTTTTTTGATTCCTTAAAAACCTCTCATGAATCAATTCATCCCGTATGGTTATTTTTAACTCAAACTTTTCAAAAAATAGTTCCTCAAAGCAACGTTTGGGAAATAAGTTTAATTGCGGCTGTTTTTGGCTTGGTTGGTTTTGTTTCTTTTTACTTTTTAATCAAAAGAAATTTTAATGAAAAAATAGCTCTTTTTTCATCAATTCCCTTGATTTTCTTCCCCCACTTATGGCTTTTACAAACTAATGTTTTGCATGAATCACTGGATTTTGCTTTATTTCTTTTAGGCTTATTATTTTTTGATTTTTTCTTAACCAAGAAAAATTTTTCTTGGTTTTTATCATCAATTCTTTTTTTGAGTCTGGCTATTTTTGATTTTGTCGGCATTCTTCTTTGGTCACCGGTCTTTATTGGTTTGACCATTTTAAGATCAAAAAAAATTAGCTTACAAAGTGTTGGTTGGAGTGTAGCGGCGATTGTTTTGAGCTTTTTTTTGGCTGTGGGCGGTTTATATCCGATATCCCATTTAAAAGTTTTGCTCTTTGGTTATGGAAGTGGGGGAATTTTGTCAAATTGGGGTTTTTTGAGTATTTTGAGAACATTAAGAAACGATGCTTTAATTTTATTTTATGGTTATTCTTTGTCGGCAATTTTAGTGTTAATCATTACAGGAGCCTATCTTGTTAAAAAGAAAAATTGGCCGGTTTTAATTTTCTTTCTGTCTTTTTTCCTGCCCTTTTTACTAACTGGTAAATTTTGGTATGGAGGGTTGCTTGGCCGCTATTCGGCGTTAATAGCTTATCCCTTGGCCTTGCTTTTAGCGATTATGCCCTGGCGGAGGATTTATGGAGTTTTAATTTTTATTTTATTTTTAAGTTTTCTGCCATCTTTTGTGGTTTACCAACAAAAACCAATTCCTCAAATTCAGACTGGTTTAATTGAAAAAATTAATCTTCAAAAAGAAGATTTACTTGTTTTATCTGATTATCAAAGACCGCAATTGGAATACAACAATGCCCTTTACATTAATGGTGATGAAAAAATACAAAAGATAATTGAAGGAAAAATTGTGGAGAAATTATCTCAAAGTAACAGGGTTTTTATTTCCCAACAGGCGATTGATTTTCCTTATTGGCAATATGATGGCCAGCAAATTCATATTATTTCCAAAGGGAACAAAAACAAAGCTCAGTTGAAAGAATTTTTAAAAGACAAAGAGAAAAAATTAGTGGCCGAAGATAAAAATTATCCCTTGTTAAATCTTTATCAACTTCAAAAAGAGGTGCTTTCTTTTAAATAAATCCATTTTCCAGGTGTCTAAGTCAAATAACATTCGCTCTATCATTTTGGACTCTGTTCCACCTCTAAAGTAGGAACTTGTATTGACCTTGACAAAATAACGGGCCTATGTTAACGTAAGACTTATCACGATGAGAGGACTACCAAAGGGTTTCATCCCGAGGGAATGCCTCTCTTTTTATTATTTCCTTATTATTTCCGCTTCCGTAATTTATTCTTTAGTAGTTCGATATTCACGATGAATGGGGCAAATTTTCTAAGGAACGATGAATACTTTTTATTTGGGACAACAATCTTAGCCAGTTTGTTATTATTTGCTAAATATTCAACTAAGCAATAAAAGTCTCCATCCCCAGAAACAATAATTGCTTTATCGTAATCTTTATATTCAATCATTGTGTGGAGAACAAGCTCAGCATCCACATTCCCTTTAATTTTTACTTTCTTTTCTTTACTTATTTCTAGAACTGGTTTGAAAATCACAATATAACCAGCTTTTTGGAGAAAAGTATAAAGCTGGTGATTATAGGGGATATAGCCAATGAATAAAAAGGCTTTTTCTACTCGATATTTTTCCTTGAGGTAAACTCAGAAGCGGGCAAAGTCAAGTTTCCAACCCTGACTTAAAACACCTAAGTTTAGATTATTGCTATCTATAAAAGCGAAAACTATCTTTTTTATTTTCCTCATATTTTTATCCCACCTTCCAGGTGTACTTGGTACTTTGGTTGCTAAACAAGCTTGGCTGTCACCTCTCTTCCAACAAAAAAACCGGTTTGCACCGGTTTGCTCTTGTCTTACTCTAAATTAGTTAAGTTGGTTTGTCAAGATGATTTTTGGAATTATTAAACAATTTCCTCAATTCTAACTTTGCTTGTTCGAGAATTTTTTTGCGTTCGGGATTGAGGTTTTTGCCGGCGCGGTTGATGTAAAAATTTAACATACTCATTGCCGATTGAAAAGGAGAGGCCTTTCTTCTTAAAGAATTTTCTGCCGAATTTTTTAAAGAAACAGCAATTTTTTGAGGATCGTTCCAGGCAAAAACTCCTTCTTCCAAATCAAGAGCAAAACTATGTTTGGCAACATAACCAGACCAATTTTTCTTTTTGGTCATGAATTTAACTTTATTATAACCGAAGGTTTCAATCTTTGTTTATAAACCAAAAGTGCACAATTTTTAATTAAGTTTGTAGACAAAGTAATTAAGAATTGAGGCAAAACTGACCCACAAAAGATAGGGAATCAGCAATAAACCAGCGGTGTTATTAATTTTGAAAAATTTGAATATAGTTAATAGAATTAAAAACCACAAAATAATAATATCTAATAAAGCCAAAAAAGGTGAGTGAAATTTAAAAAAGAAAAAAGACCATAAAACATTAAAGATTAATTGAGCAAGAAAAAATCCTAAAGCTTTTTTAACCCCTTTCTTTTTTAAACCTTTCTGCCAAACAAGAAAAGCGGAGATTCCCATTAAGATAAAGAGCATTGTCCAGACTGGGGCAAAAAGCCAATTGGGTGGGTTAAAAGATGGTTTGGCTAAAGAGGCATACCAAGTTGGGATTGAGGGGGTGGTAAAAATTGAACCAAGAAAACCGGCCAAAAGGCAAATAAGAACTGAGATAGCTAATTTGCCAAGATAGTTAATCTTCACTTATTTAATGCTAATTAATTCTATTTCAAAAATTAGAGTTGAGTTGGGGGGAATGGCTGTTCCTGCTCCTTGTTCACCATAACCTAATTCTGGCGGAATAGTCAGTTTTCTTTTGCCCCCAACTTTCATACCCAAAAGACCTTCATCCCAACCCTGAATAACCTGGCCGACACCGATTTGAGTTTCAAAAGGCTGATTACGATCATAAGAGCTGTCAAACTTTTGACCATTAGCGAGCTTGCCTAAATAATGAACAGTAATGACATCACCGCTTTTAACTTCTTTTCCCTGCCCGATTTTTAAGTCTTCTATTTTTAATTTTGTTTCTGATTGAGCTGAAGAAGAAGCTGGTAAATTGATTTGTTCTTCAGAGAAATTTGTGGTTTGATTAGTGTTGCTTGGCATTTTTTTAAGCAGATAATAACTTCCTAATATTAAAGCAAGCAAGACAATAAAAGCAATAATAATTTTTTTAATCATATTTTTCTTAAATTAATTTTATCATATCTTTATGATTTTTAAATTCTTTGATACAAACCAATAAGCATATCTTTATTGAGAATATGACCTTGCATAGAATTTTCTAAATCTTTTTTTCTTGAATTTGAGGGGAGATTTAAGATTGTATCTAAGACATAAATTTTGAATTGGTAATGATGAATCCCTGATGGTGGGCAAGGCCCGTCATAATTTTGCCTGCCGGAATCATTTGTTCCTTGAATAGCGCCTTGAGGTGATTCGTTTTCAGAAATAAATTTAATTGTCGGAGGAATATTCCAAACCAACCAATGAACCCAATCGCCACTCGGCGCATCAGGGTCATCAACAATTAAAACTAAACTTTTAGCTTCTTTGGGAATATCAATAATTTGCAATGGAGGATTAATATTTTTCCCATCACAAGTATATTTTTGGGGAATCATCTGGTTGTTTTCAAAAACAGTACTTACAATTTTCATTTTACTCAAGCATAGAGATCTCTTTTCCAAACCGAAATGATTTTTATGATTCCATCTTTTTCCTCTTGTTCTTCCTTTCTGGATTTAATTCTTTCCTGTATTATGGCAAACATCATAAGGGAATTAAGAAGGAAAATCAATCCTAAATTTTTGGCACAAGGGCTTTCAGGAGTGCTTCACGGATGTTTTTTCCACCAAACCAACCATTGAGATAGATTACCGCATGCTTATTTTTATTCCAATTCTGGAGGTAATATTGATCAATATGCCCACCCCTTTTTAAAAGGATGGCAACCAGCTCGTCGACTGAAGATTTTGTATTGATATCTTATTATACCACATAAGTATATCCTGATTGCCCAGCAATTTTTTTATACGACTGCAGTCTCCAGCAGTTTTACGAGTGTCCGTTTGAGCGTTTCGATGCTTTTTTTGTCATAGATAGAACATGTAAATGCCTGTTTCTTTTCTTTGATAAATAGTTTCGTGACTTTTTCAATAATTGCGGTGTTGGCAAGGTCTGTTTTGGTCAGAAGAATGTATTCCGGTTTTGTGAGTAAAGTGGGATTAAATTGTTTAAATTCTTCCCTGATAATTTTATATGCCTGATTTGGGTTTTTGTTTGTCACATCTATACAGTGCAGAATTATTTTCGTTTTTTCGATATGGCGCAGGAAATCAATTCCCAATCCTTTGCCGCGGGAGGCCCCTTCAATAAGTCCGGGAATATCCGCAATAGGATGTGTGTCCAATATACCGACGGTGGGGTCAAGCGTCGTAAACGGATACGCGGCGACGGTGGGCCGGGCGTTGGTAAGAACTCTCAGAAGACTGCTTTTGCCGGCATTTGGTAGTCCGATGAGTCCTATTTCTGCAATCAGCCGGAGTTCCAAAAGTAATTCACGCTCTTGCCCAAGTTCACCTTTTTCCGCAGTTTTGGGAGTCTGGTTTAGGGAACTTTTGAAGTTGACATTTCCTCTCCCGCCGCGTCCGCCTTGGACGATCAAAATCGGTTTATCTGCCTGGATGATTTCAAGCGTGTCACCAGTTATCACATCAGTCACTTTCGTCCCCAACGGGATAAGGGTGGTGATATCTGCGGCTTTTTGCCCGTTCTTTTTTTGCTGCATGCCGTCTCTACCGTTTTTCGCGATGATTTTTTTCGTATACCGGAATTCCCGAAGATCTGTGACATTTGTCGATCCGACGAAGTAGATATTCCCGCCGTTTCCCCCATTGCCGCCATCCGGACCACCCTTACTCGTCTGGCCGCTATGGAGCAGTGACACCGACCCGTTCCCGCCATTTCCGGCTTTGACCATAAGCGTGATATTGTCTACTAACATGGCTCCATTGTAGCACGGCTAGGGGCTTTCCAGAGGCTTAGCACGTGATTTAAGACTGATTTGGAGTAAAAGCTGTGTTGTTCTGGTTGGGAGCGGGTTGGTCTAAAACCCATTCCCTCCTACTCTGTAAACGTACCCTTGCTTACTTCTAAAAACTTGTTATATATTTGCATCAACTCTTTTAATTTTGGCGGGATCTCAGGAAACTTTAAGTTATCAATTTGGGCTAGGGGAATAATTTTTGCGCTTGTGCAAGTTAAAAATGCGCCGTCAAAATTTCCCAACTTACCAAGAGGAATATTTTCCTCCTTAACAATAAATCCATTTTTCTTGGCGGCCGCAATCACAGTCTGTCTTGTTATGCCTTTTAATACTTTTTCTTTTGGGGGTGTGGTAAGAGTTGTGCCTTTAATGACAAAAAAGTTAGTTCTGGAACCTTCTAAAACGTTGCCTTTGTCATCAAGAAATAGCATATCGTAATGTCCTTGCCTGCTGGCTTTTGTGTAATACAAATAACTCCGTAGCATGTTTAGCGTTTTGGCGTTCGGCAAAAAGCGCTCGTATTGAACAGTCTCCACTGTTGCCCCGCTGGAATACAATTTTTTGTCTGGAAAGAGAGGAGCAAGAGGTAGAATAAAAAGGAGGGCATCTTCAGCCTCTTTTCCACCAATTAAGAGTATCTTTATATTGCAGTTTTCAACATTATTTTTTTGAACTACTTCTTGAATGTATAGGTTGATTTTTAGGGGCGTAAATATATGTTTAAGGTCAATAATCTTTGCCGATTGTAGTAACCGTTCGATATGTTGTTTTGCAAAATATAGTATTTTATTTCGAACTTTTAGGTTTTCATATACCCCAAAACCATATTGATAGGCAATATTTTCCAAAGGAATTGTTGCCTCAGATAAGGGTAATAGTATTCCGTTTTTGGAAAAGTATTGAATAGTCATACTTTGCAGGCTTTCTCAAGTCCATTTTTTATCTACTCACTTCAGATATTTATCAATGTTTGATAAATGCTCTTGATAAGTTTTGGCACAGTGAATTTGTCGATTTGAATCATGTAGGTAATATAAGTAATCTGTTTCTGTTGGGTTTAAAACGGCTTCAATTGCGTCAATTCCCGGATTACAAATTGGATGTGGAGGCAACCCTTGATATTTATAGGTGTTATATAGAGAATCAATCTCTGTTATATCCTCAGGCTTAATAGGGATCCACCAACCTTTATCAGTTTTACCTCGTGCATATTGGACCGTAGCATCGACCTCTAATTTCATCTCTTTTAAGAGTCTATTCCAAAGAATCCCGGCGATAAGCGGCATATCTTGTTTACCTGCTGCCTCTCTCTGAACGACAGAAGCAAGTCTTAATCCAGTTGTCCAAATGATATTTTGTTTTGTAAACTGATCAAGATAAGGGGCAAGCTTTTCATTAAAACGGTTAATCATGCGGTTAGCGATATCTAATCCATTTTCTTTCGTAGGAATAAGATAAGTATCAGGGAAATAAACTCCTTCAAAATAATCAAATTTCATGGCCGTATAGGTGTTATTCCATTTATCTAAATCATTACTGCTCCAGTTAAAAGTTTTAGCTAGAATTTCACCGATTTCTTCTTTTCTTAGCCCTTCCGGAACAACTATCCATTTCATATCGGGTGAGCTTGTAAGTTTATCTGCAACTTGCCAAACGTTTAGATTTTTCGAAAGAAAGTATCCTCCCGACTCAATCTTATCGTGTTTCCCTTTAATGGTTAACGCTAAGTTAAATGCCCAAGTATTACGAATAAATCCCTGGTTTTTTAGCTTATCTATTATGCCTGGTTCAGCAGTTTTCAATGCAACTGTAAAAACCTCTTCCTTTTGAGATTGAAGTTGTGGGGCATTAAATAACATAAAAGAAGCAATCAACCAACCCAAAACGATAGCTAAAACAACTCCTCCAACAATCAGCATTGTTTTATTTTTTATCATTAAACAATTTTACCATAACAAAAAAGACTGTTATATTGGCCTAAAATACATTTGTTGGGACTCCAGAACGATTTCCGAACCGCTAAGGAAAGTTTATCAGAAGAGCTTTGATTTTTTACAATTTAATTTTACAAAATCACTTTTTAAAAGCAGTTATTAAAGGCTTAACTGCCAAGATTAAGCCAATTATTAAAAACCATGCCCAATGAGCACTCATTACCCAATTTGCGAATCCACCCCAAGCAGAAACCAAAAACAAAGTGACAAAGAAAACAGCTAATTTGGTTAAACCTATATCCCAAATTCCAAAATTTTTAAAATTCATTTTTCACCTCCTTTCTGTTCGTCAAAATTACTATTTATTTTACACTTTAATCTTACCATGTTGTTAAAAATAAGTTTAATTTA
>Ga0268276_1003697_pt1 | contig 11588 bp, 11 predicted proteins | sample saktaG_4_FD_190145 | JGI IMG/M metagenome (GOLD analysis project Ga0268276, IMG submission 190145) | Saline water microbial communities from Sakinaw Lake, British Columbia, Canada - sak_2010_1_5_45m | ecosystem: Environmental > Aquatic > Non-marine Saline and Alkaline > Saline ...
AACTAAAGAAAATCTAGATATTACAACTCCAATAGGTAATGCAATGGTTAGCATCATAGCTTCATTTAATCAAATGCAAGTAGAAATTCAAAATGAGAAAATTAAAGATGGTATATCTAATGCTAAATCAAATGGCAAGCAACTCGGTAGAAAACGGATTAGTGTTGATAAAGTAAAAATGATTAAAGCCCTCAAAAATGAAGGCTATACTAATTCTGAAATCGCAATACAATTAAATATTTCAAAAAGAACAGTAATCAATTATATGCATATGACATATTAATCAAGTTGATAGCAATTAATTTAAATAAAATACTTTCAAAACATGAATCGTCAACAAACTAATTCATCATTTCAATCCTGGAGATGATGTGAAGTTTTTGGAACACTTTTATCACTTGGTCTTTAGTTACACTTATCTAAGAATAAAAACTCTCCAAAAGACGATCGTCAAACTTGATGAGGACTTCTATTCAAAATGAACATTACTAAATCCTCTAATTAGATAAGCGGTATTGATTATAAGAGATATCTTTTTAGATAAATAGCCTCTTCAAATTCTTCAAGAATATTAGTCGAATAGATGAAATTCTCTAGATCAAACGAACTCACAGAAACACTCTTGTAGCCATGTTCAACTAGAAACATTTTTATGTGATTTATAGCTTTCTTTGTTTGAGCAATAGTTTCATCATCATATGACATAATTTGATGTTGAAATTCACCTAGATCTAAAATTGACATACTAGCGTACCATGTTAAAGATATTAATTCTATTTCTATGTTGGATTCAAAAGTATCTTTGTTATTAATAATTGATAGTAAGTGCTTTATAAATTGCATTGCATTGAAGCGTGTCAATTTTTTGTTTTTTATTTGTTCTTCAAAGTGCTTAAATAATTTGATCCATCCTTCAATTTCATAATTAGAAAAAACTGAGAAATTATAATATTCACTATTTTTGTACTTTCCAATATTTTTCAACGAAGAAGTCAAATTTGTGTAATATGGTTCAAACAGTTTGGCTTCAATCATTATTACTTTCTTTTCGTTATGCAATTCTGCATCTATATTAGCTTTACCTCTATCATTATTTTTATCGAGGTTTAACGGATGCCTTTTGACTTCGGGGATAAATTTGGTATAATTATCCCCTTTAAAAGCGAGTGCAAATGTTCTATTAATACCGCAAAAAATATTGTATGTCATAGTAGATGATGAAGCAATTGCTCTCATTTCATTTTTTGCTTTTTCTGTATAATATTGTGATAATCCAGATAATTTCAATGGAAAAATAAGGTTATCATCGATAGAAACAGTGTAAGGTATATAATTGGGAGTTTCACTTCTAGATTCGTTGACAATACTTACATCGGGCTTTACATTCAATAATTTTAATTCGAGTTGTTTTCTTATAAAATTTTGTATCTTTATGGAAATAGCCATATTATCGCCTCCTCTTCTGATTTAAGTTAGATATTATTTCCTGCAAATAATTTTCCTGTCAATTCCTTCACTATCATAAAATTAACAATATATTAAATATCTTATATATATTTTTCAACTGATGATATTATTTCGATTTGAAATTCTCAACATTTTTATATATGAAGAGTAATAATTCATTACTTAAGTATTAATATGTGATTGATATTGACAATTGTAACTTCCAATTGCTATGCTTCATCTTCAATGATCTTGTTCTGCGCAGATTATGGATTTATGATTATTAACTTATTAATTTTCCGACACTGGAACATTCGATGATATTAATACCTGCCTCATAATAAGCTTTGTCGGGATCAGGTCTTACTTGTTTATAACCTAATCGATTTAATTCCTTATCCTCGTCTTTAGAAATCCAGGCTATTTTTTTCTTGCTCAATAATTGATTTACATTTTTTTCGTTCAATTTATCGTTAACATAATAAAATTGTAATTCTTTTTTAAATTCCAAACCAGTAGTATAATGTTCAAACACAAGAAAATTCCTTAAATTGGCATTTTTACCAGTTGATTTCAATCTCACAGTAGTTCTCCAATTACATTTTAATAAATCAACTTTCTCATCAGTGATTTCGCTAAGTATATGTTTTGCCTCTTCACTATAACACACTTGTGTTGATTGAAAAAACTCAAAACTTCTATAAATACTGCGATATATGGTTGAAAATGCCATGCTTTTCTCTCCCTCATTTGAATATTTAGTCCAAGCAATTAGTTGCTTTATAAAAAAATCTTTTTGCTTAATCATTTTCATAAGTCTCCTCTCTTGTTTCTTTTAAAAAAATACTGATATATCACAAGGGTCTATTTTGTTCTGCAAATGAATCTAAGTTTATCCAAAATAGCAACCATTGCCCATGTGTCCTGCTTACAGTACTCCAACATGTTACGATATGTAATCTTTCGTTCCTTTTCATCTAAATGTGGCATATTGTAATAAGCAATTTGAGCTTGTTGCCCATTTTGAACTTCTTCGAGTTTTTTATAGTTTAGTTCGGGAACAAAAACTGGCAGGACTTGTTTAATTGAATATGAACGTTGGAAATTCTCGTCATAATATACTAGCGTCTCCCTTTGTTTTTTACTAAAACCGAGTTGTTCATATAAGTTTTTATTTCCCCTTACTAAATAGAGTAAATCAAATATTCGATTTCTTATACTTGTCAAATGTTTTTCATATTGGGGAAACAGCTGAATTAGTTCCTTAATACGACCAGATTCAAATCCTTTGTTATAAACGATAACATTACCTTGGTTTATAGGTATGTATTCAATCATTTTCTTAATAAGGGCTTCGCGATGATCTTCATGATCTAGGGCTATATAAAAGTAATTAGAATCCTTTTCGACAACTTGACTTTCGTGTTCAATATGTAATGAGAATTGAAATAAAGATTGCTGATAAGGTTTTTCTCCAATATACCGTGGTAATGGGCTTGCAAATGATTCAAAATCAAGATGGTAAAGCGGATACTTCAGAGTTTTTATTCCTTCGCTTATCATTTCCTTTTCAATATAAGGTTTTCCACTTTTGATGACATCATATTGTATTTGCTGAACTTTACTTAACCACTCTCTAGGAATGTCTAGAATACCGGTTATGCCTTCTTCAACCAAATCATAAACATCATGTGGTGGTGTCTCTTTGTCTCTACTGTCCTCCTTGAAACCTTTGCCATAGTTTCGATAAGCAAATAAAGAATTATTTTGCGGTACTTTCTTTTCACTTAAACATATATTGATAAAAGGACATTCTCGTGTTGCATGATCTTTTTGACAATGTTTACCCATATGCACAGGTGTAGCTTGCATCATGTTCAATCGGGAATTGATTTTTTGGATCTCATTACTAATTTCTGGTTGCAAATCCTTTGTTACTTGGGTAAGGTCAATAAGTGTGATAATATCCATAGGATTATATATAGGATTCTTTGAATCATCCTTTTTGCCATCATAAACATATTGGTGATTAAGCACTGCTAAAAAATATGCCTTGGGTTTGTTATTTTTATTTGAATGTTCATTTATAAATCTCTGATATGCCAAATCATAAACATATTTTCCCGTTGCTTCGTATTTCATCATAAGTTTTTTTCTATGGTGTTGATATTTCTTCTCGTCAACGTCGATTCCTAATTCACCTTTTAATCTATAAATACCCAGTTCATCTACATCAAAGATAGAAATATGCTCTTTGCTTACCTTGTAGCCTAAATTGATAAATTTACTTGAAGTAGATGCTTTTGTTTCAATGATTCTACTCATCTGATTATCTTCTTGATAAGCATCTAGGAATGCAAAAAAATGAAATCCCTCAATTTCTGTTTCAATATATTTTTGTTGGAAAGTATTACGATCTGATATGACTTGTCCACCAAATAAAGTTTTTACTTTAGTAGCTGCCATTTGCTCAATCAGTTCATATTGTGGTTGTAACAAGCGAATCAGTTCAGCTCCATCATCTTTAGAGAGGGGATCAAAAGTATTGTCTTCTTCAAAATCACTTTCATCATAGTCGAGATTATCATGCAAACTCTGAATGAGGTCTTTCTTTTTATCTTCCAACTCCTGTGTATATAAGTCTTCTAAAGATTCATCAAATGAAATGACAGCTTTATCCCCCAGATAAGTCGTTTCTTCAAGTGCAACATATCTATCACATCTTATATAATTGAAAAACTTGGTTTTGGAAATCTTCACAATATCGACTCCTTTATACTTATTATACACAATACATTGCTTACCTATGTTTCATTTTCTAAAAATTGATTCCAATTCGGTCAAATGTTTGTTTCTCATCTTGATAATTGAATTAATGTCGATTTGTTTTGCTTTTTTGGCGCTAATCTTCAACGATTTTCCTATATTTAGATAAGTTCTTTTTTCCCCACCCTTCAATCCCCAACGCAATTCAACAACTTTCCTTTCAATGTCTGATAACTCTTCTATACATTCTTCTAGTACGATTATATGAGTATCCATATAAAATTCATGGGGAGTTTTTTCATTGGATTTGCATATATCTAACAAGCATTTTTCCTGATTTGAACTATTTATGATAAGTGAATCAAGTGATAGAATTTTACTATCAATGAGTTGTGTTATTTCAAAATATTCTTTTTCACTTAGATTTAATATTTGATTTTTAAGTTTTCTTATTTGTGTTAATTTATACTCCGGTATTCTAATCAATCGAGATTGATTGGATAAAGCTCGCATAATTTTTTGCTTAATAATTGGAACGGCAAACGTGGAAAATCGAATACCTCGAGTACCATCGTATTTCTTTACTGCGTGTATTAGCCCGAGATTTCCTTCTTGTATAATATCCATAAATGGCAATCCCAAATTTTGGTAATTTTTCGCTACATGAACTACAAGCCGATAGTTACTTTCAATCAGTTTTTCTCTAGCCCTATTAGCATCTATTTTATCTTCAAACTCTTTTGATTGTTCGCTACTATTCATTATTCTAGAAAGATTTTTTTCTTCATCGAATGATAATCGCTTATAACTTCCAATATCCTTTAGATAATTGGTTAAAATATCCATTTTGCTCTCTTTCTAGACATTATTATGAAACATCATTTTTGCTATTTCATATGATAAAGATTGAAAAATCTTTAACCGTCTTTCGCCAATCCACCATCCAATTAAGTCCAATGAAATATTAAATGAGGATCTTGAGCAAAAGTAAAATTCATCGTAATATGATATTTCATGATATTCAAAAAGCAATTGTTTAATTGTAGTTGTAAATAAACGTGATATAAAAAATTCAGGTTCTAATGATTCGTGATATTTTTCTTCATATTTGCGATTAAAATAATAAACCATAGTATCTTTTAAATGTCTTCCTTTATAGCCATAGTTTTTTTCTACATAGTCTGATAAATTAAACTGCTCATATCCACTTGATTGACTAATTAACCCATAAAAATTGATTGAGCGACTATTATGAAAGAATTTATGAATAGAACAGTTACTTAAATTTGTATTGTTTACTCTTGATTGTTTAATTATTAGTTCGTAACAATTCTTTTTCTTTACGATGCCGTTCTCATCATTCTCATCTAGTAGTATTTGTAAAATGTCTTTTTTGTTTTTTGCTTGTACAAATACCAAAAAATCTTTCTCATTGATGCTTATCTTCATGGTCTTCCTCCTTTAAAATTTCATAAAATAAATATGCACAATCAAAGGTCATGTTCCAGATAGGATAAATTTTTTCTAAGACGATAAATTTATAAATGGCATCTATCAATTTTTGAAATGTATTAATCGGTGTTTTTTTGAGCAACAGGTATCTCTTATTAATTAATTGAGGTCTTAATGAAGTAAAAAACCTTGATGATAAATTTTTTTTTACTGTTTTTTCAATTGATTTATCCCTATGAATCAATCTTTCACAAATGTCAGCTAAAAATAAGTCATCAGTCAATTCCCCAATAATATCACTAATAACTAAATAGTCTGAATTCCTAAACCCATCATTACTAATAATGGATTCTTTGTCAACAAAAAGTTCAGTTCCTTCACGATGATAAAATGTTGCAAAAGAATCACCCAAAATTGAATTAATCAACAAATCTTTACATTCAGAATTCTTTTCAATAATCATAATGGCTGTTTGCCCATCTATTGAAATAACTTGAAAACGAGTCTTCAGTTTATCAATTCCTAGTTTAATCATTGTGATAATCTTTTGAAGATCCTCCGAAGAAATAATAATTATCCCATTATCAAGGTTTCTCATTCTTTTGAAATATGAAATGCACCGTTTAATCGCTTTCTCATGCTCTGTAATGTTATTAGATGCAATATTGTGAAGTAACAATATCCTACTTTTCTCAGATATAAATGGATAAATGATATCAAAAAAATTAGAAGACTCACTTTGTAACGGTACTTCCATTCCATTAGGTAATTTTACAAGGTTTAATTTAACTTTTTCATAGTGATTCAGTAAACTTCTCATAATTCTATTCATTTATCTTACCTCCAAAGATTTTAATGGCTGTATTAATATCCATATCTTTGTAATACTTAACTTTTTCATGATTCATCATATTTTTTCCAATATTAACAACACTGTCTGTATATCTCGATGGTGAATCTTCATAATACGATATCAAAACTCTTGCTAGACTATTAAAGAATAATGAATTGATATGTGGAAGTAAGCCAGCAACTACTTCGTCATCTATGTTATCAAGAAAAAGAATCAGTGCCATCTCTTCTCCTTGAATGCCTGGAAAAGATTCAATTAATTTCAACACATAATATTCATTAAAGAATTTATGATTTATTATAATCTCATGACTAGTGATTAAAGCGATTTCTAATTGATGTGCATAGTATCCATAGCAATCCATTGTTGAGATAATTCGCATGTATGAATATATTTCATAGGCATCTTCTATTCGAATTGATATCTTGTTTTCAGTCTCATCGCAAATGCCTTTTAACCTCTTTTTCATTAAGTCTAATAGTAATTTACTGTCGGTTCCATATAAATATATTTCAACAACTTCATTATTTTTTATGCTTTTATATTTCTGATAGGCATCTATAAATCTTTTCGTATCAATTGAATCAAATGTATCATCTATAATAATTTCATCTCTAGATTCAATCTTTGTTGTTGCTAAAAGAAAGTAACTTAGATAAACTGGATTTCTTGGTATTTCCAATGAAAAAACATAACCTGGTAATTCTAAAGTATTCTCAATTTTTTCTTGTTCCATTAATATTTGATTCAACTTTATCCATGCTCTTATCATCTATGACTCCTCACTTAAATTCGAATTATGGTACCAAACGGTGGACTAGACTCAGTATTATTGATTGCCCATATAACAGGAATACCTTTCGCTTTATCTTGATTTGGATATCTTCCTTTACCATCAGTGATAACGATAACAAGCACTAAATCTGTTCTTGAAAAATATTTATCTAATTCGGAGAAAATGATGTGAAAATTAGTACCTCTAGTTGACTTAACACTTTTTATATAGTCATCGATTTCATCTACTCTTCGTATTTTCTTAGGTTTTGTAACAATTGTTGAAAAACATGAAACATCAAGCTCGAGGTTTCGATGATGTCTAATTATCGACACTAGTTCACCTAATGCATCACCAATATTTTCATCCATTGATCCTGACACATCAATAAGTAACCATACACTTTTCAGTGTTCCTTCATCATAATAGAAATCTGGTAATAGAACATCAGAAAATCTTTTATCTGTTCTTTGGTAAACAAAATCATAGTTACTTTTGATAAGAAAACTCTCTAAAACTTTCTTCCATGGATAAAATTGGTTATTATCTTTTAACCACGCATGGATGTACTTGTTAAAAACCTCACTACCATATGTTTTAATGCTTTCATTAAGTATGTTCTTAAATATCTCAATTTCTTCAGAACTTAACTCAATCCATTTATCATGTGAATCGAGTATACCTGAAGATTGATTTAACTCTAAATATTTATAAATCATCTCTGGTGTTTCATCTACGCCATCAGCCTGATAATCTTCACCAAGTATTGGTTTAAGTTCGCCATAAGAGACCCCATAATTGATAAGAATATCATTGACAACTATGTCACATGCAACATTAAACTTCTGATGATCCTTGCCAATTCCTCGTCTGGGGTGATCAAGGAGAATGTGCATTAATTCATGAAAGATAATAAAATCAAATGAATCGTCAGAAAGATTGTTCATAAATTCTCGGTTATAAAATATTCTTAATCCATCTGTTGCAGCAGTTACTATCGAGTTATCTTCAATAACATGAATATACTGCAATATAAATCCAAGCAATGGATTATCAAGATATAATTTAGTTCTAAACTTAACCAATCGCTCTTCAACATTTAATATCATTTTTGCCCCTCTAGAATTCGGATTAACTCTTGGTACTCATCGATTTCAGTCAAGTTATAGGATACAGGTTCATACTGTAGAATCTTGCGAAATACCCTTAGTGCAAAGTCTGTTGGAAACCTTTTAATGAATGATAAAATATTTATTATATATTTTTTAGTTTCAATAAACTCTTCTATTCTTGACTCTATAGCAGTAATAAAAGCATGGATATCCTCTAGTTTCTTAGGAATGTCGACTTCTTCTCCTAAGATAATTGGATTGATATCATACCCTTGAATATCATTAACAAGAAGTCTTGTCATATTTTTACCAAGAACTGTTCCTATTAAGTCTCTATGCTGGGTCAATTCTCCATCCATATGATACATTAGTTTTGATAACATCTCCCATGTTCTGGGAGTAATGATAATTGGACTTTTGGTGGACAAGTCTTTCGTGTAAAACTTATCGGGATGTTCATTAAGAAAATCGATGATTTTATGATGAATATGATGCTCGTTTGCCCATGTAAGCCATTTTTGATAGTTAGGGTATAATTCTATATGCATAAATCGATTACGAAGTGCAGTTGGCATTTCATAGCTAACCGCATAATCATCCAATCTATTTCCGGCAGCAATCACAAATGTATTGCTTGGTAGTTTATGCTCACCTAGTCTTCTATCAAGTGCAATCTGATATGCTGATGCTTGAAGACTTGGGGGAGCTACAGTCAGTTCATCAAGGAAGAATATATTGATTGTTTTCGGGTCATCAACTAGATTGAAGATTTCAGGTTTCAACCAGATAGATGTCATATTGTCTTTATTTACTACGGGGATGCCTCTCAAATCCACGGGAGTAAAAAGTAATAATCTAATATCTGTGACATAAGTTTTTAATCCAGTATTTTTTTCAAGTTGTCTGGCTATTTCACCTATTGCCTGACTTTTCCCAACACCTGGTTGACCATGCAAAAATACCGAAGGGTGTTCTTCTATTTGGCCTGCTTTTGTAAAAAGTGTGAATGATTCAGTTAGCATATGAATAAGTTCATCGGTAGTAACTTCAACAACATCATTTGATGATTTCGTAATTGATTTCATTTTTCACCATTTCCCTTTCATTTTATAGCTACATAAATTTTTCATTTACTTGCTAGAGTTTTCATATCATTGCGCGAGAGGTATTTTACCATTCCCCTTAATCGCTAATTACTTGTCTATAACATACTCATGTTATTAAGTAAGTAAGTGGATTAAATTACCAAAGAACGAGATAAGAAAATAATTGTTGATGGTGTAATTATAAAAACACTTAACACTGTAATATAATACAAAATAAAATTTTTATGTTTGCAATATAAAAAAACTTCCTATTGAAAGTTTTAGTTTTAATACTAAGAAAGTAGGCTACACTTGAAAATCGAACCATTAATTGCTGAAATTCTTTTTATTCTAGCAGATGGTTATTGAGATATTTACCTTAAATATACCACTTGCACCTGTTCACTATGTAAAAACAAGTACTTCTATACCAATCATAATACAGAAAAACAAAATTAAAATAACTATAGTTTAATACACCATTACAATTGGCAAATTTTTCTTTGGTTTCTGCATGTTTAGTAGATGCAAAAAATAATGAGAAAATAAAAAAGGATTACACTTAGTTTATTTCAAAAAAATTCAACGACTCTATCTTTGATCTCCTTATCACAATAACAAAACATATGATTATCCCCCATCACATATTCCTTTCCTTGGTTATTTAAAACAATACCTCCAGCTTCCCTGACTAATAATAAACCAGGTGCTATATCCCAAAAGTTTGTAACATCCGTGTAAAGCATAATAAAAGATCCTTCAGCTACTGCAGCCAATTCATAACCGATAGTACCTAACATTCTAACTTTTATGTTTTCATGATATGCATAATCAAGCATTTGATGAAAGAAATGTTTATCTTTACCAGTGTTATGTGAAATACCAACTAAGCTCATGAGCATATTAGGTTTATTACTGCTGGTTACATATGTTCTCTTCCCATTTAAATATGCGCCTTCTCCTTTGATAGCATGAAAGACTTTATTTGCTCTAGGGACATAGATATATGATAAAACAATCTCACCTTGATCATAAAAAGCGATTTGATTAACAAATAAATCTAAATGATGAACATAATTGCTTGTTCCATCAATAGGATCTATGATCCATGTTCTATCTTTGAGTTCTGTGAATTTATTGAATTCTTCACTATGAAAGTTATCATTTGGGAATTCTTTTTTAATCACTCTAATCAGTTCTATTTCGATAAACAGATCTGAGGATGTGACGACTTCGTCTCTTTCTTTATATCCTACTTCTTTTTGTTGTAATTCTGTTAACTTGAAAATATCTGGTACTGATCTTTGCAACAACTCTAATTCTTTACTATATTTCATATAATCCTCCAAATTAACTTTATTCTTTTATCCAATCTTCTTTAAGCATAGTATATTTGAAACCACTTCTGAAAATCGGATTTCCATCTTCATCATTTTCAAAACTTTCTTTCCTTTTTTGAAGTCCTTCACTATGCATTCCGATTTTTTCCATGACTCTCCATGATGGTATGTTTTCTGGATTGCATCCAGCCTCTACTTTATATACATTCATTTTTATAAAACCATAATTAACCATAGCTTTTGCTGCTTCTGAACAATAGCCTTGATTGTAGTATTTTGGGTTGAATATATAACCCAATGAAGCATAAATATGCTCATTGGCACGATTTAATCCAAAATATAAATGTCCAATCAGTTTATTTGTTTCTTTGAGTATGACAGCATAAAAACAAGGGTCACCTAAAGTAGATTTAATAAACTCTCTAAGCCCCTCTTTCGTAAATGGATCCAAATCATCATACTTTAGAACATCTTCTCTACTCATGTACGCATACATTTCTAGATAATCTTCTTCGATCATTGGTCTAATCAATAGCCTTTTTGTTTCAATCATACTTACCTCACTCTTTATGCTAAAAATTGTTTATTTTTTATTTCTCTTCATTTTCTTATACAAAGTATACTCTTGAAATCCCTTAGGGAAATCTTCGATTGTCATAACAACCTTAAATCCATGTTTTTGATAGAATCCCAAGGCTTGAAACTCAAATGTTGTTACATAAACATTAACAACATTTCTTTTTACTGCTTCAGCTTCTA
>Ga0268276_1003698_pt1 | contig 11580 bp, 10 predicted proteins | sample saktaG_4_FD_190145 | JGI IMG/M metagenome (GOLD analysis project Ga0268276, IMG submission 190145) | Saline water microbial communities from Sakinaw Lake, British Columbia, Canada - sak_2010_1_5_45m | ecosystem: Environmental > Aquatic > Non-marine Saline and Alkaline > Saline ...
CCATATTTGCTTGCTTATTATATAGCTTTCGCACATCTTTAACAATCAAAAATACCTCGCCTACCGCCTTGACTTGTGGCAGTTAGTATGGCTTATGTATGATGAGGCTAGAGAGTGGTTCGGCGCGGCCTATCCGCAAACAATGGCCTTGCTCGCCACTATAAAAGGAGGCTAGAGAAACATGGAAAATTCAATACTAGTGAGAATATTGGCTCTTAAAACAGCGTCTTTACCTGAGCTGCAAAAGGAATATAGCGGCTTATATGACGGCAAAAAGGCGCCTTCTAACAATAAGACGTATCTGTGGCAAAGGATCGCTTATCGGATACAAGAGCTTGAATACGGCGGTCTTTCGGAAGAAGCGCATAATAAGGTAAAAGAACTGGCTTCTATATACGATCCTATTAACAATAAGGCGCTACGTTCGGATACTACGCCAAAACACCATATGTCGCGCGATAGGCGGCTTCCTATTCCGGGTACTATCATCAGTAAGAACTATAAAGGCACTGACATCCGAGTCAAAATACTCGAAAAGGGCTTCGAATATAACGGCAAGGTCTATAGGACGCTTACCGCGATAGCTAAGGAAATAACCGGATCGCACTGGAATGGATACCTGTTCTTCAATTTATAGGTGAACTATGGCTACTACAACCATCAAAAAAAGATTATATTGCGCCATCTACACCCGCAAATCTACAAGTGAGGGCTTGGATCAGGACTTCACGACTTTGGATAACCAGCGTGAGTCCGCGGAAAGCTATATCACGAGCCAAAAGAGCGAAGGATGGATAATATTGCCGGACCGATATGACGATGGCGGCTATACCGGCGCGAATACTGAACGGCCTGCATTGCAGACGCTTGTTGCCGATATTAAGGAAGGCAAGGTTAGCTGCGTTGTGGTCTATAAGGTCGATAGACTGTCGAGATCGCTTCTTGATTTTGTGAAACTGCTTGAGCTTTTCGAGAAACATAACGTCGTCTTTATCTCGGTAACTCAAGCATTCAACACCAACAACTCTATGGGACGCCTTACGCTCAATATATTGCTCTCCTTCGCCCAGTTCGAGCGCGAAATCATCAGTGAGCGCGTCAAAGATAAGATGGGAGCCGCGCGCAAGAGGGGTAAATTCATCGGAGGAATGCCGATACTAGGCTATGATATCGATAAGGTAAACCATAAGCTCATAATAAATGAGAAAGAGGCCGCGCTAGTCCGGGAGGTCTTCGACTTATACCTTAAAGAAAAGTCTCTTCTATCCGTAACCATGATCCTGAATGAAAAAGGCTGCAAGACCAAACAATTCACAAGTAAAACCGGCAGAGCCTTCGGTGGCACTAAATTCAAGAATACCGGTATTCAGCTTATGCTGAAGAATATCATCTATGTCGGCAAGGTCCGATATAACGGCGAATTATACCCGGGCCTGCATGAACCCGTCATATCTGACGAGATCTTCGATAAAGTCCGGGCTATTATCGCTAATAACCGCGTACGGCGCGATAATCCCAAGAATACGCACAATACCGGCCTCCTCAACCACATCTTGCGCTGTAAGGCCTGTAACAGCATTATGTTTCACACATACACCAGTAAAAAAGGACAGTATAAATACCGATACTATGTGTGCATGAACGCGCAAAAACGCGGTTATAAAAACTGCCCTACAAGATCTGTAAACGCCCAGCAGATTGAAGAAGCGGTCGTTGCCTCACTTAAGAATATAGCAGATAAGCCGGAGGCAGAGTCCTTAATTCATCAAAAGCTTGTAACTAAAAATGAACTTGAAGAGGCAATAATCGTAAATTCTCCTATTTGGGAGGCTCTATTTCCGCAGGAAAAGCATAAGGCTTTAAAACTGATGCTTAAAGAAGCGGCTTATAGCGCTCCTGACGGCAAGCTTGACCTTACGTTAAACCACGGCGGCATAAAGTTCTTATATCTGCTGCTGCATTCCGAAGATCAAAAGGACCTAAAACCCTTCGACAAAAGCTCAGGGTTTTATCCTGAGCCTGCCGAAGGATAAAATAGGCGAGGATTATATGAGCACCGATCTGAAATTTGAATTTAAGGTAGATATAAAGCCGGTAAGCCGCAAATCTTACAGATATTACATGGCTAAGATCGTTAATGAGCCGAGGTTACGCCAATATATGGTACTGGCTTATCAAATCCAGGAAACGCTTGACCGTGATAGCACCACAACCGCTAAGCAAATAGCCGCATGGCTTAATATGACGCCTCCTAGGATATGTCAGATTATGGATCTGCTGCTACTATGCCCGGAGATTCAACGGGAAATTCTATTATCTGAGAGTAAAAAATTATATGCCTTAGGCGAATATCATGTCCGCAATATAGTCAAAGAATCTCTCTGGGAAAAGCAAAAAGAGATGTGGAATACCCTCCTGCGCCAATCGTAGTTAATCGACTTACCAGCTATAACAATTGTTTCAAATTCCGCAAATATACCGCTACTAATCGATTAACTGGTAATGTGTTAACTGGGAGAGGAGGAGAGGTAAAAATCAAGAATTAATCGTGAGATTTGCTTAAATTGTGCAAGTGAGAGGTATCGCCGTTTATTAGAGCAATCTTCTTATCTTTTGACCAACGCTTGATTTGGGCTTCGCGCTTGAGGGCGGAGGATTGATTCGGTTGAGGCTCCTGGTAAACAAGCTTGACAGGGGTGCGAATACGCGTATAACTTCCGCCACTCTTATTATTATGCTCTTTCACACGTCGAGAAACATCTGTCGTAGTGCCGGCATAAAGAGAGCCATCTGAGCAGAGAATTATATATACATTCCACATATAGTCATTGTTTGTGGTTCGGCGCGCTCGCCTGAAGTAGGCGACAGCTCGCTTGCTCACCACACCCTGAGCAAGCGAAAAAACCTCCCGAGTTTATCTCAAGAGGTTTTTTCGCGCGTCGAAGGGTGGTGAGCCGCGCTGGACTCGAACCAGCCACAACCACATTAAAAGTGTGGTGCTCTACCAGATGAGCTAGCGGCCCAAAGATTAACTCTGTATCTCTTTTTCCTTGTTTGCGAGGAAAGTGTCTATATCTTTGATGAACTTATCGGTAAGTTTTTGTATCTCTTCCTTAGAATGAAAACTCTCGTCTTCGGTGATAGCCTTATCCTTTTCAAGCTTTCTTATGTGCTCTACGGCCGAGTGACGGCATGTCCTTAAGGATACTCTGCCGTCCTCCGCGATCTTCTTCAATACCTTATCGAGCTCTCCCCGTCTTTCGTCGGTCAGGGACGGTATCGATAACCTGATCGACTTGCCGTCATTAGTCGGATGTATGCCTATATCGGACTTAAGTATCGATCTCTCTATATCCGCCAACGCATTCTTGTCCCACGGCTGTATCATGATGAGCCTCGCGTCCGGAGTCGTTATGCTGGCGACCTGGCGCAGCGGAGTCGGCGCTCCGTAGTAATCCACTTTTAAAGTCTCCACCAGAGCTGTTGAAGCCCTCCCCGTCCTTACGAGAGAAAAGTCCCTCTGCGTGGCTTCCAGGGTCTTCTTCATCTTGATTTCTGTATCTTTTATGACCTCTTTGGCATTCATAATAGTCACCCTCACTTCTTTACGGTTGTACCTATTCTTTCGCCCATTATGACCTTCTTGATATTCCCGGCCTTCTTCATGCTGAAAACTATTATGGGAAGCTCGTTATCCATGCAGAGGCTCGTCGCGGTGGCGTCCATGACCTTCAGACCCCTCTTAAGGACGTCTATATAGCGCAGTGTTTCGTATCTCTTAGCGTTCTTATTCTTTACCGGATCGGATGAATAGACACCGTCAACTTTTGTGGCTTTCAGGATGACTTCGGCGCCTATCTCTATGGCCCTTAGCGCCGCGGTAGTATCTGTAGTAAAATATGGATTGCCGGTGCCGCCTGCGAATATTACGACCCTGCCCTTCTCCAGATGCCTTATGGCGCGGCGCCTTATGTAGGGCTCGGCGAGCTCTTCCATCTCTATGGCAGACTGTACTCTGGTGAATACGCCGTTCTTCTCGAGCGCGTCCTGCAGTGCCAACGCGTTCAGGACAGTGGCGAGCATGCCCATATAATCGGCGCTCGCGCGGTCCATGCCTTTAGTCGATCCGGCGATCCCCCTGAAGATGTTGCCGCCGCCTATCACTATGGCCATCTCAACACCGAGGGACTTCACTTCCTTTATCTGCCGGGCTATCGAAATGAGGACGTTATAATCTATGCCGTAGTTCAGGCTGCCCTGCAGGGCCTCGCCGCTCAACTTCAGTACGATGCGCTTAAATGCCGGTCTCTTCATTCTATCAATTCTCTTCGCCAAGGTTCCAGCGGACGAACCTCTTTATCACTATATTCTCGCCGATCTTGGCGATCATCGAGGTCAATATATCCTTCACCTTGAGGTTCGTATCCTTTATGAAAGGCTGCTCCAGAAGACAGGCGTCCTCGAAGAACTTGTTGAGCTTGCCTTCCGTTATCTTCTCAACGGCGGCGGCAGGCTTGTCCTTGATCTGCGCCTTTATTATCTCGGTCTCTTTCGCTACATCTGAAGCGGGGACATCGGACTTATTCAGGTAGAGCGGGCTCGATGCGGCTATCTGCATCGCTATATCTTTTACGAACGTCTTGAATCCGTCGTTCCTCGCCACGAAGTCCGATTCGCAATTTACTTCCACCATAACGCCTATCTTGCCGCCAAGGTGTATATAGCTCTCTATGCACCCCTGTTTGGTCGTCCGCCCGGCTTTCTTTGATGCCAAGGCCGCGCCCTGTTTTCTCAAAACCTCTATAGCCTTATCTATATCCCCGCCGGACTCTTTTAACGCTTTCTTGCAATCCACCACGCCGGCGCTCGTCTTATCCCTGAGTTTCTTTATCGCGTCCATCATCTGGTTGAATCTCCTCGATATAGTTCTATTGATTATTTTAAGGGTTTCTTCTTGGGGCCCTTCTTTATCGGCTCGTCTTTAGGCCGGCCTTCACCCTCTTTGAGCTTCAGGTCGCCCTCCACAAGCTCCTCCACCTCTTCATCGATAACCTTGAGCTCGTCGCCTCCGGAAGATTCGGCCATCTTGGCCTCTTCCTCTTTGGCTTTGCCGGCCGCGAATTTCTGGCGGCCGCCGAGAATGCTGTCTGCGATAATGGACATTATCAGTTTTATCGAACGGATAGCGTCGTCATTGCCTGGTATGGGGTAATCGATCACATCCGGATCGCAGTTGGTATCGACCAGCGCCACTATAGGTATGCTTATCTTCCTGGCCTCCTTTACAGCTATGTCCTCTTTCTTGGAATCGATAACGAACATAGCCCTGGGAGGCTTGCCCATCGCCCTTATACCCTCCAGGTTCTTATTGAGCTTGAAGGCTTCCTTGTTAAGCTGTGACACCTCTTTCTTCGATATCTTTTCGAACCTGCCGTCTTCTCTCATGGCCTCAATATCTTCAAGGCGTTTTATGCTCTTCTTGATCGTCTGGAAGTTCGTGAGCATGCCGCCGAGCCATCGCTGATTGACATAGAACATGCCGCACCGCAAGGCCTCTTCCTTGACTATCTCCTGAGCCTGCTTCTTCGTGCCCACGAAGAGTATGTTGCCGCCCTCGGATGCTATCTTGCTTAAGAAGTCGCACGCTTTGAGGATGGCACCTTGAGTCTTCTCAAGATCCACTATATAGATCTTGTTCTTCTCACCGAAGATATATTTCTTCATCTTGGGGTTCCAACGCTTAGTCTCATGCCCGAAGTGCACCCCGGCCTCAAGCAGACTCTTCATCAATGCTGATTCTACCATCTTTTATGTAACCTTCCTTTCAAATTTGTATACAAATTTGGTACTGAGGCAGCGTTAAAAATGTGCCCTATGGAAACATTTTAGCTGCCGAAGCATCTCTCCACAAACGGATTTAACATTATACCAACAACCTCCGTATTTTCAACTTAAATTTAACCTGCTTCTACCTCAGCATGCTCACGCCAAACTGCATGTCATAGAGCCTCTTATAAAGGCCCTCTTTCTGTATCAGCGTATCGTGCGCTCCCGTGTCCACTATATGGCCCGCGTCCAGAACATATATCCTGGTAGCATGCTTTATCGTGCTTAAGCGGTGCGCTATGGCAAATACGGTCCTGCCTTTCATCATCCTGTCTATAGCTTCCTGGACCAGCACCTCCGATTCCGTGTCTAATTGCGACGTGGCTTCGTCCAGTATGAGTATGGGTGAATTTTTAAAGACCGCCCTCGCTATTGAGAGGCGCTGCTTTTCTCCGCCGGAAAGCCTGAAACCCCGCTCTCCCACTATGGTCTTATACCCCTGGGGCATCTTCATTATGAAAGAGTGCGCGTTTGCTATCTCAGCGGCCCTGATTATGTCCTTCATGTCGGGATTGTCGTTGCCGTAGGATATGTTGTACGCCACCGTTTCGTTGAAGAGGATCGTCTCCTGCGTCACTATGCTTATCTGGGCTCTTAAAGATTTCAAAGTATAATCGCGTATGTCTGTGCCGTCTATGGTGAGCGCTCCCTTCGTCACATCGTAGAAGCGTGGCAAAAGGTTCACGAGAGTCGTCTTGCCCACGCCTGAGGGCCCCACAAAAGCCGCCACCTCGCCGGCCTTTACCTCCAGGTTGATACCGTTGAGCACCATCTTGTCGTCGTATCCGAATGAAACATCGCTGAATTTCACGAGATCCTTGAATTTAGGCATCTGACCGGCATGCGGCTTCTCTATGACCGTATCCTTCGTGTCGAGCACCTCGAATATCCTCGATGCCGCCGCAAGCGCCTGCTGGTTTATGCTGTAAACATTCGTCAATCGTTTTATAGGCTTCATGAGGGATAAAATACTTGCCAGGAAAGTGACGAAAGCCCCCGCGGACAAAGCTCCGGAGACTATCTCTTTACCGGCGACCCACAAGATAACGGCTATGCAGAACATCCCGACGAATTCCGTGATGGGGCTGACGACGCTCACCCTCTTCACCGACTTCATGGCGAGCCTGTAGAACTGCTGGTTTTGATTTTTAAAGCGCTCCGACTCCCTGCGCTCCATCGAAAAGGCCTTGACCATGCGTATACCCGATATCGTCTCGTGCAGGGTGGTGGTGATGTCGGCCACGCTCTCCTGGGACTGCCTCGAGATAGATTTAAGGCGCTTGCCTATCTTCACGACGGGATAGATGACCATCGGGAATAGTATCATGCCTATGAATATCAGCCCCCAGGATATCGAAAAATACGCCCTTATCGTAAAGACAAGGCCGATATAGACTATCAACTGTATTGGCTGGTAAAGCAGGTCGGTGAGGCCGGTAGATATAGAGTCTCTTATTACGGCGGCGTCGTTAGTAATGCGGGACATGAGCTTACCGGTGGGGTTCTTAGAGTAAAATTCCATCGGGAGGCTCAATAATTTATCGTAAATGGTATTCTTTACGTCCCTGATGACGCGCTGGGATACATCACTCATGAGGTATGTCTGAAAGAATTCGAAGAGGTTCCTGAAGAGCCAGAATATCATGACCACTATGATCATCCAGTTGAGCAGATCCATAGGGGACATCGAATTCACAAAGCTTATGACGGCTCTTACCTGGTCGGGGACGACCACGCCTGCCGGGATGATCATCTTCTTGCCGGTTATGACGTTATCTATAAGCGGGATTATCATGCTTATAGAAACTCCGGAAAATACGGAAGTGCCTATCATACAAAGGGTTGCGAGCGCCAAAACCCATATGTGAGGCATAACGAACTTGATGAGCCTTATATATTCTCTCATAATTTAGGGGCATATGATACCACAATGGCCGGCCTTTGTCAATTAGTCTACTACGCCATTCAACACATAAACAACAGGTATGGCTTCGTAGGACTTATTCCTGCGAAGCCCCCCACCCCGGCCCTTCTCCTCGAAGGGCGAAGCAGAATAGCTTGCCAACGCCGCCGATAAGTGCTATAATCTCTCCCGATATGGGCAAGATAAAGGTCGGTATAGTAGGCGTTGGCCATCTCGGTTCCATACACGCCAAGGTATATTCAAAGATGAAGAATGTGGACCTCGTTGGCGTGTGCGATTGTAATCTGGCGCGAGCTCTCGAGGTAGGAAAAAAATATAAGACGCGCAGCTTCGCGGATTATGAGGATCTTTTTGACAAGGTAGACGCCGCAAGCATAGTAGTCCCCACAAGCCTCCACTACAGCGTCGCGAAAGAGTTCCTGAACCGCGGCATACACGTATTGATAGAGAAGCCGATAACGAAGACGCTTTCAGAGGCCGACGAACTGATAGAGATAGCCAAGAGTAAAGGCCTCATCATACAGGTCGGCCATGTGGAGAGGTTCAACGCGGCCGTCCTGGCGCTTGAGAAATACCTGAAAAAACCGAAATTCGTGGAATGCCAGAGGCTGGGGCCGTTCCATAAGAGGGTCGATGACGTCGGGGTAGTCCTCGACCTGATGATACACGACATAGATATCGTGCTGGGCCTGATAAAACAGGAGGTCGTGAACATAGAGGCCGTCGGCTTAAGCACCATGTCGGATTTTGAAGATGTGGCGAATGTCAGGCTTACCTTCGAGGATGGCACCATAGCGGATATCACCGCGTCACGGGTCACAAAAGACGTCGTAAGAAAGATCCGCATATTCCAGGAAGAATCGTATATATCGCTCGATTACCTGAACCAGGAAGTTACAGTATTCAAGAAGACCGGAAGCAAGATATTGAAAGATAAGGTCAAAGTTAAGAAGGTCCTGCCTCTTAACGAGGAGCTCGAGTCTTTCATAGAATGTTTGCAGCACCGTAAGAGGCCTATAGTCTCCGGGATAGAAGGAAGGCGCGCACTTCAGGTCGCGCTGGCTATAATCGAAAAGATAAAACCTACCAGGAAATAATGGCGAAATCGATCCTCATAGTAGCCGGAGAGCCCTCGGGAGACCTTCACGCCGCCAATCTAGTCAAAGATCTTAAAGCGCTTAAAACGGACATTGAGTTCTTCGGCCTCGGCGGCAAACTCTGCAAAGCGGCCGGCGTCGATATCGGCTTTGACATAAAGAAGCTGGCTGTGGTAGGTCTCGTAGACGTATTGAAGAATATATTCACCATCGGGAAGGTCTTTAAAGGGATATTAAAGAGAGTCGACTCCCGAAAGACGGACCTCGCCATACTCGTCGACTATCCAGGATTCAATCTGAGGCTCGCCAAAGAACTCGCTAGAAGAGGCATCCCCGTCATCTACTACATAAGCCCGCAGATCTGGGCGTGGGGTGGAGACAGGATCAATATCATGAGGAAATGCGTCACCAAGATACTCGTCTTCTTTAAGTTCGAGGAAGAGTTGTATAAGAAGAGCGGTGTCGACTCCGAGTTCGTGGGCAATCCGCTCTTAGAGACCGTAAAGACAACCCTCTCCAAAGATGAAGTATTAAAAAAATACGGCCTCTCTAAAGACAGTCCCGTGATAGCGCTCCTGCCGGGCTCAAGGACGATGGAGGTGAAGACGCTTCTTAAGATAATGGCGGGGTCAGCCGGAATTATCGCCGGGGAGCTTCCCGGCGCGCAGTTCGTGGTGGCGAAGTACAAAAACCTGCCCATGCCACTTTACGATGAAGTTCTTAAAGATCTTCCGCTCGATATAAGGATCGTCGACGGAGACGCCTACAATGTACTCAGCGTATCAGACTTCGCCATCGTCGCGAGCGGCACGGCTACGCTTGAGACGGCCATCATAGGCACACCCTTCGTGCTAACGTACAGGGTGGGGCTCGTCAACTATATCGCCTACAAGATAGTAGCGAAGATCAAAGTGCTGGGGCTCGTGAATATCATAGCGGGCCGCGTCATAATCCCGGAGTTCCTGCAATACGAAGCCACGCCGGAAAGAATAGCCCGGGAGTCTCTCGAAATACTACGCAATGAGCCAAGAAGAGCGGCTATGACATCCGAACTCGCCAGAGTCAAATCCTCCCTCGGCACACCCTGCGCCTCCCAGCGCGCCGCCCGCGCGATCCTACCGTATCTATCATAACAATTCTCTATATTCTTGCCGGCAGGCTTGGACCTTGCGGGCTCCACCCTAGTGGAATTTTTCTCTCTCATTGAAAAGGGCCCCCCGAGGGAATGGGGCATTGAGCAGATTGCCCTTGACAACTGTAAGGCACTATGGTATACTTGACAGGTGTAAAGTGAAGGAGAGGTCCTTCGCTTCGCTCAGGATCATTTTTGTTCAACAAAAATGGAGGCTTTAAAATGAAGAGCGACTACTTGACCCCGACCGAGCTGGCGAAGGCCCTGGGTATCTCCAGGCAGGCGGTCGTGGAAAGGATCCGGAAGGGCTCGATCGCCGCTACGAAGGTCGGGCAGCAGTATATCATAGACAGAAAAGCTTTATCATCCGTGAAGGCCGACGGGCGGCCGGTCGGAGGAACCTTGAAGAGGATGGAGAGGTCGAAGAACACTAAAGAGCGCGTCCTCAAGACCGTCAGGGATAACAAGATAAATGCCATACAACTCTGGTTCGTGGATATATTGGGTATATTGAAGTGCGTCGTCATAACCGAGAGGGAGCTTAAGGAGGCGCTCGATCACGGCAAGGGCTTTGACGGTTCATCGGTAACGGGATTCGCCGAGGCGGAAGAGTCCGATATCATAGCGATGCCCGACGCTTCCACCTTCCAGATACTCCCCTGGGAGGGATCGACCATACCGGTGGCAAGGCTCTTCTGCGATATACTCAACCCGGACAAGACACCCTACCCCGGAGACGCCAGATGGGTACTTAAGAGAGCGCTCGCGAGGGCTAAGAAGCTGGGCTTCACGTTCTATATCGGTCCGGAGCTCGAATACTTCTACTTTAAGAACGACCATTCAACCGAGGTGCTCGACGAGGGAACGTACTTTGAGCTGATACCCAACGATATAGCCGACGTCATGCGCAACAAGACGGTCGATACGCTAGAGCACATGGGTATACCGATGGAGGCCGGGCACCACGAAGTGGCCCCGTCCCAGCACGAGATAGACTTAAAGTACGACGAAGCCCTGCTATCCGCGGACAACATCATAACGGCAAAGTACTGTATAAAGGAAGTGGCCAGATCCAATAATTCGTACGCTACATTCATGCCCAAGCCAATGTTCGGCGTGAACGGCAGCGGCATGCACATCCACCAGTCCCTGTTCAAAGGCGACAAGAACGCCTTCTATGATAAAAACGACAGACATCACCTGTCGCTCACAGCCAAGCAGTTCATAGCCGGGCAGCTTAAGCACGCCCGCGAGTTCTGCGCGCTGACGGCGCAGTGGGTAAATTCATATAAGCGGCTCGTATCCGGATATGAAGCTCCCGTGTACGTGTCGTGGGCTCAGAAGAACAGGACCGCTCTGATAAGGGTTCCCCTCTACAGGCCCGGCAACGAAAAAGCGACAAGAGCCGAGATCAGATGCCCGGATCCGGCATGTAATCCTTATCTTGCGTTCGCGGTGCTGCTTGCTGCGGGACTGGAGGGGATAGAGAAGAAATACAAAGTGCCCGACGCCATAGAGCCGAATATTTATAAGATGGAGAT
>Ga0268276_1003699_pt1 | contig 11574 bp, 8 predicted proteins | sample saktaG_4_FD_190145 | JGI IMG/M metagenome (GOLD analysis project Ga0268276, IMG submission 190145) | Saline water microbial communities from Sakinaw Lake, British Columbia, Canada - sak_2010_1_5_45m | ecosystem: Environmental > Aquatic > Non-marine Saline and Alkaline > Saline ...
TTCATACCTGTCCACATTCTTCAGAAATGTACAGCCGGCACCACACGGTGAAGGATTGTCGCCTGTAGCGACACTATTTTGACTTACATATCCGTCGCCTGTCTCTAAGCGAAAGCCTTCGCTAATGTGAATATTCTGTAATTTAGGCCATATATCATCAGCGGTATTCTGGTATGCTATTTGCTAACATTTCTTAATTATAACGAATTTGTCTGTCGGAACAAAACAATTAAAGCTACACAGCACATATGCCGACAGATAATCAAAGATAATCATTCCCATAGCTATGGGAATGATTATCTGAATTTATCATACAGTGCGGAGGAGTTTCAGGGGCATGACAGTCAAACCTCAATCATCGGGCAAGGAAGACAAGAAACGCGGTTCCGGAAAGAACGATTTTTCCCATCTGCCGGGAGACATCATGTCCCATGTCGGGGTGGCGATATATATCGTGCAGGACAATATATTTGTCTACACCAGCCCGCTGTATCAGAAACTCACCGGCTATTCGGACACCGAGCTTACAGGTCACGACTCCCTCGATTACCTTCACCCTGAAGATAGGGCAAAGACCAGGGAAAATGCGATCAAGAGCCTGAGAGGGACCCGTACCGATCCTTACGAATACCGGTTCATCAGGAAGAATGGCGAGGTAATGTGGATCCTGGAGATGGTCACCTCCATCACATATAAAGGTGAGCGGGCTTCACTCGGAAGCTTTATGGATATTACCGAACGCAAGCGTATGGAAGAAACCCTCCGGCAGTCTGAGGAAAAATACCGAGCCATCATTGAAAACATCCAGGACGGCTATTTCGAGATTGACCTTGCCGGTAACCTTACCTTCTTCAACGACTCACTATGTAAAATACACGGGTATCCCCAAGAAGAACTGATGGGTATGAACAACCGGCAGCATACAGATAAAGAGAACTCAGAGAAGGCATTTAAAGCCTTTCGCAAAATCTACAAAACAGGAAAACTCGGGAGGGTATTCGATTACGAGATCATACGAAAAGATGGGACGAAAAAACTAGTCGAGGTATCCGCATCGTTACAAAAAGATTCATCCGGCAAGCCGATAGGATTTAGTGGAATTACACGGGACATCACCGAGCGCAAGGAGGCCGAGACGGCGGTGCGCTACAGCGAGGAGAAGTACCGCACCATCATTGAGACCATCGAGGACGGCTATTTCGAGGTTGACCTTGCCGGCAATTATACCTTCGTTAATGATTCGATCTGCAGGCAAATGAGATATTCCCGGGAGGAATTAATCGGGATGAACAACCGGCAGTTTCAAGAGGAAAAAAACGCAGAAAAAACGTATCGGTTCTTTGCCGGAATCTACAACACGGGGAAACCGGTCAGGGCGTTTGAAATGGAGGTTATTAGAAAAGACGGGACTCGACAAATATCCGAGGTTTCGATATCTCTGATACGGGATGCGGAAGGAAAACCGATCGGATTTCGCGGCACTTCCCGGGACATCAGCGAACGTAAGCAGATGGAAGAGACGATACGGCAGTCCGAGGAGAGATATCGTACCCTTATCGAAGAGATGGAGGAATGGTATTTCGAGACCGACCTGGCCGGCGACATCCTCTTTTTCAACGATATCTTCGCCAGCGGTTTAGGATATCCCCATAAAGAGTTAACGGGGGTGAATTTTCGGAACTTCGTCAGACAGGAAGACATAGACACTGTTTACAATAAATTTCTTCAGGTCTATGAAACGGGCGAGCCGACCAGAAACTTCCCCTATGAGTTTGTCCGGCCGGACGGCAGCAGAATGTTTACCGAGTTTTCTATCTTCCCCAAACGAGACTACGAAGGCACGATTTTGGGGTTTCGAGGGGTCGGACACGACATCACAGAGCGCAAACGCGCCGAAGAGCGGATTCAGTATCTCGCCACGCACGATACCCTGACGGACCTCCCCAACCGTTTGATGTTCAACCAGTTGCTGAGCCACGCAATCCAGGCAGCTAGGCGTTATAAGCGACAGCTCGCCGTCCTGTTCATCGATCTGGATCGTTTCAAGATTATCAACGACACGCTGGGTCACGAGGCAGGCGACCAGCTGCTGCAAGAGATGGCCATACGCTTGAAGGAAGCGCTCCGGGCGGTCGATGTTGTCGCCCGTCTGGGAGGAGATGAATTCGTCATATTGATCGAGGAGGTGAACGATGTAAGCCAGGTCACCACCGTGGCCCGCAATATCCTTTCTGCCGTTATCAAATCGCTGGTGATCATGGACCAGGAATGCCGTGTAACGGCAAGCATCGGCATCAGCATATACCCAAAAGATGCCAAGGATGAACGATCCTTAATGAAAACCGCCGATAGAGCCATGTATTTCGCCAAGGAGGAAGGCAAGAATAACTACCAATTTTATTCCAAAGGCATTAAATCTCAATCAATCAAACGCCTGTCGATTGAAACAAACCTGCGCCAGGCACTGAGGCGCAAGGAGTTCTCCCTGCACTATCAGGCCAAGCTGGACTTCAGAACCGGCATGATCACCGGTGTGGAAGCCCTCCTGCGGTGGCAGAATCCATCCCTCGGTTCGGTAACCCCCATGCAATTCATTCCGGTAGCCGAAGAGACAGGGTTGATCGTGCCCATCGGCAGGTGGGTACTGAAAACCGCCTGCGCCCAGAATGTCGCCTGGCAACGCCAGGGTCTTCCCCCTGTCTGCATGGCGGTGAATTTATCACTTCGTCAGCTCACAGACGAGGCCCTGCTCGAAGACATGAAAGCAGCACTGGAGGATTCCGGTATGGCGCCGAATCTGCTGGAACTCGAAATTACCGAAAGTATGGTGATGCATAACCCCGGGCGCATGGTCAAAGTGCTCTCCAAAATCAAGGACATGGGCGTGCGGCTCGCCATCGACGATTTCGGCACCGGGTACTCTTCTCTCGCCCAGATCAAACACTTTCCTATCGACACACTCAAAGTGGATCGATCCTTTATCCGTAACATCCCGAATGATTCTGAGGACAAAGCGATTACTGAGGCGATCATTGCCATGGGCAAGACCCTCAGCCTCACCGTCGTGGCCGAAGGGGTGGAAACGCAGGAACAGATGGTCTTCCTGGAGCAACACGCCTGTGATCAGATGCAGGGGTACTACTTCAGCAGACCCATTATCCCCGAGCAGTTTGCCGATCTGCTGCGCACACATGTCTCAACCAGACAAAGGTGAGCTTGAATCAGTCTTTATTGTTTCAAATCGTTACAGAAAAGTCACTGTTAATACTCGATAAACAGCCCTCACCGGCTTCCGCCGGCAATCCCCATACCTTCACGCACCCTGATCTTGGCGTCAATGAGCTGCCGGTGAGTCAGACGGAGCAGATTAGCAACTTTATGGACAAGAAAATCCTCATGCTTGTCGAGCCTGCCGTCCGTGTAGGCAATACGCCAGACCATTTCGATTATCTTGATCTTTTCTTCTTGTGTATAATTGTGATTGATAAGATTGGTAAACTGCCACAGACCCGGGCTTCCCTTCAACTCCTTATCAGCAGTCTCAATGATCGCAGTGGTATATTCATCGTCCACCCCGTAATCCCTCTTAATGATTGAGAGGATACCTTCTCTCTCGGACTCGCTGAATTCACCGTCTATCTGGGACATTTCAAGCAGGAGGGCGCAGGTTGCGACACGAACATCATGAACGGATTCTTCCCTCCCTGTGGGGCCCTTCTTTGCTCTTTTCCCAAAAAATTTTTCCGCAAGATCAATCATTATGAAATTTCCTGATCTCCTTTTTACACTCTTCCGGTTTTGTTGCCCGGCACGACTATGGCCCATGCATCAAAAAGCGCGTTGTAGCGAATAAGGAAGACGTTCCCCTCTCGTGTGCGAACCTTAAACCAATCCAGCGCCGGGCCGCCCGCTTCACGACTGCCTTCGTACCAGCGATCGAGTATCTCCACCACTTCCCACCGCCGTCCCTGAAATGTAAAGGCTTCCGGGCGCTCATTCGCCTTATAGCCGCTGTGACATTCCACATGTATCTGCTCGAAAGTCATGGGTAAAACTGTCTTTAAGCATATGGATGGTTACGGGGTCAGTTTTTCGGCTACCCTGACCGCCTCCACGCCGTCTTTGGCGTAGTGAGCGCCGATAGAGACCGCATAGGACTTTGTCACGACCGCACCGCCGACCATGAACTGACAGCCGAGGGACTGTTGCCGCGCAAGCGCTATAACCTCCTCCATGTTCACCATGGTGGTGGTCATCAGGGCGGACAGGGCGATAACGGCAGGTTTGATCCTGGCGGCCTCCCGTATAATGGTCTCGGCAGGCACGTCTTTGCCCAGGTCGATGACCTCGAACCCCTGGTTTCTCAGCATCAGCGCCACGATGTTCTTGCCGATGTCGTGGACATCCCCCCTGACCGTCGCGATTACGATACGCCCCTTCTGTCTCTTCGACGGCCCGGCGTCCGGAAGCCACGGCTCGAGATAGGCGATCCCTTTTTTCATCGCCTCGGCGCTCGCTATCAGCTGCGGGAGGAAATATTCCCTCCGGTCAAAGAGCGTTCCCACCTCCGTGATCGCGGGGATCATGCTCTCATCGACGATCTTCCGGGCGTTCCCCCCTGCCTCCAGCGCTCGGGAGAGCACGGCCTCCATGTCGTCCCTGTTCCCGTCGAGGACGGCCTGAAAGACGGGGTCCGCAGGCGCTTCAGAGGAAAGGGATCCTTTTACTTTTGCCTCCTGAGGTCTGCGCGAGAAATGTCTGATATACGCCGCGGCATCTTTGTCTCTCCCCGCGAGGAGATCCGCCGCGACGGAGCTGTTCATCACCTCATCCACGCCGGGATTGGCGATCGCCATCGTCAGACCCTTCGAGACCGCCATGGCGAGAAACGCCGCGTTCAGCGACGGGCGTTCCGGCATCCCGAAGGAGACATTGGAGAGGCCAATAATCGTATTGACCTTGAAGACGTCGCTGCTCCACTCAACCGTCTTGAGAGTTTCCGTGGGGGCCTTGAGGTTGGAAGATGCCGCCATGACAAGCCCGTCGACAACAATGTCGGCCTTCGTAAATCCCAGGGCCGCGGCCTTCTCGAACACGCCTTCTATGATCTTCCTCCTTTCTTCAGCCGTCTCAGGAACATTCCCCTCCGTCAGGGGAAGGAGTATGAACATGGCCCCGTACTTCGCCGCGACGGGGAGGAGCCTCTCTGTCTTTTCCCGCTCCCCCGAGATAGAGTTGATAAGGGCCCGGCCGGGATAAAGCCGCAGCGCCGCCTCTATCACATCACTGTCCGAAGAGTCGATAACCAGGGGCAGGTCGGAGGCCACCGCGAGGCTTCCGATCGCCTCCAGCATGGCCTTTTTCTGATCGATCCCCGGCATCCCCACATTGACATCCAGGAGCGACGCCCCCATCTTTTCCTGCTCCTTCGCCATGGTCCTGACAAGGGACATCCTCCCTTCACGAAGTTCCTCCTGGAGGGGCTTCTTCCCCGTCGGGTTGATCCGCTCCCCGACGATCGAAAGGGCCCGCTGACCTTCGAGCATAACGGACGATCGCGCGGAGCTGACGGCGCTGACAGACCCTCTCACCGGCGGGACGGGCTGCATACCGGCAACCGCCTCCTTCAGTCTTCGGATACACTCCGGTGTGGTCCCGCAGCACCCGCCCAGAAGATTCGCCCCGTTCGAGACAAACTGCGCGCCGAACGAGGCAAAGGTGTCCGCCCCCATGGTGAAGAGGGTCGCGCCGTCGATCAGCTCGGGCATCCCCGCGTTCGGTTTTGCCACCAGTGGAATTGTTGCCCAGGGTTTCATGGCCTCGATGAGCCCCAGCATCTCCTCAGGCCCGGTGGAGCAGTTACAGCCGACGGCGTCCGCCCCGAGGCTCTGCAGCGTGATCAGCGCGGTCACGGGATCCGTCCCGTTCAACGTCCTGCCGTGTGCCTCATACGTCATGGTGACACTGGTAAAGGTGTCGGTCAGTTCCTTGACGGCGATCAGGGCCGCCCTGGTCTCCTGGATATCGATCATCGTCTCAATGAGGAAGAGATCGACCCCCCCCTCCAGGAGCCCCCGCACTTGTTCCTTATAGACCTCGACGGCATCCTCGAAATCCAGATCGCCGAACGGTCTGACAAAACGTCCCGTAGGACCGATGTCCCCCCCGACTAGAACACCCTCCCCCACCGCGCGCCGTGCGAGGAGAGCCAGATCCCGGTTAACCCGGGCCACATCGTGCGTGCCGTACTGACTCAACTTGACACGGTTCGCTCCGAAGGTGGCCGTGGTAACGATATCCGCTCCGGCATCCCGATAGGAGGCATGGACCGCGCCGATGATAGCGGAATTTTCCAGGCACCAGATCTCGGGACACGCGCCTGCCGGCATCCCCTTTTTCTGCAGCTCCGTACCCGTTGCGCCGTCCAGTATGATTATCCGCTCTTTGATTCTGTCTTTCAGTGACATCTTATTCCCCAGTGTCTTTTTTATCCCTGAATCCCCGCCACGGCTGTGACGGACTTTTCCGGGATGAGAATACAGTTTTCGTTGAGCTTAACCCCGATGCGGTCAAGTTCCAGCATATCGTACATTATCCTCTGGTTTTCCAGCAGAAAATCACCGTACCCGGCCGAGAAGCGCCCCTTCGTGAGGCGGGCGTTCTCCCTGGTCAGGAGGCGATTGAAAAAACCGGTAATCCAGTCAAGGGCCGCGTCCGTCATCTCGCTTGCCACTGCGTCGACGACCACGCCGCGCGTCATGTCGCCCCTTTCGGTATCGCCTCGTATGGCGTCCATGACCGCACCCCCGGCGGTCGCTCCGATCAGGAGGGCCTCCCTGCACCCCTTCAGGAACCGGGCGAGTTTATCACTTTCAATCTCGGCGCCGGTCCCGAAGACAACCCGGTGAGGGGTCACGTCCCTCAGGGGAACCCGCAGGCCGGCCCCCTTCAGAGAGATGAGAGAGGTCGCGTAGTCGATGTGCCGCTCGATCTCTTCGCGTTTATGGTCGTCGATCTTCGTTGTCCCGCTCCGGTAACCGAGACGCCGGTAGATCGCGTCCATGGGCAACGGGATAGGTATCGACGGGAAGATCTGTACCTGCGTCGGCATTCGCATCCTCTCAGGCGCCCTTTATCAGTTTTTCGGCCGTCTCCACAACATGCTGCGCGGTGATACCGAATTTCTCATACAGGACCGATGCTGGCGCACTGGCCCCGAACCCGTCCATGCCGATGACCGCTCCTTCCAGGCCCACATAGTGTTCCCATCCCAACCTGATCCCCGCTTCCACTGCCACACGCGCCTTCACCGAGGAGGGGAGCACCACCTCCCGGTACGCCTCCGGCTGCCCGTCAAACAGTCCCCAGCATGGAAGTGAAACGACGCGGACCGCGACGTCATCCTTCTCGGACAGGCTTTTACCGGCGTCAAGCGCGAGCTGCAGCTCCGAACCGGTGCCTATCAGGATCACATCCGGCGTGTCCTTCGATGACTCCCATACGGTATATCCTCCCCTGTGGAGACCGTCGGCCGGGGCATACCGCGAACGATCCAGAATCGGGATGTCCTGGCGGGAAAAAATCAGCGCGGTGGGTCCCCTGTCGTTGAGCAGGGCACGGCGCCATGCCTCCACCGCCTCCGTCGCGTCGGCCGGCCGGATGACCATAAGTCCAGGCATGGCCCGCAGACTCATCAGGTGTTCGACGGGCTGGTGCGTGGGGCCGTCTTCACCCACACCGATGCTGTCGTGGGTCAGCACGTAGACGACACGGGCGCCCATAAGGGCGGCAAGGCGCATCGAGGGCCGCATGTAATCCGCGAAGACGAAGAATGTGCCGACGAATGGGATGATCCCTCCGTGGAGCGCCATGCCGTTGGCAATCGCCGTCATCGCGTGCTCCCGGACACCGAAGTGCACGTTCCGTCCCTTATAACTCCATTCCCCACCTACGGCCCCCTGGACATCTTTCGACCCCGTCCCGGTAGCCTGAAAATCGCCGAACCCCTTCAGCCAGGTCAGCGTCGAGGGATTCAAGTCGGCCGATCCCCCCATCAGCTCCGGGAGGACCGGCGCGAGCGCCTGGAGAACCGCCTCGGATACCTTCCGGGTCGAGACCGGCTTCAGGTCACTCCCAAACACAGGGAGGACCGCCTCCCAATTCGGGGGAAGATCCCCTTTTTGCACACGTTCAAACTCGGCGGCGGCCTCCGGGGAGCCCTTCCGATAGCGCTCAAGGGCTGATCTCCACTCGGCCTCCTGCTGCCCTCCCCGCTCCACGGCGCCGCGCATATGATCTTTGACCTCTTCCGGGACAAAGAACGGCTCCACCGGCCAGCAGAGGTTCTCCCTCGCGGCGGCGACCTCGTCCCCCCCGAGCGGTGAACCGTGACAGGACGCGGTCCCCTGCTTGGCGGGAGATCCGTACCCGATGACCGTGCGTACCGAAATGATCGAAGGGCGCGACACCTCCTCCTTCGCACGCGTAATCGCCTGGTCTATGGCGTCGACGTCGTTCCCGTCTTCGACGTGCTGTACCTGCCAGCCGCACGACTCAAAGCGTTTTTTGATGTCCTCGGTGAATGAAAGCCTCGTCTCACCGGCGAGCGATATCAGATTGTCATCGTACAAAACGATCAGCTTGCCGAGCTTCAGGTGCCCCGCCAGCGAGCAGGCCTCGTAGGATATCCCCTCCATCAGGTCGCCGTCCCCGGCGATAGTATAGGTATAGTGGTCCACGATCTTCTCATCGGCGCGGTTGTATACGGCGGCGAGGTGGGCCTCCGCGATTGCCATCCCGACCGCGTCCCCTATCCCCTGGCCGAGCGGCCCCGTCGTAACCTCCACCCCCGGCGTCACGCCGAACTCCGGGTGTCCCGGTGCCTTGCTTTCCCACGCACGAAACGACCGTATGTCATCGAGCGAAAGATCATAGCCGGTCAGATGGAGAAGCGCGTAGAGCAGCATGGAGCCATGCCCCGCGGAGAGGACAAAGCGGTCCCTGTCCATCCAGCCCGGATGTGAGGGATTATGTTTCAGGTGTCTCGTCCAGAGGGTGTAGGCCATCGCCGCGCTCCCCATCGGCAGTCCCGGGTGTCCCGATTTTGCCCCCTGTATCGCGTCAACCGCCAGAAAACGGATCGTATTGATGGAAAGCTCCGCCAATTGTCTTGTGTTGTTATCGCCCATGCTTTCTGTCAGCTCCTTGAAAAATATTTAGATGCACACGTTCAGTTCTTTGAAGATGGTGGAGAGGTGCGCGAGGGAGTGCCCCACTGCTGAGATACAACGCCCGGTACAGGCATGGCGAAACCACCCTTCTATCCGGGTTTCACTACTTGATTCCGTAGCAATTCTCAAGAAAAATGTAAGACGGCCCGGAGACGGAACGCTGGCGGAGGTCACGGAAGATCACGGAACCCGGCAACCATGACGGTGTGGTCGGACGGCTTTTCCGCACGCCTCGGTTTCAGATCGATGGAACAGTCGACCGAAAGGGCGGCCAGGGGCCGGGTCGCAAGGATATGGTCGACCCGCCAGCCTAGTCCCCTGTCTACCGCCGCCGGAACCCGGTAGTCGAAAAACGCGTACTGCCCCGCCTCCCCCGGGTGATGTTTCCTGAAGACATCGGACAGTCCCCACGACGTCAGGGCGTCAAAGGCTTCCCACACCTCCGGCGTGAAATCGACATGCCCCAGGAGCCGTTTAGGATCGTGGACATCGATCTCTTCGCGGGCAACGTTGAGATCGCCGCAACAGACCAGCGGGTCATCTGGCGAATAGTGCCGTTCCAGAAAGGTGCGGAGGCGGGCAAACCACTGAAGCTTGTACTGGAACTGGGGCAGTTCTTTGCCTCGCCCCTGGGGCACATACAGGTTTAGGACCGATATGCCGGAGAAGACCCCCCGTATCAGGCGGCCGGTGTCGAACGGCTCCGTATCCTCCAGACCGAACGTGACCTCCTCGGCCTTCTCCAGCGACGCTATGGCCACGCCGTTGTATCGTTTCTCCCCGCTGAAGACCACGTGGTAGCCTGCCTGCTCAAAATCCCCCGCCGGGAACTTCGCGTCCTCGACCTTCGTCTCCTGCATGCACAGGACATCGGGACGGTTCTCCCGAAGCCACGGGATGACGATATGGAGACGGGACCGTATGGAATTCACATTGTAGGTGGCAATCTTGAACATAGTCAGCACCCCTCTTCATTTCCCTATCCGGGCATAAGAGTTTTAAGGATATCCTCCTTGCCGATAATGCCGACCAGCCTGTCCCGATCAAGGACCGGCACCGTGTGTATGTTATGCTTCACCATCAGTGTGGCGATCTCTTCCAGGTCCGTTTCGAGTTCAACCGTTATGGGATCGGAGGACATGGCCTCGCCCACGGTAACCGCGGCCATCTTTTTCAGCGCCTTTTCGATATCTTTCTGGGAGGTCAGGGGGATCAGGCTGTCGAGGAGGATGAAGTAGGAAGGCAGGGGAATCTTCTTCTGCAGTGTGATCAGATCATCCTGACAGATCATCCCCTCCAGGCGCCCCTCCTGATCGACAACGGGCAGGCCGTTGATGTGGTGTTCAAGCAAAAGCCGGGCGGCCTGGACAATCTCCGTCTCCGGGTGGACGACGATTACCTTCTTTGTCATAATATCTCTGGCTTTGAGCATGGCATCCTCCTTCCTTTTATACCTTGTATCCGTTAGGGGCCCTTGTTGGCGTCCGGATTATGAAACAGGCCCATGACACCGGCGATCTTCTCCGATGATCCGACGGCAAAGAGGACGTCACCCTCATGAAACGGCATGTCCACGCCGGGATTGGATACGACCTCAGTTCCCTTACGCATGGCCAGCACGGTAACCCCGTATTTCTTCCTCAGCTCTATCTGGGCCAGCGTTTTTCCAATGATCAGTGACCCTTTATCAATCCGCAATACGCTGATCTCGATATCGGGAACCTGAATCTTCAGATCGGCAAAAGAGGCCGTCTCCCGGGCAAGGGTCCGAAACATCTCGTACCCATCCGACCGTACCTCGGCGGCGAACTTCTCTATCACATCCCGGGGGACAAGATATTTTGCCAGGACACGGTTGAAGATCTCCACGGATGTCTCAAACTCCTCCGGGATAACCTCGTCGGCCCCCAATTCGTACAGAGCCGCCATCTCCTGAAAATAGCGCGTCCGTACAATCAAGTACACATTCGGATTCAGTCTCCGGGCAATCTCGGTGATTCCTCGAGTCGCCGCGGGATCGTTGATGGCGACCACGACGATCTTCGCGTCCTGTATGTCCGCATGCCGGAATACCGCCTCCTGGGCCGCATCCCCGTAACAGATCGGCTCTCCCTTCGCCTGTTCCCTCCTCACCGTTTCCGGATTCATCTCGATAATCATATAGGGGATATCCGCCACCCCGGCTGCTCTCGCAACGTTTCTGCCGTTCACCCCAAACCCGACGATAATCACGTGGTCTTTTTTGCCCGCGGTCGCCATCTCCGGAACGGGATACAACCCCGATCTGAGCCATCCCGGAACAGGCCCCCGCAATACGAAATCCGCCATGCGGGGGGCAAAGCCT
>Ga0268276_1003701_pt1 | contig 11572 bp, 12 predicted proteins | sample saktaG_4_FD_190145 | JGI IMG/M metagenome (GOLD analysis project Ga0268276, IMG submission 190145) | Saline water microbial communities from Sakinaw Lake, British Columbia, Canada - sak_2010_1_5_45m | ecosystem: Environmental > Aquatic > Non-marine Saline and Alkaline > Saline ...
TCGCGGCTATCGGGATGCGGGTTTCCAAATGGGTTACCATGCATGGTTTTGCGTTGAATATCAGCACCGATCTGTCACTGTACGATGGAATAATCCCATGCGGAATCGTGAGTAAGGGTATCACCCGGATGGCCGACCTGGCACCGGGCATTCAAATGGATCAGGTCAAGCGTGATGTCATAATCAAATTCAGAAAATTATTTGACTTATCATAAAATAGAAATCAATATAATGACCAATTGTAATAGCCTGTTCCCACTGAAATACAAATTTGTGAAATTGGTGTGCCATGGGCATCTCTTTGAGATAATTTGTGGATAAAAAATGACCGTTCGAAAGCCTTCCTGGCTCAAAGTAAAATACACCGTCAATGACGACTTCCGGGAACTACGCGAGATCGTACATCAACATGATCTTCACACCGTCTGTGAAGAGGCCCGCTGTCCGAACCAGGGCGAATGCTGGCGACGCCGGACTGCTACACTGATGATTCTTGGCGACACCTGTACCCGAAATTGCCGCTTCTGTGCCGTTGGAAATGGCCAACTGCTTCCCCCCGATCCCGCAGAACCTCAAAAAGTCGGCAACGCTGTTAAACTCATGGGACTCAAATATGCCGTTATCACCTCCGTCACCCGGGATGATTTATCCGATGGCGGCGCTGATCACTGGGCGAAAACTATCCGGGAAATCCGTCGGCAAAACCCGGACTGTAAGATCGAAGTCCTGGTTCCCGATTTCAACGGTGATGTTACTGCCCTGGAAACCGTTTTAACGGAAAAGCCCGAAGTGCTCGGACACAACCTGGAAACTATACAGCGCCTCTATCCCACTGCCCGGCCGCAAGCGGACTATCAGCAATCCCTGACTGTCTTGAAAAACGCCAAAGAGCGCAGTGCCGTTACTAAAACCGGCATCATGGTCGGCCTTGGTGAAACACATGATGAAATCCTGAACCTGATGCATGATGCCCGTCAGGTTAGCTGTGACATTTTTACCGCTGGTCAGTATCTGCAACCTACCAAAAACCACCTGCCCGTTAATTGCTTTGTCACTCCCGACGAATTTAAAAAGATCGAACAGCAGGGTTTGAAAATGGGATTTCGTTCGGTGATGGCAGGACCGCTGGTGCGCAGTTCCTATCACGCGGAAGAGTTGTTATAAGTATCACTTTCCGTCGCAGAAAAACACCGCTGAATGGATGTAATCATTTCACGCAACCTGCTGGTTCAAATACTCTATTGCATCCTGGGGATTGGATGAGAAAAAATCGGCGCCGATTTTTTCTCGGAACTCTTCTGTAACAGGTGCGCCGCCAATTAAAATCTTTATATCCGGATAAGTCTCTCTAATTGCAGAAACACTTGTTTTCATATTCACCAAGGTTGTAGTCAGCAATGCGCTGAGTCCGACGAAACAATCGGGATGCTGTGCAATTGTGGATACAAACTTCTGTGATGGCACATCTATACCCAGATCAATCACTTCAAAGCCATCGCCTCTTATTATCATTGATACGAGATTTTTACCGATGTCGTGCAGATCGCCGGCAACAGTACCAATTAAAAATTCCCCCTGCGTTTGACTGAACCGGATTCCAGAATAGGTTGCAGGTGTTTCATAACGGCATTCATTGCCTGGGCCGCAATAAGCAGATGTGGCACAAAAACTTTATTTTTACTGAATTGTTTCCCAATACGATCCATGCCAAGTATGCAAGCTTGCAGTAACATGTCCGGGGGGACGCTCTGTTGCAACGCTTCGGCGGCAATTTCATCGGCGCCATCCTGATCTTTCATATCTGGTGGAAAGGGATATTTTCGGGAAATTTTACCCTTTTCAACGCAGAGGGCAATTATTTCAATGGTATCTTGCATGGTCTTGCTCCTCAGTTTTGATTACATAATCCGGCTTCTTTGACTACTGTAGGAATGATACTTTCCCATAGAACCGGCATCAAATGGATACCCCGAATTCCTTTTATTGTTTTCAGTGTCTGGATAATTTCAACCGCTATTCTTACACCTTCCGTTTTAGGATCCGGCGCTGCTTCCATTCTGTGAATATACTCATCGTTGATTTTAACACCGGGTACATTTGCCTGCATGCTCAATAATGTTTTTACTGATTTTACCGGCATAACTCCCGCCAGGATTGCGACTTTTTCATGCAGCCCCATTTCAACTACCCTCTCCATCCAGCGCATAAAAAGCTCCATATCGAATACCGGCTGGGTTTGGATAAAATGGGCACCGGCTTGGACTTTTTTATAAAGACGGATCAGGCGCATTTCAAGGGGCATTGCAAAGGGATTCGCCGCGGCGCCAATTAGAAAGTCCGGTGCTTTCTTCATTTTTTGACCAGAGAGCAGATAACCATCATTCATTTTTGCGACGGTAGAGATCAGCTGGATTGAATCCAGATCATATACGCCCTTGGCTTCGGGATTATCACCGAATTTTTGATAGTCGCCAGTCAGGCAGAGTACATTCCGGATACCTAGTGCTGCTGCGCCTAACAGATCACTTTGAATCGCCAGCCGGTTACGGTCACGGCAAGTCATCTGCATAATGGGCTCAACCCCTTCTTCCAGTAATATTTTTGCTGAAGCGATGCTTGACAGCCGCGGCATCGCTGTCTGATTATCGGTGATATTGACAGCATCCACAATGCCTTTGAAATATTGTGATTTTTTCCGGATTAAATCACCATCGCAGCTCTGCGGCGGTCCGATTTCGCCACAGACAATAAAGCGATCAGAGTTAATTTTTTCTTTGAGTGTCATCGACAATCATATCCTTCACGATGTCTTTATCGTTGCGCACAAATATCATCGGGGCATCAATGCGTTTTTTAAATACATTCAGCCAGGCGGAAGTGTGCTCTAAATTCCAATTATGGATTTTATTAATCTTGTATAAAAGACTGAGGCGACAAAAGAATTTTGATCGCAAATATATTCGGTACCACACACACTTACGCTCCGGGTAAACTTCGCAGCTTCCATCGGCGCCGGTTCCTCCGCAGGGACCATTGCGAAGTCGTTTCGGGCAGCGCTGTGAACAGACAAATCCAGTTGATGAAAGGATACATTCGCCGCAATGCTGACAGCGAAATAGAGGTACTTTGATAATATCTTCAAAAAAAAGTAAAAAGCGTGAGAGTTTTCGCTCACGTGGCGAAATGGGTGGTTTGTCCAATGTTGTCAAATCCGATTGCATGCTTGTCCTTTTCTGTTCAAACGTTCGCTTCGGTATAAATTTATAGCTTATGTAAAATAATTCATTACTCGTAAAACGGCATTCAGCCCGTCCATCGTCAAAACATCATTCAGACACTGCATGGCGGGATGATCATCGGGTAGCAGTTTATATTTGCGTTTTACAGAGCCGACAATATAATTCAAGCCCCGGGGCATTACCATTGTCAGAAATGCACTTTCCAGGGGACTCTTCACCGGTGAACCGTCTCCTTTTTTAGAGGGTAACATGACCGTAAAATTGCTTAAACCGACAGACATATTGATACCGGCAAGATCACGGTCCTGATGAATCATTTCAATTATCCCCATCAACCTTTTGAAATTCCCTTCCATATCACTGCCAATGGGCATAATACCGGGATCGAGAATGAGCTGGTCGTTTGTCAAACCATCAATATGTGCGCGTGGCAATATTAACCAGCGATTTTGCAGTAGCGTAATTCTGTTCGGGTGCTCTATTCATTGTGACCTCGCCGAACTCATTCTTTCCTTCCGTAATCAGCAGAATGGGAATAAAGGGCTGTTTCTGGTAAAAAGTAAACATTTCCAGGCGGGCTTCCGAAATTGAATTCAGGATCGGTTTGCGATTTCCGGCACGCTCAATATCGTATGCCTCCAGTCCCGCGGAAGCAATTTCCGGATCCGGTGTGTCAATGGATAACGGGACTGAAATATTCTGTTGTATTTTTTTGACAACTTCCGCCATGAATCCGGGTGAACCCACACCAATATTCACATCAATGTAAACCGCACCTCCCTCTGCCTGAAACCGGGCAAGTTCAACGATTCCATCTATATCGTTTTCCTGAAAGAGTGTATGAGTTGACGGTATCGAATCGTTTATCGATTCGCCGATAATGGTCAGTCCCGGAATATCCATATACGTAAACCTTTTATTTTAAATTGAAAATTCATCGATAGTTAGGATATTTTTTATTTCGACGTTACTATTTTCGACAATTTATGTATTTTTTCCAAGGATTAATTTCTGCTAAAGTCACATACCCCGGGCGCAACATCTTTCAAATACACGTTAGAATACGTATATAAACAGTAAGGCGATTTTCTACTCCTTTGCATATAATATCCATGATGCCTAAATTCCGTCGATAAAATGAGATCGGGAATGGCTTTCTTAGAACTATTATTTCCTCCGGATGATCCAATAACAAAAATCCTGCTGCGCATTGCTAAAATCGCGGATCGCGAGAATGTGCGAACCTATCTTGTCGGGGGCGCGATACGGGACCGAATCCTGGGTCATAAAACCAAAGACATTGACATCACTGTTGTTGGAAATGGGATAGAATTCGCCAAGTCCATCGCCCACTCCCTCCGGTTGAAACGGATACTCGAATATCCACGATTCGGAACTGCAATGGTTCCTTATCACGATATTATCATCGAAGTGGCCTCGGCCCGGTCCGAACAATATCTGGACAATTCGCGAAAGCCCAGCGTTTCTCAGGGTTCTCTCTATGAAGACCTTGCCCGCCGGGATTTTACCATAAATGCACTGGCAATGTCTCTGAACGAAAATTCAATGTATGAATTGTCCGATTACTTCCAGGGTTTGCACGATCTGGACGCCGGAATTATTCGCACACCCCTTGATCCGGTCACCACGTTTTCTGAGGATCCTTTGCGAATGTTGAGAGCCATTCGATTTTCCGCACAATTGGGATTTAAAATTGAAGATGAGACTTTCCGGGCAATCAGTAAAGTCAAAGACCGAATGACCATCATCTCCCAGGAGCGAATCACCGAAGAATTAACGAAAATACTAAAGGTTCCCCGCAAACCGTCACGGGCGTTCCTGCTAATGAAAAAAAGCGGCCTGCTGGATATTATTCTGCCGGAAATTGCCAATCTGGACGGCGTCGACCAGAAAAACGGTTACCACCACAAGGACGTTTTTCATCATTCACTGCAGGTACTGGATAATATTGCCGAAAAAACCGATAAATTCGAACTGCGGTTCACCGCTTTGATCCATGACATCGCCAAACCGCAAACCAAGTATTACGTGGAAGCTAAGGGTTGGACATTTCATGGTCATGAAGAACTCGGCGCCCGCATGGTCAAACCGCTCTGCCACCGCCTAAAATTGTCCAACAAAGTCATGGAATATGCCGAAAAAATGACCCGTCTTCACCTCCGGCCAATTGCGATTGCCGATGAAGGTGTAACGGATAGCGCTGTTCGGCGTTTGTGTGTGGATGCCGGGGAAGATATTGATGATCTGATTGTCCTTTGCCGGGCTGATATTACCTCAAAAAATCCCCGGAAAGTGGCCGAATACACAGCAAATTTCAATCGCGTCGTGGACAAGATCACGGAAGTTGGAGAAAAAGATCGTCTACGGGCGTTCCAGTCTCCGGTTCGTGGTGATGAAATTATGAAACTCTGCAACCTGGAACCGGGACCCTCGGTCGGTCATATAAAGAATGCCATTGAAGAAGCAATCCTCTCCGGTGAAATAGAAAACAATTATGAAGCGGCCAAAATATATCTTGAATCACATAAAGACCGACTTCTATCAGAAATTCAACAATGATCTGGTTTTTCTGACAACTTATCTCTCTGTCGTGACTCTAAAAAGCCAGTCGTTTAAAAAGAAACAGGCTAAGAATGAATGAAATTAAGGGAAAATCAATCGCTTCGAAAATAGTCTCGCTGTTCCGGGAGCCCTCTGCAAAATTTGAAGCGTTAAAAAACAACGTCAAAACCGTTTTGGGTAATTTTAATTGTTTGGCTTCTGTATGCTGTTGCCGCTGCGATGCTGGCCGGCCTTGCAAAAATTTAACACAGGGAATATCTTATGCGAAAAGTTGGACTAATCTTTATCATGATAATTTCAACCGCTGTTTTTGGTGCTGACCAATTGAGTCTTCAGGGTTGTATCGATCTGGCGATGGAAAAAAACCAGGATCTATCAATAGCATTGAAAGATATTAATTCGTCAAAACTAGGCATTCTTGCATCTTACGGCCAATCAGAAATTACAAATGGAATATTTCCACGCCTGTATATCGGTTCAAGCTCGACCAGTAGAACTTACGCTCCCACTACTACAAATGACGAATATGGCCGGCCGGTAGATATCTCAAGTCAAACATCAAATATTCATGGAGCCGGTATATCATTAAATCAAAACATTTTTGATGGTGGAAGATGGTGGAATGCAATTAAAATCGCCAAGATTCAACTGAATGGACAAATGTTGAGCTATGACTATACAAAACAACTGGTAAAAACAAATGTGACGGAAAGCTTTTATAATGTGCTCAAAGCTCAGGAATTATTGAAAGTATACGAAAAATCCCTGGAAAACAGCCGGGAGCAGCTGGGAAAAACCCAGGAAATGCATAAAATCGGGCAGGTCGCGAAAAAGGATCTATTCAAAGCCCAGGTCCGCGAAGGCAATGATCGCCTGGCCGTTATCCAACAAAAATCAGTTTTAAAATCGGCGATCGCACAGTTAAACGTTGCCATTGGCCAAAATCCGAATATTTCCATCACTATTTTCGAATCTGAATATAAGGCCCCGGAAAAAATTGATACTGATTATGCTATTAGCACAGCCCTAAAAAGCAATAAAGAGTATAACGCATTATTGCTGGAAGAAAAGTCTGCTAAAATTGGTTATCAAATGACAAAAAGTAGCTGGTACCCAACCCTTAGTTCGTCTTTTGCCTACGACCGCGGTGGTGCCGAATTTGGTGATCTCTATTCGAATTTCAATAAGTCCTGGCAATCAACATTAAATTTCAGCCTCAATTTTACATTATTTAACGGTTTTGGTCGTAAAACATCTATCCAAAGACAATATCTGACTTACAAAAAATATGAAGATGAAATTGAAAAGAAGCGAATAGATATTGAAAATCAGATTCAGGGATTAATTCTCGAACTCGACACCTATCGTGAAATGATTACTATTAATGAATTGAATATTGAATCCGCACAGGAAGACCTGCGCCTGGCCCAGGAAATGTATCGCCTGGCTTCCGCAACATTGCTGGAAGTCCTCGATGCCCAGGTAACGCTGACAACGGCTCAGCAACGATTGATCAGCACTATGTATGATGCCAAGATAGCCGAAATTAAACTCGCTGTCGTCATGGGCACGCTGTAAAGTAGATTGGAAATTCGATGAAAAAGAAAAACATCCAAAAAATCATCATTCTTGTTTTAGTAGTAATCGTTGTCGGAGTTGTCGTTGTAGTCAATAAAAATAAAAGTAAGGTCAAACCCATTGAGGTCCAGACTGAAAAAGTCAAAAAGGAACGGATTGTCCAAACCGTAAACGCTTCCGGCTCACTGATTCCCAAAACCCAGGTTAAAATCAGTGCTAATGTCGCCGCCCGAATCACGAATATCACTGTTGCCTTAGGCGATCGGGTTAAAGCCGGCGATCTCCTGGTTGAACTGGATAAAGCCCAATACGAGGCCGCCTATGAACGGGCGCTGTCGGTTGTACAGTCCAACAAAGCAAACCAGAAAAAAGTATCCAGCGAACTTAAACGGGTCAGGCAACTGTATAAATCCAACCTGACCTCGGAAGCAGATCTGGAAGCAGGGATTGCCCAGAGTGAGATAGCCGAAAGCCAGGTCGCTCAGGCAGAAGCCGCATTAAGACAGGCCAAAGACGATCTGGACAAGACCCGGATCCTATCTCCCATGAACGGCATCGTCACCAGCATCAGAAAAGAGGTTGGTGAAATTGCCCTGGGTTCTGTGTTTCAGGAAGATGTCATCCTGGTAATTTCCGACATGTCCAAAATGGAAGTCAGGGCTGAAGTCGATGAAACCGACGTCGTATCCGTATCCATAGGCGATACGGCATTGATTGAGGTCGATGCTCTGCCGGACACCACCTACAAGGGAATTGTATCGGAAATCGCCCACAGCGCGTCGACGACCGGCCTGGGCACACAAGAACAGATAACCAATTTTGAAATTGAAATATCGGTACTTGGACAGGATCTGCGGTTTCGTCCGGGTATGTCCGCAACGGTCGATGTTATCACTGATGTCCGGGACAGCGCCGTAGTTGTTCCCATTCAATCGTTGACGGTTAGAATGCCTGAACCGGTTGACAATACTGAAAGCGACAGCACCAACACGGAGAAAAAACCGCCGGCAGCGGCGAATAATCCGGCCAAGGTATCGCCGGTTGACATTGTTTTTGTGGTCCATCCGATTAACGAAGCTCAGGAAGTTAAAAAGGGCCCTTTTGCACCCAAACAGTATCCGACCGCAGAACAGCGTGAAATCAAGGTGGGTATCAGCAGCGATACAAAGTTTGAAATAATCAGCGGTCTTGACGTTGGTGAAGAAATTATTATCGGTTCTTATAAAGCCATCAGTAAGGATTTGAAACACGACAGTGCATTAAAAATTTCCAGTGGCGAAAACGAGAAGAAAGGAAAGAAAAAATGAAACGCTTAACATTAATCCTCATAGCAATGTTTATCGTCAGTATAACGGTAAACGCCCAGGAAAAATTCGAAAAAGCCGAGAAAGAGCTGGAAGCGATTACAGATTCTGTAACGACAGATGAAGAATCCAAAGAGATTACCCGGAAGCATGACTATAAGAGTACCCGCATCGAAAATGACGAAAACAAAAAAGAAGATGAATGGGAAGAGTGGGATGACTGGGATGGCTGGCGCGAAAACCGTAAAGATGAGTGGAAAAGCTCCAAAAAACGCGGTTACTTTCGCGGCGGCGCCGGCGGCTGGGATTACTATATGATGGATCTCAACGTTGATGCCATCAATACGAAACTCCAGGAAATCGGATTGAACCCTTTTGATGAGCAAATTTATCTGTCCGGTGGCGGCGGATGGGGCTTTATCGGTCATGGCATTCGCATTGGCGGGCTTGGCGCACATGGTGAAGTCAAATCTTCCGGTGGAAGTGCTATTGATGGTAAAACCGTTGCTAAAGAAGTAACGTTTACAATCAATTTCGGTGGGTTTATGATCGAAAAAGTCTATCACCCCTTCAATAAAACCGAATTGTATTTTGGTACCATGATTGGCGGCGGAAACGCCCAATTAAAATTTAATCAGTGGAGTGGCCCGGTTGCCTGGGACGGCCTTTGGGATGGCTATAACAACGCCGTCATAGATACAAGTACTGTGAGTTTTACCGATCACCAAAACGAAATGTCCTGCGGGTATTTGACGGTTCTGCCAACGATTGGATTCCGGTATAATATATTCCGCTGGGCCGCGGTTGGTGTCAATGTCGGGTATCTCTACAATAAAATGAATCAGGACGGCTGGAAAATGGACGGAAAATCCGTCAATTACGTTCCGGAAATCGATTTCTCAAATGTCATTTATCGTTTAAATATCTACTTCGGTGGCTGATGCAATCCCTGATTCAACTGGAAAAAATCACTAAAACCTATAAAATCGGTACCATTGAGGTCCATGCCCTGCGGGGTGTGGACCTTAGCATTCAGCCAAATGAATACATATCCATTATGGGCCCTTCGGGTTCGGGGAAATCCACACTCATGAACATTATCGGCTGCCTGGACTCACCCACATCGGGCAGCTATTTCCTTGAGGACGAACTCGTCTCTACCATGGATGACAACAAACTGGCCGAAGTTCGGAACCGGAAAATCGGTTTTGTGTTTCAGACATTTAACCTTCTGCCCCGGGCCAGCGCTTTACACAATGTTGAACTGCCCTTAATCTACAGCGGCATTCATGCCAATAAACGCAAGGTGATTGCTGAAGAGGCGCTGGAAAAAGTAAACCTTTCCGATCGTAAAAATCATCGCCCCAACGAGCTCTCCGGCGGTCAGAAGCAGCGGGTCGCCATTGCCCGGGCGCTGGTTAACAATCCGTCCCTGATCCTGGCCGATGAACCCACCGGCAATCTGGATTCCACAACGGGTAAAGAAATCATGTCTGTTTTTGATGATCTTCATAAAGCCGGGAACACAATTATCCTGGTCACTCACGAAAAAGAGGTCGCACAGCATGCCAATCGGATTGTCCACATTCTCGACGGTAATGTTGCTGAAGATATACAGGTAAAAAACCCGTGATCTCCATACTGATCAGTCTTTGGGAAAATATCCTGATTGCCCTTCGGGCACTGGCCCAGAATAAACTGCGGGCCGTATTGACGACACTGGGTATTATTATCGGCGTTTTGACAGTCGTATCAGTGGCATCGATTATTGCCGGTTTAAATAAAGGTTTCTCCAGCCAGATTTCGGCGCTGGGAAGCAATACCCTGTTCATTCACAAATACCCCTGGATTATCAAGGACGATTTTTTTAAATATCGCAATCGTCCGGACATTACCATGAAAGATGCGGAATACCTGATCGAGCATTCCAAATTAGCCGAGTCGATTGCCCCTGCTACCGGCACATCCCGGGATATTAAATTCCGCAACAACTCTCTCTCTGACATCGGTGTGGCCGGTGTTACCATGGAACATGAATTGATCGAAGGGTATACAATTGCCGATGGGCGCTATTTTACCCAGACCGAAATCGACCGCAACAAACCCAGCTGTGTCATCGGCTGGGAAATAAAGGAAAAATTATTCAAAGAGCAGCATCCAATCGGTGAGCGAATCAAAGTTGGTGATGTGTCTTATCTGGTCATTGGCGTTATGGAAAAACGCGGCAGTCTTCTGGGTCACAACCTGGATTCCGAGGTTTACGTTCCCATCGGGACAATATTCAAGAATTTCGGTTCGCGCCGCAGTATCCGTATCCTCGTCAAAGTCCCTTCGCCGGAGATGATCGATGAAGTTAAAGACGAAATCCGTTTCCTGTTGCGGGTATCCCGAAAACTGAAGCCCCAGGAAGAGGATAATTTTTCAATCAATCAACAGGAAATGCTGACAAATATGTACAAGCAACTCACCGGCGGCCTCTATACGGCAGCATTTGGGATCGGAACATTATCCCTGCTCGTCGGCGGCATTGGTATTATGAACATCATGCTGGTTTCCGTTGCAGAACGGCGGAAAGAGATCGGTATCCGCAAAGCCTTAGGAGCCAAACGACGTGTGATTACATTTCAGTTTATTATCGAATCCATTATCATTTGCAGTGTCGGTGGTATCATCGCCATCTTTTTCAGTTTTCTGATCTCCCTGGTGATCGACAAGGTCACACCCTTCCCATCCAGCGTTCCTATCTGGTCGGTCTTCATGGGTTTAGGATTTTCAACATTTGTAGGACTTTTCTTTGGCATTTATCCTGCCCGACGGGCTGCCAAACTCGACCCCATTGAATGCCTGAGGTATGAGTAATGAATTATG
>Ga0268276_1003702_pt1 | contig 11572 bp, 8 predicted proteins | sample saktaG_4_FD_190145 | JGI IMG/M metagenome (GOLD analysis project Ga0268276, IMG submission 190145) | Saline water microbial communities from Sakinaw Lake, British Columbia, Canada - sak_2010_1_5_45m | ecosystem: Environmental > Aquatic > Non-marine Saline and Alkaline > Saline ...
GCTTATTGCGGGCATGGCCGAGGCCAAGCGAAGTTTCGGAGGATAAGCGCGTAGTAGTGCTTATAAGCGGAGGCGAATCTGCGGGAGTCAACAATTATTTCGCGCAATTGGCGGTCGGACTTGCAGAACAAGGCTATTCGCTGGAAGTCGTGCGGTTCGGCCTCGACGGCCTGGTGCAACCCAGGGAAGAGTTCGCAAAAAATCTAGTTTGGATTGACGAGAAGAGATCATACAGCATAATCAATATGCCGGGCGCAGTGGAGGGGACAGCGAGAGTCAGTTTAAGCGATGAGAAACATCCGGAATATATGCAAAACGCGGTCGCTAATCTTAAGGGTTATTGTAAAACGGTCATCATGGTGGGCGGCAGCGACCATATGGCCGAGGCGACAAAGATATCCAATGAACTGCGCGCTCAGGGCATCAATGATATGGTGGTCATAGCGCTTCCGAAGAGCGTAGATTATGATGCGCCCAATGTCTATATGATAGGGGCCGATACCGCGGGTTCTTACGCCAATAAATTTGTTATTCGCGCCGCACCTATGCCGTGGGAGAAGAAGGTGGTTGTGAGCGAAATTATGGGTAGGGATAGCGGTTATCTGACAGTTAGCGCGGCAAACATGAATACGGCTGACAGGTCAGGATACACCGAGGCCGAATTGAGAAAGATGAAGGCAATAGCGCCTACTTTGATAGCCCTTATACCGGAATGGTCAGTGGATGAAAGAGGCGCATCCATCGTATCTCTTGCAGATGTCGTCAATGCGGTGAAACGGCGCATGAATAAATATGGCGCTGCCACTGTCGTTGTTTCCGAGGGATTCAGAATATCGCCGGATGACGAGTTACTCCGGAGAATACTGGAAAACCCGTTCTTTAAGGACAAATTTACGAATGTGAAAAAAGATAAACAAGGAAATCTGCTCTTTAACGAGATAGGTATAGGCAATTTCGTTACCGAGGCTCTTTCAATAGCGCTCGGCGAGGAGTTAAAGCTCGAACGGGAGAAGAACCTTTTGTACGAACTCCCGGGATACAGCTTCCGCTGTGTTCAGCCGGGTGAGATCGATATGGCAGTTGCGGACAGCGCAACGGCAAAAGCTGCGGATATGATAATCAATAGAAGAGATGAAGTTATTCAAAGGGGCGGCGTATGTATAGCAATAAAGCGCGGCATAAAATCCGCATCCGATATTAAAGCGGAGGTGCGCGACCTTCCGCAATCAAAAGGGACGGTAAGTCTTAAAGATTTTGTTATATTCACAAAAGACGAGCTGGCAGCTAAGAACGTGCTCGGCCTTGCCGACGAAAGCGCGCCACTTCCGGACATGGGGTCAGCCGCTTCACTGCCAGCGTTCCGTGAGAAAGACTTATCTCTGCTGGTAGAGGCGATTAATTCCCAGAGCGAATCAGCGCGTGATATGAGGAGATTGAATATATGCACCATAGCCGGTCAGGATGCCGACATGCTGATATCGCGGGTCGCATCGCACAAACCGTTGTCCTTAGCCGAGAGCTATGTGCATGAAAGAACGTCCGGCGCTGTCATGTATGTTACAGCGGGCCAATCCGGTGCTTTGTCATTGGGAAGATTGATCGACGAGATAAACCAGCGCTATACGGCAAATCAGCATGGGATAAGATTCGCGAATGTGGTGATCTCTGCGAATGTCCTGTTTAAAGAAAACGATGAAACACTTGTAAGACTGCAAAAAGATAATCCGTCATTTGCAGCTCTTGTGGCGGCAGCCAAAAAAGATGCTGACGGTTTCCTGAATTTCGGCCGTCATATAGCGGATGTTGTAACGATGGCGCTATCTATCGATAAAAAGATATCAGGCATAAGAAAGAATGTGCTCGGCGAATCGCTGAATTCTCTGCCGCAGGTCGCGCCTGCGCCAGCGCCTGAAGTGGCGATAGAAAGCAGCGTATCGGTACTACAGGGTATTATGAAGCTGGTCCAGGCGGAGTGGCTCGATGGTTGGCTGAATTTCGAAGGGCTTGCCAAGGCTGTGCAGCTGGCTGAGTGTCAGGGGAAGATCATAACAGATGACGATAATTCTACGATGATATTCTCCGAGATATCGACATTCGGAAAACGCAATGAGGACGGCACCTATGAAGAGGGCTTAGGCATTATACTGCCAAGCCTCGTGAAGTCGGATATCAGGGTAGCCGTAGTGGCTACAACAAGCCGGCAGAAGGTGCTGATAGACGAGCTTAACGCAGGCCTGACCGAGGGCCAACAGATCATACATGCCGAAAGCGTTCCGGAGGTAATGGCAAAGATAAAGACGGCGCGCTACTATTACTTCAAGGTAGCGTCCGAAGCCGATGCCGGAACCGGCGTTACATCGATAACGATCATAGTAAAGAAGATACTCGACGCGATAGGGAAGGTAGCGGATATCATCAATCCTACAGTGATCGAACAGATGCACGAAGCTGCGCGTCAATTCGCGGCTGCGGCGTAAAGAGAACGAGCTTACTTTAACCAGTAGGGCACCTTTAAAGGTGCCCTACTCGGTATATATCCCTCGAATAATTCGCTTTACAATCAAATACATCTATGATATGATGCCTCAAACAATAGGAAAGGTATAAAATGAGTTTAACAAAAGTGAAGAAGACGGAGTTGATAGGCGGCTATAAGGTGCATGAAAAAGACACCGGTTCGCCAGCTGTGCAGGTAGCGCTTTTAACGGAACGGATAAATTCTCTTTCAGGCCATTTCAAATCGCATAAGAAAGACCACCATTCAAGGCAGGGGTTACTGCGCATGGTCAGTGTCCGTAGAAGACTTCTGGAGTATCTAAAGAAGAAGAGCCCGGATGAATATCAGGGCATCATAAAGAAACTGGACTTAAGGAAATAGTCCCTTGTTTCTTTATGCATATCAGCGACACCCCTTACAAATAAACCCCATAACCATAAAGGATAAATGATGCAAAAATTTGAAAGAAATTTAGACCGCGAGAAGATAATCATCGAAACAGGCAGGATGGCCAAGCAGGCGGACGGCGCGGTCACCGTCCAGCTCGGTGGCACAGTAGTCCTCGTTACAGCTGTCTGTTCAAAGCGTTTAAGACCCGATCTTGATTTCTTCCCCATGACATGCGAATACCAGGAGAAGACCTATGCCGCAGGGAAGATCCCGGGAGGTTTCTTCAAACGCGAAGGCCGTCCAACAGAGAAGGAGATATTGACCGCCCGCCTGATAGACAGGCCCATAAGGCCGTTATTCGGCAAGGGTTTCATGAATGAGCTTCAGTTGGTGGCCATAGTCATTTCCAGCGACAGCGAGAACGATTCCGACATACTGGCCATGATAGGCGCATCCACAGCCCTCACGATATCGGATATTCCGTTCAACGGGCCGATAGCCGCGGTAAGAGTGGGTAGGATCGGCGGAGAGTTCGTATTGAACCCGACATTTAAAGAATTAGAGTCAAGCGACCTGGATCTCGTGGTAGCCGGTAACAGGACGAGCGTTCTTATGGTAGAGTCCGGAAGCAAAGAGTTGCCGGAAGATACGCTTTTGGATGCCATAAAGTTCGGCCATAAAGAGATGCAGGTCATCATAGACCTACAGGAAGAGATGGCGAAGGCCTGCGGAAAGCCGAAGAGAGAGATCGCTCTGCGTGACGTGGACGCGGATCTTTTGAAGAGCGTCAAAAGCGGTTCGGTCGCTAAATTAGACGAGGTAAACAGATTAAGCACCAAAGAACAGCGCGAAGAGGCGATGGACCTGCTCCTGAAAGATCTTGTAGAGAAGCTCGTTACGGAGGAGTCCGAGGTTTCCGAAAAAGATGTCAAATACGCGCTTGAGGAAGTTGAAAAAGAAGAGGTCAGGAAGTTCATCGTAGAGAAGAGAAAGCGCGTTGATGGTAGAAAATTTGATGAGATAAGAAAGATCACATGCGAAGTCGGGCTATTGCCCAGGACTCATGGGTCGGGCTTATTCACAAGAGGCCAGACGCAGAGCCTGTCGGTCACCACTTTAGGTACAAGCGCTGACGAGCAGATCATAGACGCCCTGGAGGGTGAGTCGCAGAAGGGCTTTATGCTGCACTATAACTTCCCGCCGTTCTCGGTCGGAGAGGTGAAGCCGATGAGAGGCCCCGGAAGGCGCGAGATCGGACACGGCGCTTTAGCGGAAAGAGCCTTAAGGCCGGTCATGCCGAGCAAAGATGCTTTCCCTTATACGGTAAGGGTTGTTTCTGATATATTGGAGTCGAACGGTTCGTCAAGCATGGCGACCGTGTGCGCAAGCACTCTTTCGCTTATGGATGCCGGCGTGCCGGTCTCCGATCCTGTCAGCGGTATAGCGATGGGCCTAATTAAGGAAGATAAAGAGGTCATCATATTGACAGATATAGGCGGAGTCGAGGACCATTACGGAGACATGGACTTCAAAGCGGCAGGCACGAAGAATGGAGTCACCGCCCTACAGATGGACTTGAAGATACAGGGGATAAGTTACGAAGTGCTTAAAGAGGCTCTTGAGTCCGCCAAGAAAGCCCGCCTCGTCATATTGGAAAAGATGATGCAGGTCATAGGCCAGCCGAAGAACGATGTTTCGACATTTGCGCCCAAGATAGTGGTCCTGAAAATTAATGTGGAGAAGATCGGCGCGGTCATCGGACCCGGCGGCAAGATAATAAAGAAGATAATACAGGATACGGGCGCCACGGTAGATATAGACGACGACGGCACTGTACAGGTTGCGGGTACCGATCCCAAGGCCATAGAGATGGCGGTAGCCATAATAAAAGGCATAACCGAAGAGCCTGAGGTAGGCAAGGTATACAGGGCAAAAGTAAAAAAGATCATGAACTTCGGAGTTTTTGTAGAGATACTCCCGGGGAAAGAGGGCCTTGTGCACGTTTCGGAGCTTTCCAATACATTCGTAAAGAACGTGGAAGAGGTAGCCAAGCTCGGCGATGAATTCGATGTGAAGCTTACGGAGATAGACGCGCAGGGCAGGCTAAATCTTTCGAAGAAACAGGCGGACCCGAACTACAAGCCCGGCGATGATAAAGGGAAGCCCCAGGACGATTCGCGCCGCCGCAGATAAAAATTATTCACAATAAGTATCACAGGCTTAAGTGAAGAGCGTAAAAATACTCCTCAAGAAGAAGGAAGGCTGTCAGGACCTGCCCGTTCCGAGGTATGCGACTTCCGGATCAAGCGGGGTGGATCTTTACGCGGACGTTAACGAAGACGTAATATTATTGCCAGGCGATATTAAGCTTATATCGGCTGGCATTTATATTAGTATCCCGGAAGGCTATGAGGCCGAAGTACGCCCCAGGAGCGGGTTGGCCTTAAAACACGGTATAAGCCTTGTCAATACTCCCGGCACGATCGACTCCGATTATCGCGGGCTGGTGAACCTGATAATGATAAATCACGGCAAGGAACCGTTCACTATACGCAGGGCAGACAGGGTCGCGCAGATGATCATAAAGGAGGTCGTGAGGGCAGATATAGAAGTGACAGAGAACCTCGACGACACAGTCCGTTCCCATGGTGGATTCGGACATACCGGAAAATAGTAGATGACTATAATCCAGGCGGTTACTTCAGGGATAGTCCAGGGCATTACAGAATTCTTCCCCATATCGAGTTCCGGACATCTCGTACTTCTACATACCGTATTTGGTTTTAAAGAAGAGATGTTGGCCTTCGATCTATTCCTGCATTTTGGAACGATAGTTTCAGTAGTGGTATTTTTCCGCAAAGATATATCCCAGATGCTTCAGAAGGACAGCCGGCTGCTTAAATTCATCGTAATAGCCTCTATACCTACTTTCATAATAGGATTGCTGCTCAAGGATGCTGCGGAAACTTTCTTCGCGATGCCTTTGGTCGTGGGATCCTCACTTATCATAACGGGCCTATTTCTTTTATTCACGAGCATCTCTGCCATATATTGGAAGATCGTCAGGCGGCCGAGGCCGCTGGGTATGAAAAATTCCATAGCCATAGGTATAGCGCAGGGTATCGCGGTCCTGCCCGGCATATCACGAAGCGGAGCTACGATAGGGACAGCGCTGATAATGGGGATGGATGAGGTCGAAGCGCTTAAATTTTCTTTCCTGCTTTCTATCCCCGCGGTTTTAGGGGCAAATGTATTGAAGGTGCGCCAGATTTGTGGTAATCTTATATCTGGCGATACCGTAGCTTTCCTGGCAGGAGCCATAGCTGCCGCGATCACGGGCTTTCTTGTGATAAAGGTGCTGTACGGTATCATGAAGAAGAATCTGTTATTCCTTTTCGGCATATATTGTATGTTGATAGGCGCTGCGGTCGTGATATTATCTAAATAGGTATAGGGGCCGATGGATAAGAGTAAATGGAACGAGATACAGGCGATACTATTATTTGCCATAGCCATACTTATATTCATAAGTTTCATAACTTTCGATTTTTCTGATCTGCAATTATTCACTTCAAAGGTAAACCATCCTGTAAAGAACTTCGCAGGGCTTTTCGGCGCGTATCTTGGGGCCATCATGTTCTTCGTGATGGGGATGAGCGCCTATTGTCTACCCATACTTATATTGATATGGGCGATCGCGCGGTTTTCCGGCATCACTCCGCAGAAGCTCTATTTTAAGGTCTTCGGCACATTCTTCCTCATATTGGCGTCGAGCGCCATGTTCTCTATAATAGGGCAGGGCGATAACAGCTTTCGTTTTTCACTCGGTGGTATCGTAGGGCTGGTCTTTTCAGACTTTCTTATAAGGTATTTAGGGTCAATGGGCGCCATCATTGTAATAATAGTCCTATTCCTGCTTTCAGTCCTTTTGGCGACAGAATTTTTGCTCATACCATTCCTGACGGCCCTTGCGCAAAAGAGCAGGGATTTTGTCTCCGGCTTGAGAGATAAAGGCAGCGTTATTCGCAAGAAGGAGTCTACCGCCCCTGTATTGAATAGGCCGGCGCCAGCTGTAATGCCGGTGAGAGAGAAAGAGCCCCCCAGAGCTATGCCCGGCGTGAACGTACCGGCCAACGTTGTGCTGCGTAATACCCCGCCATCCACCTCGAGACCCGTTCAGGCTTCGACTAATGTTAAGAAAGAAGAGCCTTCGGTCGAGGAAAGAAAAGTTACCCTTGCCGTTCAGAGAGATTTTACGCTTCCCAGCCTCGACCTTCTCGATTCGCCGCCGCCGTTGGAGCAGAGAAAGATAGACGATGACTTTGAGGCGAACACTAAGATACTGGAAGAGACGCTCGCGGATTTTGATATAGAGGCCAAGGTCGTGGCATTCAATAAAGGTCCGGTCATAACCAGATACGAGCTTGAACCGGTTGCGGGAGTAAAGATACACAGGATAACATCTTTAAGCGACAATATAGCTCTCGCCATGAAGGCCCAGAGCGTCAGGATAGTTGCCCCCATACCGGGCAAGGGTACGATAGGTGTCGAGGTACCTAACTCTTCGAGCGCCATAGTCTATCTGAAGGAGGTCCTTGACTCTAAAGAATATAAGTCATCAAAGTCAAAACTTAAACTTGCTCTCGGCAAAGATATCGCGGGAGCTCCCGTGATAGCGGATCTCGCCACCATGCCGCATCTCTTGATAGCCGGAGCGACTGGTTCGGGCAAGACAGTATGCATAAACAGCCTGATAATGTCGATGCTATTCAATGCGACGCCCGAAGACGTGAAGTTCATAATGATAGATCCCAAGAGAGTCGAGCTGGCCGTATTCAATGACATGCCACATCTTTTGGCTCCGGTAGTTACCGACCATAAGAAGGTAGCTAGCACTCTCGACTGGGTCGTGAATGAAATGGATTCGCGTTATGAGCTCCTTGCGAAGTCCGGAGTTAGGAACATAGACCTCTACAACGAAAAGTTCGGTAATAAACAGAATACGGAAGACGGAACGCCGCCCAAAAAACTACCATATATAGTACTCATCATAGATGAGCTCGCGGACCTTATGATGATAGCTCAGAACGAGGTCGAGAGCGCGATAACGAGACTTGCGCAGTTATCGAGAGCCGTGGGTATACACATATTGCTGGCTACACAACGCCCGTCCGTAGATGTCATAACGGGTGTAATAAAGGCTAACTTCCCGGCGAGAATATCGTTTAAAGTTGCTTCCAAAGTGGACTCAAGAACGGTGCTCGATATTAATGGTGCGGATAAGCTGCTTGGCAGGGGAGATATGTTATTTATAGAGCCCGGAGCGTCGAGGCCTGTAAGGGCTCAGTGCAGTCTCATATCCGATAAAGAGATAGAGAAGATAACAGATTTTATAAAAGCTCAAAGAGCTCCCGAATACATAGAAGAGATACTCGAGGTGCACAAGAAGACCGCCTTCAAGAAGTTCGATAAGGATGAGCTCTACGAGGAAGCGGTGAGGACGGTCCTGGAGACAGGGCAGGCTTCTGTATCCATGCTGCAGAGAAGGCTGGGATTAGGGTATGCGCGCGCGGCCAGGATCATCGATACAATGGAAGCCGAGGGGATAGTGGGGCAGTTCCAGGGGTCGAAACCAAGAGATATTCTTGTCAGCCTGCAGGATTACCGGGCCAAAAGTGGAAAATAATAAGAGAGAGTCAAGGTCATCGGCTGTTTCCGTAGGCAAAAGATTGAGAGAGGCCAGAGAGAAGAGGTCTCTTACAATAGAGCAGGTACAGAAACAGACCAAGATACATTCTAGTGTCCTGATCGGGCTGGAAGAAGGCAGACCAAGCGATACACTGACCGATACATATATAAGAAGCTTCTTGAAGAAGTATGCGCAGTTCCTGGATATAAATTCGGTAGAGCTGTTAAAGGAATATTTTCCCACACATTCGGAAGCCCCCCCTAAGCCCAGCGCTCCTATACAGGAGAGCGTTCTGCCGAAAGAGGTCCAAAGTCCGCCGAAATTCCTGTATATAACAGGATTGGTAGTAGCGGCGATCATATCTCTAATGCTCCTTCTGTTCATTATCGGTAAAGTCTCGACCGCCTTTAATAAGGCGAGGCTTAACCATAAAAAAAGTTCTGCTGTTGCAGCAAAGAAGAAGTCCTCCGCAGTAAGCGCAAAAACTGTTAAAAATAAGAAACCAGCTGTAAAGGCCAAATCCGAAACAAAAGAGATCGTTCCTAAAAATTCCCGCTTAGTGCTTGAGATAAAGGTGAAAGAGGCGGTCCTCGTGACTCTGAAAAAAGACGGCATACTCTTCTTTGACAGGGTCCTGCCCGCGGGTCTTGTCGAGAAGACGGAAGCCAATACATCTATAGAGCTCAATATCGCTAAGGCCGGAAGCCTTGATCTGAGCCTCAACGGAAGACCTATAGTCCTGCAGACCAGTGGCGTCATAAAAGGCCTCGAGATAACAAGAAAAGGCATAAGAATAAAATAGAAACTATTAAATGACAAAGATCGGGATCGTAAGCCTTGGGTGTCCGCGCAATCTGGTAGATTCCGAGGTAATGCTCGGCTCTCTAAAAGAAGAGGGTTATGAGATAGCGGATGAAGTAGGCCTCGGGGTAGATCTCTTCATAATCAATACCTGCTCTTTTGTACAATCCGCGCGTGAAGAGTCGATCGACACCATAATAGAGGCCGCCCAACTCAAAAAAGACGGCAAGATCAAGCATCTCATGGTCTGCGGATGCCTGCCGCAATTGTACAGCAGTAAACTCTTAAAGAACCTTCCTGAAGTAGACTCGATTGTTGGAACGAGCGATCTGCCAAAGATAAAGAGCATCGTTAAGTCTCTGCTCAAAGATATACCGATGTCGTCCGTATCAAAAAAGCTGAACTATCTCTATAACGAAAATTCCCCGCGACTATCGCTTACGCCGCCGCATTTTACTTATTTAAAGATCTCCGAGGGGTGCGATAATCTCTGCAGCTACTGCATAATACCGCGTTTGCGCGGAAGATTCAGAAGCAGGCCTATAGAGTCTGTGATAGATGAGGCAATAAAGCTGTCTCTATCCGGCAAAATAAAGGAGATCAATATCATAGGCCAGGATACTACGCTTTTCGGCAAGGATATATACGGCAGACAAAGACTTCCGGAGTTATTGAAAAAATTAGCCTCCCTAAAGAGCAGTGTTGAATGGATCAGGCTTCTTTACACGCATCCCGCGCATTACAGCGACAAGCTTATCAATACTTTGCGCGATGAGAAGAAGATATGCAGATACCTTGACCTGCCGATCCAGCATATCAGCGATAAGATATTAAAGAAGATGAACAGACATACTACGAAAATTGAGATAAAAGGCCTGATAGAAAAATTGAGAAAGAATATTCCCGGCCTCACCTTAAGGACTTCTGTTATCATCGGATTCCCGGGGGAGACGGATAAGGAGTTCGGAGAACTTCTGGAGTTCCTTGAAGATACGAGGTTTGAAAAGCTCGGGGCGTTCATATATTCCGCTGAAGAGGGTTCTATGGCCTGTAAGTTCGAAGGGCAGGTACCGGAAAGAATAAAGAACCAGCGGTTCGATGAGGTGATGAAATTACAGCAGAAGATATCGGCGGATATCAACAGGTCATATATGGATAAGACGGTAAGAGTTCTTATAGACGAGAAGCTAGAGGGTGAGAAGGATGAGTTCGCGGGCCGCACGGAGGGCGACGCGCCGGAAGTAGACGGATGCGTTTATGTCTCCGGGCGCAGTGTCAAAGCGGGCGAATTCTGCAAAGTCAAGATCACCGATAGCCTGGAGTACGATCTCGTCGGGGAGGCCGGATGAACCTACCGAATAAACTGACGGTGCTGCGCATAATCCTCGTAGCCATCTTCATGTTCTTTCTCTTCTCAAAGGGCGTATTGATGAAATCCCTGGCGCTCGCCACTTTCGTCATCGCGTCATTCACGGATATACTGGATGGTTATATCGCGAAGAAGTATAATATGGTGACCGATTTTGGCAGGCTGATGGACCCCATAGCGGACAAGATACTGGTCCTGTCGGCATTTTTAGCATTCGTCGAAATGGAGTTGATACCCGCTTGGATGGTTGTTATAATAATATTCAGGGACGTGGCGGTCACGGGCCTAAGGATGTCGGCGCTCACCAAAGGCAAGGTTATATCCGCTGATGAAGGCGGAAAACATAAGATGGTGTCCCAGGTCTTCGCGATACTGGCCATACTATTCTTCTTGATATTCAGAGAGGCGGGGATGAAGGTATTTGATTTTTGGAACGCTTCCACCGAACGTATTTACAGGGACGCCATATTCGTTTTGATGTCTATCACAACTCTCTTGACATTGATAAGCGGATTGTCGTATCTTATAAGGAATAAGGGAGTGTACTTCAATGCGAAGGGTCATTAAGTTCACTACAAGCTTCTTTTATCTGGGACACTCGCCGTTCATGCCCGGCACGCTTGGCAGTCTAGCAGGACTTCTCATATATTTCGTCGTTAAAGATAAACTGCCGATATATATTTTTTCTGTGCTTTTTTTATTTGCTCTGGGAATACTCTTTGCATCCGAAGCGGAGAGGATCTACAAGAGAAAAGACGCCCAGATGATAGTAATAGACGAGGCGTGCGGCATGATGCTGTCATTGTTCCTGGTGCCGTACAGTTTT
>Ga0268276_1003707_pt1 | contig 11556 bp, 11 predicted proteins | sample saktaG_4_FD_190145 | JGI IMG/M metagenome (GOLD analysis project Ga0268276, IMG submission 190145) | Saline water microbial communities from Sakinaw Lake, British Columbia, Canada - sak_2010_1_5_45m | ecosystem: Environmental > Aquatic > Non-marine Saline and Alkaline > Saline ...
GAGCGTGTGAATGATTTTTATCATTCACAACGTCCGAGCGAAGACAAAACAAAGGATTTTAACCTCCTTTATTTTGGCTAGCGAGGAGCGTGTGAATGATTTTTATCATTCACAACGTCCGAGCGAAGACAAAACAAAGGATTTTAACCTCCTTTATTTTGGATTGAAGATATTATGGAAATTAGAAATATTGCTATTATTGCCCATGTTGACCATGGAAAAACCACTATTACTGATGCACTTATGCGGCAAACAGGGATGTTTACTGTTGGAATGAGTATGGATACTGATAAATTGGAGCAGGAACGCGGAATTACTATCTATTCTAAAAATACTTCACTTTTTTATCCTAATCCTGCGGACGGACGAGGTAAAACTACAAAAATAAATATTGTAGACACACCAGGGCATGCTGATTTTGGTTCAGAGGTGGAACGAGTCTTGCGTTCCATTGACTCTGTTTTGTTAGTAGTGGATGCACAAGAGGGCCCCATGCCACAAACTCGTTTTGTTCTAAAAAAATCTTTGGAACTTGGATTAAAGCCAATTGTAATTATTAATAAAATAGATAAACCAGCAGCTAACCCCAAAGAAGCTGAGGAAGGGGTTTATGAACTTTTTTTAGAATTAGGTGCCAGTGAAGAGCAACTTAATTTTGTAACTATTTACACCATTGGACGAGAGGGAATTGCTAAAAGGAATTTAGCTGATCAATCAAAAGACCTTACTCCGCTTTTAGATACTATTTTAGAGAAAGTTTTGCCTGCTTCTGCAAATTTTAAGATTTCGGCCAAAGCGCAGGTTTTTAATTTAGGGTATGATAATTTCTTGGGGAGATTGGCTGTTTGTAGAATGTATGAAGGGACTTTGAAAGAGGGAAATTTAATTTTCTTAAAAAAACCCAATGGTGAAACAAGAAGAGGAAAGATAACTAAACTATTTACTTTTGAGGGATTGTCTCGTAAAGAAACAAAGGAAGTTATTGCGGGAGATATTGTTTTAGTTGCTGGATTGCCAGATGTTTTTATTGGAGAAACTCTTACTGCTGATGAAAAAGATGAACCAATGACAGCTATTAAAATTGATGAACCAACTATTATTTTGGATTTTTTAGTTAATGATTCTCCCTTTGCTGGTAGGGAGGGCAAATATGTGACGGGGCGTCAAATTCGTGAACGTTTGGAAAGGGAACTTGAAGTCAATGTTGGTTTAGAGGTTGTTTTCTCTGAAAGAAATTTTAAGGTAGCTGGACGAGGAGAATTACATATCGCAATTTTACTCGAAAATATGAGGAGAGAAGGTTTTGAGCTTCAAGTCTCTCAGCCCCAAATTATTGAAAAGGAAGAGAAGGGGGGTAAACTTGAACCATATGAGGAAGTCACAGTTGATATTCCTAATGAATTTCAGGGTATTATTATAGAAAAACTGGGAAAAAGAAAAGGACTTCTTTTAGAAATGAAACAACATGGAGGCACAGTTCGTTTAATTTTTGAAGTACCCACCAGAGGATTACTTGGTTATCGTGGCCAGTTTATAGTTGATACCAGAGGCAAAGGAATTATTGCTAGTCGAGTAATTGGTTTTAAACCATATGCAGGAGAAATATTTAAACGGGCTACTGGTTCAATGATATCTATGGCTTCTGGAAAAGTATTGGGTTTCTCTCTTTATAATCTTCAAGAGAGGGGAGAATTATATATTGGAGCTAACACAGAAGTTTATGAAGGAATGGTCATAGGCAATACCTCTAAAGGTGAAGAAATGTCAGTCAATCCTACTAAAGGTAAACAATTGACCAATATGAGAGCATCTAGTTCTGACGAAAATATTGTTTTAATTCCACCTAAAGAGATTTCTATTGAATCAGGGTTGGAAATAATGGCAGGAGATGAGTATTTAGAAATTACGCCTAAAAGTGTGCGTTTGAGAAAACATTATTTAACTGAAATAGAACGTTCTAAAGCTAAAAGGAAATAAAAAAATGAGTTTTAGTTTGTTAAAAATGTTCAATTTTTTGTTTTTATTTTGAAAGAAAAAACATAAATTTTCGTATTATAAGGTAAAGATTAAAAATAAATTTACTTAAAAATGAAACCAACGAAAAAAGTAGTGAAGTGGTTATTTTCTAATAAATTATTGGGGGGAGGTTTGGTTGGGGCTGTTTTGTTATTGGGGGGATATGGAATATTTTTAATTTCTGCTAATACTGGTGAAGAGATAATTTTTGTTACCGAAACAGTCAAAAAAGGAGAATTAATTTCTTCTCTTTCTGGTAATGGGCAAGTGTCAGCTTCTGATGAGGTGGAAGTAAAATTTAAAACATCAGGAGATGTTGTCTATGTTGGTGTTGCTAACGGGCAAGAAGTTAAAAAAGGGACTTTAATTGCCCAACTTGATACTGGTGATGCTAAAAAAACAATTAGAGATGCTGAAATCAATTTAGAAAGTGCTCAACTAAGTTTGGAAAAACTTCTTGAACCAGCTGATGAGTTAGAGATAATGCAAGCTGAAAATAATTTGGCTCAAGCCCAAGAAACAAAAAATAATGCTGAAAATGATTTAGAAGAAATTTATGAAGATGCTTTAAATACTCTTTCTGATGTTTTTTTAAATTTACCTACTGTAATAACTGGTCTCCAAGACATTTTATTTTCAGATGATTTATCTGGAAATAATCAATGGAACCTCTCTTATTATAATGATTCTTTAAGTTTCTATAATGAAAAATCTGAAGAGATGAGTGATTTAGTCTATGACCTTTATTTAGTAGCGAAAAGCACTTATGATAATAATCTTGAGAATTACAAATCTATAAACCGTTATTCTAGAAAAGAAGAGATAGAAAATTTAGTTTTACAAACTTACAGCACAACCAAAGATATTTCAGATGCTATTAAAAGTATGAATAATTTAATTCAATTATATCAAGAAGAATATTCTGAAAGAAATTTAACGCCCAAATCATTATCAAATACACATTTAAATTCCTTAAGTAATTATACAGGGTTAATCAATGGAACCTTATCAGATCTTTTAAGCACAAAAAACTCAATAAAAAACAAAAAAGAAGACATTGTAAATGCTATTAGAAGTATAGAAGAAAAAACGGAAACCTTACTAAGGTTAAAAGAAGGAGTAGATGAATATGACCTACGCTCGGCCAATATTTCTATTTTCCAGAAAGAAAATGCGCTATTAGACGCTAAAGAAAGTTTATCCAATTATTTTCTTTACGCTCCTTTTACGGGGACTATCTCTGGTTTGAATATTAGAAAAGGAGGATCATTGACTTCAAGTTCAGCTATTGGCACTTTGATTACAAATCAAAAAATTGCAGAAATTGTTTTAAACGAAATTGAAATTGCTGATGTTGAAGTCGGCCAGAAAGTTAATTTAAAATTTGATGCAGTTGATGATTTAGTTTTAGTTGGAGAAGTAGCAGAGATAGATACAATAGGAACAGTTAATTCAGGAGTTGTAAATTATGGCGTCAAAATAAATTTTGATTCTCCAGATGGAATAATTAAACCTGGAATGAGTGTCAATGCGGAAATTATTATTGAATCTAAAGAAAATATCTTGATTGTTTCTAATTCAGCAATTACTTATGTGAATGATAAAGCTTTTGTTCAAATCTCAGAAAACGGTTTGTCAAAAAGACAAGCAGTGATAGTTGGAATGTCTACTGATTTGAAGACAGAAATTATGAGTGGTTTATCAGAAGGCATGGAAGTTATTATCGGGCAGAATTCTTCAGGAGAAATTTCAGTTGGGAGTAAAAGTGGAGGAAATGTAAATAATGGTTCGAGTGGTAATATGGAGATGATGAGAATGATGAGATAAAATTCAATGATTGAATGTAGGAACATCACAAAAATATATAAAAGCGGTGAAACTGAAACTAAGGCTCTCTGGGATGTTTCTTTTAAAATAGAAGATGGTGAGTTTATCGCTATTATTGGTCCTTCTGGCTCTGGTAAATCAACCTTAATGCATATTTTAGGAGCATTAGATACTCCTACAAGCGGAGAATATTTATTAGATGGATATGATGTTTCTAATTTTTCTGACAATGAATTGGCTGTAATTCGGATGAAAAAAATAGGTTTTGTTTTTCAAGCGTTTAATCTCTTGCCAAGAGCTTCTGTTTTACAAAATATCTACCTTCCCTTAATTTACGAGAAAGTTCCGAGAGAAAAAAGATATATAATGGCAGAAGATGCTTTAATAGGGGCTGGTTTAGATAAAGAAAAATACCATCATTTATCTAACCAATTATCAGGCGGTCAAATGCAAAGAGTAGCTATCGCAAGAGCTCTAGTTAATAACCCAGCTTTGATTTTAGCTGATGAACCTACAGGAAACTTAGATAGTAAAACAGGGGAAATAATTTTAAGAACCTTTAGAAAATTAAATAAAGAGGGGCGAACTGTTATTTTAATTACCCATGAGAAATACATTGCAGAACATGCTGATAGAGTTATTTCTATTAAAGATGGTCAAATAGAAAATGATAGTAAAAGCACTAATTTTAAAAAAATTAGTCACGTTAGGGAATAATATTTTTATGTTAGTTAGTGATATTTTTAAAGAAACTTTTTTTGCGATACTTTCTAATAAAGTCCGTTCGGGATTAACAGTTTTAGGTATTGTGATTGGGATTGCTTCAGTTGTGACGATGGTATCTATTGGGCAAGGCTCAACACAAGATATTTCAAATCAGATTGAATCACTGGGTTCTAATTTGTTGACAGTTTCCCCAGGGTCCTCAAGGGGAGTTGGTATGCAGGTAAGGCAAGGTTTTGGTTCAGCTGAGACCTTGACTACCGAAGATGCAGAGGCTATCACCGAAAATATTTCGGGTATTTTAGCAGTAGCTACTGAAGTATCTTCTCGGCAACAAGTTATTAAAAAGGGAGAAAATACTAACACAACTATTTATGGTGTGACAGATACTTATGCTGAAGTAAAAAATGTTGAAATCGCTTTAGGTTCTTTTATAACTAAAAATAATATAAATAAAACTTCCAAAGTGGCTGTGCTCGGTCCAGATACACGAGATACCTTATTGGGAGAGGGGGTTAACCCTGTCGGAGAAATAATTAAAATAGGGAACCTAGATTTTACTGTTATAGGATTAACTGTTCCTAAAGGAGGAACTGGTTTTAGTAGTTCTGATGATTTAATTTATATTCCTATCAATACAGCTCAACATTATTTAACAGGGAGTGATTCTGTTAGTAATATTAATATTCAAGTAGAAAATGAAAACAACATGACCGAGGTCGAAGAAGCTGTTACAAATTTGTTATTAATAAGACACGGAATTGCCAATAGTAGTGAAGCGGATTTTTCTGTTATGAATCAAGCTGATATTTTAGATACAGTTTCGGAGATAGCGGGGACAATGACGCTTCTATTAGGAGCAATTGCAGGAATTTCATTATTGGTTGGAGGTATTGGGATTATGAATATGATGTTAACAACAGTTACAGAGAGAACCAGAGAAATTGGTTTAAGAAAAGCATTAGGAGCCCAAAATAAAGATATTATTATTCAATTTTTAGCAGAATCGGTTGTTTTAACTTTTGTTGGTGGAATGTTAGGAATTATTTTGGGGTGGTCAGCAGCTATTCTAATTACCAAATTAAGTGGAACGACGACTGTAGTTACAACTTGGTCTATTTTTTTAGCTTTTGGAGTTTCGACTCTTATTGGAATAATTTTTGGTTATTATCCAGCTCGTCGGGCAGCTTCGCTTAACCCGATCACTGCTCTGAGATATGAATAATGTTATAATCAGTTTATGCAAGATATTAATGAAAAAACTGACGAAGAATTAGTGGCTTTAACTTTAAAAAATCAAGATTATTTTTTATATTTAGTTCGCCGATATGAAAGGAAACTTTTTCGTTATATTTCGAGAATTTCAAACTTAAATCAAGATGATGTGGAAGATGTTTTACAGGATATTTTCGTAAAAATTTATAAAAATTTGAATGGTTTTGACACCGATTTGAAATTTTCATCTTGGGCTTATCGTATAACTCACAATGAAGTTATTAGTAATTATAGAAAATATAAAAACAAAATAGATGTTATTTCTTTTGACACCGATGGTAATTTTATTAAGAATATAAGTGATGAACTTGATATCGAAAAAGCTTTTAAATTAGTTGAATTAAAAAAAGAAGTTGACCAAGTTTTAGATAAAATTGATATTAAATATAAAGAGGTTTTGATTCTTAGATTTTTGGAAGAGAAAAGTTATCGTGAAATATCAGATATTTTGAGAAAACCAGAGGGAACTATAGCCACCTTAATTAATCGAGCAAAAAAAGAGTTTTTAAAAATATTAGAAAGAGAACAAAATTATATGAAGCGAGCATATAATTCCATCGTTCGGGTTATATAAAAACATATTATTACTATAATCGTTTTTATAAATCCTCACTTGAAATTATGGAAAAGATAAATAAATTAGCTGAAAAAATTATTAGTCGAATAAAAACAGAAGAAATTAAACCAACTTCTCGTTGGAGATTTGTAGTGAAAGATTCTTTTTTCTGGCTGGCTTTTATTTTATCGGTTGTTATTGGGGCTATGGCAGTGTCTGTTATTTTGAATACTCTCCTCAACAATGATTGGGATTTATCTTTACAATTAAGTGGTAGTTTATTTCAATTTGTTGTAATAACCTTGCCCTATTTTTGGCTAATATTATTAGGGGGTTTTATAATTATTGCTTATCTCAATATTAAACATACTAAAAAGGCTTATCGTTGTGACTTAAAAATTATTGTGGGGGGTGTTATTCTTATTAGTTTTTTGTTAGGTTTAACTTTTTATAATTTAGGTCTAGCATCTTCTTTAGATAAAAAATTCATCCAGAAATTACCACCTCGTTTTCACCAGATGATAGATTCTCGTCTAGAAGTTTGGCAAGAACCCCAGAGAGGTTTTCTAATTGGTGAAATTCAAAATTTTAGTGGAAATAGTTTAGAGTTAAGAGATTTTAAAGGACGTTTTTGGCAAATTGCTTTAGAGTTAGAAGCAGAAGAACTTAATTTTATTGAGCCATTATTAAGAACTAATGAAAAGATTAGATTGATGGGAAGTCCAAACCCAGAAAAATGTGAGCAATGTTTTTCGGCCATAATGGTGCGCCCTCTTAATTTGCCCAAAGGAGACATGATACATGAGCAATTTAGAGAAGTTTTTCCTCAGGACTTGCAAGGAAAGATAATAAAGAGAGAATCTATTATTAAAATACAGGAGTGAAAGAAAACTATAATTTTTTCGTATTATTGATTAGAGAGATATTTATTTTATAAATTAAGGTAATTTATCAAAAAATATATAAAGCAAGTATATAATTACATCATTCGGATTGTACAAAAATAAATATTATCATAATCATTTTTGTAAATCCTCATTTGAAATTATGAAAAAAGAAAAAATTATAGGGTTAGGGGTGTTGTCGTTAGTATTAGTTGCTGGAGCAAGCACAGTTCTTGCAGGTAATTTTGTTGGTAATGTAAATTTTGAAGAACGTCAAGCTGAAATGCAACAACAAAGAACTCAAATGCAAGAAATTTTTGCGAAGGGGACTTATGAAGATTGGGTAAATTTTTCTAATCAAAATTTGGAAAATCAGATTACCCAAATGAGAACTCGTCATCAAGAAATGATGTCGCAAATTACCTCGGAGAATTGGGCTAAATTCTCAGAAGTTAACCAATTGATGTTAGCCGGCGATAGAGAAGGGTTCCAAGCTATTCTGGAAGAATTGGGTATTGAAAAGGTGATGGAAATGGGAATGGGAGATGGAATGAACAGAATGCATGGCGGGAAAGGTCTGGGGATGATGGGAGAGAAAGGCAACTGGAATCAAAACAACAATACGGAAATTGATGATGATTAGTTAAATAATTGATATTAATAAAAGAATTAACAATAAACAATGACAATTAAAAAAACTTTGGGGATCCGACCCCCCGAAGTTTTTTATTGATTGTATTCAGTAGTCGGAGTACTGAATTCTAAAAAGTGTGTTGTAATATGTGGATGTCCAACCTCTGCAGATTTAAGTTGTTAGTTATACGATAGCCGACAGTTAGGTGTTTATTTCATAATTCCGAATTTCTTTTTTAAGTTTTTTATTCTGTCAGAGGCTTCTATAATAAGATCTTGACTTATTTCTCCGCTTTTTACTGCATTGAAAATTATTTCTTGAACTTCGCGTGGAGCAGTTTCGTCATAAGTGCTATTATTATTTGAGATAATTAACATATCGCAACCAGCATTGATGGCTAAAATAATTGAGTCGGCAAACCCAAAATACTCAGTGATAGCTCCCATTTGCATATCATCAGACACAACTACTCCCTCAAAACCTAAATCTTTCCTTAAAATATCTTTGATATAAAATTGAGAAAGGGTAGCTGGGTAATCGGGGTCAATATTTCTATTCATGATATGAGCTGTCATAATCATATCCACAATTCCAGCTTGAATTAATTTTTTGTAAGGAATCAATTCTTCCTCTTGATATGTATTGGTGACATCAGCCATACCTTTATGGCTATCATCTTCGGAACTGCCATGTCCAGGAAAATGTTTAATAACAGTAATAATATTATTTTGGTGTTGACCCTCAATAAAACCTAAAGCATGCTGAAAAACTTTTTCTGGGTCGCTAGAAAAAGACCTCTCAATCGCACCAATGACGGGATTGTTTGGATTGATATTAACATCTACTACAGGTGCAAAATTAGTATTGATACCCAAATCAACAAATTGATTAGTTAAATCTACAGCTATTTGTTGAGTGTTTTCAGGGGTACTACTTCCCATTTCTTGAGCACTAGGAATTTCTATAAAACCATATTTTACTTTAAGGCGATTGACGTAACCACCCTCGGCATCAATGGCGATTAAAAGAGGAGTAGAAGCATATCTTTGTAAATTGGTAATTAATTGTTTAGTTTGTTCAGGACTAATTATATTTCGGAGAGGACTTTTTGAGGGGACATCGTAATCAAATAAAATTATTCCTCCAAGATTAACACTTTTCATCTCTTGGACGATGGGAGAGGTCTCAGAAATTTCAGTTCCTTGGAATCCTACGATTAACATTTGTCCGATTCTCTCTAATAATTGTTCATCTGTTAATTTAGTTGTCTCAATCGGATTTTTTTTCGGGGCCAGTAATATAATTATTAGAAGGGTTAAAATTAATAGGATAATTATGAGGGGTTTATTTTTCATGTATCTTAAAAATTATGATTAATTTTTTCATTTTAACACAAAAATACCTAAATTTTAACTTGGGGCTATTTTGTATCTCTTTAAAATAAGATATAATTTAGTTATGGCGAAAGGACGAGATCGACAAAAAAGAGAAAAGAAAAAACCTAAAAAGCAAAAAGCTAAATAATTTTTTGAATAAAGGTTTTCTAATGAAGAAGATAGATTTTGATTTTTAGAATTAGAGTGTTTTTGGTAGTTGTTTCCTTTTTAAAAAATTAATTCAAAAACCAAATAGAAAAATTTAAAATAGTAGCAAAAGTTACCCAAAGCAAATAAGGGATTAAGAGACAAGCACTCCACTTATTTATCTTCCAAAATCTTTTTATCAAAATAATAATCATTGTCCAAATAATGACAATATTGATAAAGGCTAGGGCTGGATTTTGTAGACCAAAAAATATAATTGACCAAAGAGCATTAAAACCAAGGTGAACCCAGAAAAATTTAAGTGATGTTTTTATATAACGCTTTTGTGTATTAACTGTTTTATTGTTGATGGCCCAAATTAAGTAAACACTAATTCCCATTAGAAGATAGAGGATAATCCAAGTAGGTCCGAAAATCCAATTAGGTGGATTAAAACTTGGTTTGTGTAAAGTGGCATACCAAAGAGGAACGGCTGAAACTGTAAATAGTGAACCAATAATTCCAGCTAATTGAGGGACAACTAAAGAGATGCCTAACTTTTTATAATTAATCATTTTTTAAAAATACCATTATTAGCTTTGTTTAGTTTAGGATTTTTTATAAATTAACAAAACTGATAATAAAGCAGATAAAGTAGCTACAAAAAATAAAACCTGAAGAACAGTACTATTAATAGAATAACCATATAACTTAACAGCATCGTAAAAGACATAAACACCAAAAGTTAAGGCTAAACCATATCCAGCCAATTGTTTTTTTGAAAGGGCTAATCCCAAAGTCACAAAAACAATTATCAACTCTAAAAATATTGAGATTGTTTGTAATGTAAACATAGACATAATTTATTTAATAAGATTAATTATAACATAAAAAATTTTTCGCAAGATATCTTTTCCCTATAATTATGGGATTTAGTATTTATCTACAGATGTTCTTTATTTTTATCACTGACATTTTGATAGACAACAAAAAACACTCCGCCTTGGGCGGAGTGTTTTTTGTTTTTAAGCTCGGCTGATGTTGACAGCGTTAGGTCCTTTTTGACCTTCAGCTATTTCAAATGTAAGTTCATCGCCCTCACGTAGTTCATTGAATTGAACATTTTGCAATTCATTTGAGTGGAAGAAAAGGTCTTTATCTTTTCCTTCTTGAGAAATGAATCCAAAACCACGATCAGTAAGACGAGCTATTGTTCCTTTTTGCATATTTTCTATTCTATAAGAGAACTATAACTATGTTAATAAACAACTCAAATACATAATACTGTACGATAAAACTCGACTTTGATTCTCTTACAGCTACAATTTGGTTAAATCTATTCTAATATAGTTGACAAAAAATGTCAAAGGGCTGTTCAGTTAACCTTGCGGGGTGACAAATATGTTAAATTGGGGTGACAAAGGTTAATCATCTTAATTTTAATCAAATAAAGACATCTGGCTAATAGAAAACAAGTCCCTGCTTATCCACCCAAAGTAAGGCAAAAATGGTATTTTTTAACAGAGAAATGTGGAAAAACAATAAATGAAATATGCGATTTGTATTTCATCTCAAGAAAAACATATTACAAATGGAGGCAATTAGATAACCAACATGGGAAATACTTTCCGAGGAAAGAACCCCCTCAAACTAAAATCAAAGGAGAGATAAAGATCTTTATCTTTGAACAAAAGAAATTAATCAATTACGGACCAAGAAAAATGAAACTCTTAATCAAAAGAAAATTTAATTTAGATATCTCTACGACAGCTATCTACAAATATTACAAAAAGAAAAATTTAATTTTTCGTCCACAGAAAAAGCTGCCTTGGTATACCCCACTTAAAAAACCTTTACAGGCAACTTATCCTGGTGAAATTGTGCAATTAGACGCCAAATATGTTTGGGAAGATAATATCAGAAAATATCAGAGAACCTTTATTGATATCTATACCGGTATGCAATTTGCCATCACTACCAATAACATGACAGCTGAAGATACTATTAGAGCTTTTACTAAAGCAGACAACTATTTCCCCTTTAAAATGATTGGAATACAGACTGACAATGGCAGTGAGAACCGAGGAGACTTTCATCAATATTTAGGTCAAAGAGGGA
>Ga0268276_1003709_pt1 | contig 11541 bp, 4 predicted proteins | sample saktaG_4_FD_190145 | JGI IMG/M metagenome (GOLD analysis project Ga0268276, IMG submission 190145) | Saline water microbial communities from Sakinaw Lake, British Columbia, Canada - sak_2010_1_5_45m | ecosystem: Environmental > Aquatic > Non-marine Saline and Alkaline > Saline ...
TTGGTCCAACCTTTATGGAGCTGAGCAATCCTTATGCTCAGCAATGTGCTATGTATTCATTTAATAGGAAATGCCCTATAAAAACTGATAATGGTATCTATTTTAGGGTTGTTAATTATTTTTATAATGAAAAAGAGAAATATTATATTTCTCTTTTAAAAAGTTATCGTTGTGACATAAATAATGTCTGTCAAAAATTGAATCAAGATAAACTTAAGATAATACCCGGATGGCCTTTTGTCTATTGGGTCAGCGATAAAATAAGGGATCTATTTAAAGAAAAATTATTAGGAGATGTGTCTGATGCTGTCCAAGGGTTAGCTACGACAAATAATGCACAATTTTTAAGGCTATGGTGGGAGATTGGAACAAATAATATTAACTTCAATATAACTAATAGTAATGAAACTTTTCAAACATCATTAAAGTGGTTCCCATATATGAAAGGAGGTGGTGTTTTACGATGGTATGGTAATCAAGAATATGTAGTTAATTATTTAAATAATGGTGATGAAGTGAAGAAGTATGTAAAGGAGAAATACCGCGACACTTCTTATGCTCAAGGATTTACAAAGGAAAGATGGGATAAACTTATTGAAATATGGGTTGTTAAAAATCAGCAATATTATTTTCAAGAAGGTGTCACGTATTCTTTCCTTACTATTAGTGACCTTTCAGTTCGCTATATGCCTCAGGGATTTATTTTCGATGTTGCTGGCTCTTCCGTTTTTTCAAATAAACTTAATATATACTTAATTCTTGGATTGTTAAATTCAAAGATTACTGCCTATTTAATCAAACTTATAAGTCCTACTGTAAATTATCAAGTTGGCGATATAGCTCGGATTCCTATTCCTGATTTTATAAATAAAGAAGAAGCTGTAGCCCTAATTATTCAAAAAGTAACAGATTGTATTTCTTCTCAGAAACAGAATGTATATATAAGCGAAACGAGTTGGGAGTTTAATTCACCCCAAGAATGGAATCGTGGTATTATTGATTTCTTGCATAGAGAACAGGAACTTGCTTTGTATTATACTGATATATCCAAATCGTTTTACGATTTATTCAGTGTAAAATCTGATGACATAAACCAAATAGAATTGGAATTTGGTAAACTTCCCGGTAATTTAATTCGGGTTTCAAGTATAAATGAACCTTGTCTTGAAGTTCTTACAAATTTGTATTTACAAAAGCATATACCCTCCGCCGTAATAAAAATAAATGCATTAATAATTGATGAAGATAACGACGATGAAATAAACGATGACACAGAACAGGAAAATGACAAGAAAACAAGTAGGGGTAAACAAGCTCGTTTTCTTTCATTCGAGGAAATTTGCCTTGCATCTGGCTTTCACCCTGAAACAGTTTATAACTACATTGTTTCAAATAAACTCGGACGCCCCGAGGAACGATATGAATTGGCTGTTCGCTGGATCTCTTATGCCATTGGTATTGTTATGGGCAGGTTCAATGTTGATGGCATAATACCGGACGAAGATGGCATCTGTGCTTTGGACGAAGGTCATTCCGACGATTTCCCAAAACTGGTTTATGAAGTATTGCTAAAAGTGATGGATGAAAAATCAGCCGGTGAAGTGGTTGAAGTTATCAATAATAAACCTACTGACAAGTCCATTGATGTACTCCGCAAGTTTCTTGAAAAGGACTTCTTTACAAAGTGGCATATTCCCATGTACAAAAAACGCCCGGTTTATTGGCTTTTGCAGTCAAAAAACAAGAATTACGGATTGTACATCTATAATCAGAAATTCACTTCCGAATCCTTGTACACCATCATCCAGAAGTATATCGATTCCAAGCTAAAGCTGGAACGCACGAAGTCTGCAGAATTGAATCAAAAGAAGAGTGGCTCTAATGATCCTGCAGAAAAACGCAAGATTGATAAAGACATGGCTAAGATTGACGAAGTTATTATCGAAGTGGAACAGTTCAAAAAAGAGGTTCAGGCAGTCATTGATTCTGGCTTTACACCGGATATCGATGACGGTGTTATACTCAATATGGCTCCTTTGCATAAGTTGATACCTTCATGGAGTGAACCCTCAAAGTTCTATAAGAAGTTAAAGGAGGGTGATTTCGAATGGTCATCTGTTTCAAAAGCATTGTTTCAACAGTTGTAGATAATTATTAAAGCTCAGTTTATGAAAATTAAAGAGATTTTCGAAAACAAGATTGACCGCAAGATTGAAGAGGTCATCAAGGTAACCCAGGTTGATGAACAAACGGTTCACGATGAAATTTATGAATACGTATTGACCGATAAAATAAAAAAGTACTATCGCGAAATAACGCAGGCTATAATTGATGCCCGTTCTGCGCCCCATGAAGGTATCGGGATTTGGGTTTCTGGTTTTTTTGGCTCAGGTAAATCAAGTTTTGCTAAAATTCTGGGTTATATCCTCGAAGGTAAAATGGTTTTGGGTAAGGACTCCCGTGAGCTTTTTAATGAACAAGCCGGCGACAAAGGTATTGCTGATAACCTTTCCTATATAAAGACTGCTATCCCCATGAAATCCATCATTTTTGATGTTTCTATGGATAGGAGTGTAAAACAGGCAAGCGATTATATTACCAAGATCATTTATACGGTCCTTTTACGTGAGCTTGATTATGCTGAGGACTTTGATTTGGCCCGTCTAGAAATGGATTTGGAAGAAGATAATAAACTGGCTGAGTTTATCAAACTTTACGAGAAAGAATACAGATACTCCTGGTCAAAAGGTCGCAAGCGCGGTAGTGGATTAAGCGAAGCAAGCCGTATTCTCCATCTGATGGAGCCAAAAGTCTATAATCAGCCCGATTCCTGGGTAAGGGCAATTCAGATAAATGATGCTTCCGGAAATGCTGTAGGTCGTGCTGATATTACTCCTAACCAGCTTGCAAAAGCTGTTTTTGATCTGATGCATCGCCGCAAGCCAGGTTTTAGTGCTGTCTTTGTTATTGATGAGGTCGGTCAATATGTTTCAAGAAGCGTTGATAAAATGCTCGACCTTCAGGCAATTGTTCAGGCTTTGGGTGTAGAAGGCAAAAACAGGGTAAAATCAAAAGAAGCTCCTGCTCCTGTATGGCTTGTTGTCACTTCTCAGGAAAAACTTAATGAGATCGTAAGTGCACTCGACGATAAAAGAATTGAATTGGCCCGTCTTAAAGACCGCTTCCCCAATGAAGTTGATATTGATCCCACCGATATCCGGGAGATCACAGGGAAAAGGGTTTTATCTAAAAAGGCATCATCTCTGGTTGCATTGAATAAATTGTTTTCCGATAATGAGTCTCGTTTGAACCAATGTTGTAAACTCGAAAACACCAAACGGGATTCTAAAATTACCAAGAATGATTTCGTCAGTCTATATCCTTATCTCCCGCAATACATTGACTTGTCAATTGATATTATGTCGGGTATACGTCTGTTGCCCGGTGCGCATAAATTCAGCGGTGGTAGTAACCGTACCATCATCAAGCAAGCCCAGCAGATGCTAATCAATCCAAAGGTCAATCTTGGTGATAGCAATTTAGGTGTACTGGTTACTATTGATAAGGTTTACGATTTGATTGATACCAATCTCGGAAGCGAGAAGAAAAAGGATATTGAAGATATCTCAAAAAGATTCCCCGGCGATGATTGGGCTTTAAAAGTTGGTAAAGCAATTTGCTTGCTGGAATTTGTCCGCGACCTTCCCCGTTCAGCCGAAAATATTGCTGCTGTGCTTTATCCCGATTTGAGCTCCGGCACCGTGCTCCCACAGGTGAAAGATGCTGCTGAAAAACTGGTGGAAGCACAGTTTATCAAGCAAACATCCGAGGGTTACAAGTTACTTACTGCCCAGGAAAAGAATTGGGATATTAAGCGGAATGTCATTGCTCCGAAACAGAATGAGCGTAACCGGTTTCGCAGGGATATGATTAAAGAGATTCTTTCTGATTCTAAGATTGGCCTTTACAAATACGGTAATAGGACCTTCAAGCTTGCCATGCGCCTCGATGATATATTAACTGTTCAGGAAGGTGATATCCGATTCGATTTTTTCGGACTTGATGATAATGCTCAGCTGGATGAAAAGCGTGAAGAAAAGAAAAGGGAATCCCGTGCAGACAAGAATAAGAACATACTTTACGCTGTTTTTGCATTGAACGAGGAGATTCATAAGATCATTGATGAAGTTTGCAAATCCGATAAAATGATTGAGGATCACAAACGTCTTGCTGCTGAAGGCCTGCTTCCTGCCGACGAACATAAATGTTACAATGACGAAAAGAACAAAAAGGACATTTTATGGAAGAATCTGCGAGATCTTATGGCCGATGCTATTTATATGGGCAAATCTGTTTTTCGTGGTGTTGAAAAAGATATTGCCTCTTCGGGTACAACCATACATGAGTCATTCAAGAGAATATTGGATACAAATTTCCTTTCTGTATTCCCGAAGTACGAAATGGGCGCGGTTCAGCTTTCAGGTAAGGAACCCGAGCAGTTGTTAACTGCCGCTAACCTTTCGGGCTTGCCTTCTGTCATTTACGATGGCAAGGACGGAATGAACATAGTGGTCAAACAAACTGGTAAGTATGTCATCAATGATAGTTCGGAAATTCTTGCCGAGGTCCTTGGGTTTGTAAACGAAAAACACGCCTACGGCGAAAAGATATATGGCAAGACCTTGGATGAACATTTCAGCGGCAATGATTATGGTTGGCCTCGTGATGTGCTTCGTTTGGTTCTTGCGGCATTATTCCGTTCAGGTAAAATAGAGATCAGTTATCAGAGTAAGCGCTTTCGCGATTACACTGACCACTTGGGCAGGGAGGCTATCACTAATAACTCTTCTTTTAAAAATGCGGGATTCTTACCACGTGAGCAAACTATAACGCTCCAGCAGATAAAAGACGCTTGCATCAATTATGAATCCATCACCGGGGAGGAAATAGATGCCGATGAATCAGTAATTGCCAAAGCCTTGAAAAAGCTTGCTGAATCTGAAAAGGAACGCTTATATGAACTCCAGGCAATTCTTCGTTATAATCATCTTCCGTGTCTTGATCTGGTTACGGAGTTGCTGGGCACTTTTAAACAGATTCCGGATAATGGCTCTGACGATTGTGTGAAATATCTTGCTGAAGACGGCAAGGAGTTAAAGCAAACTCTGGATAAAATTGTAAAAATTGAGAAAGTGATCAAAGGTGATAATTTGAATGTCCTTCTCGATACCAATGAATTACTAAATAAACCGTCCTCTGTCGTTACTGCTAACGTATCTCCTGAGGATCCTGTCATAAAGGATATAGATGACCTGAAAGAATGTCTTGAAAGTGAAGATTTCTTTGATAGGGTAACAAGCATCAAATCGCTTTACAAGAACATATTTTCAAAATACTCAGAACTGTATTCTTTGGTCCATGCAAAACGCAATGCTGATTATCGCGATTTGTTATTGCGCCTGCAGTCCGATCCTGAATGGGCATCACTTCCCCCAGATTTCCAGGCTGAGCTTCAAAAACCGGTTATAGAAAAATCTTGTGATGATCTTGCTATGGATAATATCAGATATTGTACATCCTGCAAATCCACCTATGAAAATATCGATTCTGATATTCTTTCTCTGGCCGGTATTGAAAAGAACGTGTTTAAGAAATTTCAGGAATTCATTTCCAAAAGTAGCGAAACGGTAGAAATTGTTCACCTAAATGATTACTTCAATAAATCAGTTACTGATTTCAATGATTTCAAGGAACAGTTGGATAAATTCATGGCGCATATTGATGAATTGCTTAAAGAAGGTAAAAAGGTGATATTAGAATAAATAATATGAGCAGCAAATCTTTGTTAAAACAGCATATTTTCAACCTTCTTGGTCAGGAAATAAAAGACCATGGAATTGTTGTTTGGTATGATCCCCATAGGTTCTATACTTCAATTATTGATGATGAAAAGAACATCAGGGTTCCCGTGTTGAAATATGAAAATAGTTTTTTTCACTTGCGCTCCATGGTTGAACCGTATTTCAATAATCTGGACAAGCCGGAACTTATTATTTACATCAACCGATCGAAGGACAGGAATGTCCATCCTCTTATTGAACTTGAAAAAGCAGGTACGGTTCTTGGTCCTGATTGTTCTCTTAAAAAGAACACAAGTCCACCAGTCTTGATTCGCGAAGCGCTAAAGCAATCCATGTCAGCCGATTATTTGAATGAAATAGTTTCTAAAGTTGAAAATGGGATTTTGTCCTTTGAAGAAGTTGAAAAATTGGCGGATAAACATGAACCATTAAATACAGGTACTTTATCCCTTATTTTCAAGTCCGACGATCCTCAGTCAATAATTCTGGCATTTCTTACCGATGAATCCCTTGACAAACAATTAAAGGAGAAAAAAGCGCTTAAAGAATTGAAAAGTCTGGTTTCCCTGTACACGGGCTTTCAGCTTGAAAAAATTATGGACTTAAAAGAACTTAGGACTTTCATTTTCGAGAATCTCTTATTGTATGATTTCTTCAGTCATTTCGAGACATCTGAACTTGGACGTTTTGCTGCTCTTGTAGCGGCAGAATACATACAAATTCAAAACATTAACAATATTGCTCAGCAGTGGCGTCTTCGTCATGATCTTTGGGATCAGTATCATTCTGTTTCTTCCACGGTCGCTGAAAAATATTTGCTTCCTGAATTCCCTGTTTCAATTGAAAAGTTGATTGATGTTGACACTTTTTCATTTATCGAAGACCGATTTATTTCTTATTTGTGTGAATTGGATTCGTCGGCAAATATTGTTCAGGCAAAGCAGACTCTTGAAAACCGTAAAACCAAGTTCTGGCACAAATCCAACCCTGAGATTGGTCTGTTGTATTCCGTTTTGACCTATGGGATTGACTTAAAACTTTCGATTGCTGAATCTTTACCTATTCTTAATCAGCTGGTGTTCACTTTCGAAAAGATTCTGAACTTATACATTGGTGATGATCAATCCGCTGGCTGGTATTTATCTGACCACTATTTTAGGTTACTCGAGAATAAATACTTCGACCTTGATGTAAAACCATCATTTGCTAATCACCTTGAACTGTTCATAAATAGTTGCCGCAATGCCTATTCTTCATACCTCACTAGGCAGACTTCGGTTTTCCTTGGTTTATTGAAACAAAAAGGCACATATCTTACTTCGAAACAAAAAAAGCAATCCAATATTTTTAAGGAATTTGTTTATCCCAATATCACAGGCAAAATTAAAACTGCCTACATCTTGGTCGATGCTTTCAGATATGAAATGGCAATTGAGTTTCTGTCCATTCTTGATGCCAAATCTTATCCCTTTGAAATCCTATCGGCGCTTTCGTCCATACCGACAATTACTGAATTTGGTATGCTTTCACTCGTATTATTCCCGGGTGATAATATTGACATATCTGAGGTAAATGAAAAACTTCAACTAAGTGTTGGCGATAAAGCTTTAAAAGATCGTTCTAACCGTTTTGAATATCTGTCCTCTCGGCTTGGGTTTAAGTTTGATGTCTTTAAACTTGCAGAGACGGTTCAACGGAAAAGAGCCGTTACAGATAAACTGAAAAAATCTGATTTTGTGATTATCACTTCTCAGGAAATTGATAAAATAAATGAAGATGGTAACGAAATCTTAGCAAGAAAGACCATGGATGATCTCTTGAATTCAATAAAGAGGTCTGTTGTAAATCTTGGTTCCTGTGGTTTTTCCGAAATAATAATAGTTGCCGATCATGGTTACCTCTTGGGTGCGGAGGTTGGCCGTGATATTAAAATTAATTTTCCGAATGGTCAAGGTCTTGGTCCGCATAAACGCTGTTGGATTGGTAATGGTGGCCATAATCCGCCAAATTCGCTTCGTTTTTCTTCAAAAGAATTTGGGTATAATTCCGATATTGATTTTGTTTTCCCTGACGGAGTCGGTTTGTTCACGGTTACAGGCGGTGAGAACAACTACTTCCATGGTGGACTGAGTATGCAGGAAATGGTAATTCCTGTAATAAAGATTAAATCTCAGGTTTCATTGAAAAAAACTGCCACATTCGATAATTACACGATCACATGCTCAAAGACCATTATTTCAAACCGCATTTTTACCGTCAGGGCAGAGTTTGCTTCCTCAGAATTATCTTTTGATACTTCTGAGCCATTGAAGAAACGCGTTCGGTTCAAAGTCATATCTGGTATAAACGAAGTGGGTAGGGCAGAAACAGCCGATTATGGTTTTAATGAAACCACAAAAGAAATTGAACTGATACACGGAAGCCCGAATGTCATCACTATTGTCATTTCAGAGACCGAAGGTTTGTCTTCAATAGATATATTAATGCTCGATTCTGCCACAGACTTGGAGTTGGCAAAACTTAAAAATATTTCAGTCAAATTGACTTTTTAAAATATTATAGATATGTCAGACTTGGATCGTAAAATAAATGAAGTTTTTCCCGGCAAAGTAGTAAGGAAGGACTTGGTCCGTAAAATAAAGGTTGGGGCAAATGTTCCAGTATATGTCTTAGAGTATTTGCTTGGTAAATATTGTGCTTCTGATGACATCGGCATTATCGAATCAGGACTTAAACTGGTTAATAATAAGCTGGCTGAGAACTATGTTAGGCCTGATGAGAACATGAAAGCTCAGGCAAAAGTTAAAACGAATGGTAAACATTCTTTTATTGATAAGGTCTCAGTCAGGTTAATTGCCAGCGAAGACAAATACTGGGCTACCCTTGTTAATTTTGGATACAAAAATGTGCATATAGCCGAAAGGGATATCAACAAATATGACAGGCTTCTTCAGGGTGGTATATGGGCTGAAGTCGAATTGGAATACCTTTATGATCAGGAAGACAAAGGCACTAAAAGCCCGTTTAGGATTAGGGACATAAAACCCATACAGATTGCTTCTTTCGACATCGATGAATTTACAGAAGGCAGAAAGCGTTTTTCTACTGATGAATGGATTGATTTATTAATGCTGACCATTGGTCTTGAACCAGACAAGTTTTCAAAGCGTTCTAAACTTCTTTACCTGTCGCGCTTTATTCCTTTGATCGAAACAAATTTCAACTTCGTAGAACTTGGTCCACGTGGAACTGGTAAATCTTATGCATTTCAGGATATCTCTCCATATTGCATCTTAATGACCGGTCCGACTACAGTAGCCAATCTTTTTTATAATATTGGTAAGAGCCAGATTGGTTTGGTTGGAACATGGGATGCTGTTGCCTTTGATGAAGTTGCTGATCTTGAAAAAATGCCGAAAGAAGTGATTACTTCTTTGAAAACTTATTGTGAATCTGGTGTCTTTGCAAGAGGCAAAGAAGCTTTGTCGGGTAAGGCTTCCATTGTTTTTTTCGGAAATACTAACCAGCCTATTGATGTAATGGTTCAGACATCTCACTTGTTTTCCCCTATGCCTGATGTGATTCGTAATGACATGGCGTTCCTTGACAGGATTCATTACTACCTCCCTGGCTGGGAGATTGAAAAGGTAAGCAATGATTTTCTGACATATCGATATGGTTTTGTCGTTGATTACTTTGCAGAAGCAATAAAAGAAATGCGTACGCGTAACTTTACCGAGTGTCTCGATCACCATTATTCCTTAGGCTCCCACTTGAGCACAAGAGATACAAAAGCGGTCCGCAAAACATTAAGTGGCCTTATTAAGTTGATACATCCGGATGGTGAATTTACTAAGGATGAATTGAAAGAATACCTTGAATTTGCCATTGAAGGCAGAAGGCGTGTAAAAGAACAGCTTAAAAAACTTGCCCCATACGAATATTCCAAAACCAGCTTCTCAATGATCGATAAAGACACACTGGAAGAAATATATGTGGGTGTTCCTGAAGCTGGTGGTAAAGGAATGATTTCATCTGACCCTTTGGCTCCGGGCTGTGTCTATTCTGTTGCTATAGGCGAACATTCGAAAGCATCAATATACAGAATTGAAGTGAACATGTCCAACGGTTCAGGCAAATTGAAGATTTCCGGTTCTATTGGCAAGCAAATGAAAGATTCATTCATCCGAGCCTTTGATTATTTAAAAAGCATAAAAAATCAAGTAGGCGTAGGTTCCGAAATTGATAATAATGATTTTAACGTAGAAGCAATTGATCTATTAGGCAGTGTAATAGATGCGCCATCAGGTATCTCTTTATTCGTTGCATTGCTATCAATAATGAAAAAGCAATCTGTTCTTCCTGCGCTGATAATCTTAGGTGATCTAACAGTTCAGGGGAATATTAAGCCGCTCCCGTCATTATCCGAACCCTTACAGGTTGGTCTTGATAATGGTGCAAAGAAGGCAATAATTCCCATAGAGAACAAACGTCACTTCCTTGACGTCGCGGCAGACATTATCGAAGCAGTGGACCCAGTCTTTTACAAAGACCCTACAACTGCGGCTTACAAAGGATTAGGAATCAATTAAAAGTATAATTGGTTCTTCGCAAAGATGCGTACCTGACATTTATGTTCTGAATTTGAAAAAGGAACGGCGCCGATGCTGATTATTCGTATCCGCTTTTTATGACGGTCGAAATCATTTTGAAGTGTTGGTTGGGTCTTACACTGTTTGATGAATGAGCAGGTATAATAATTGAATTGCCCGTAACCAGAAAATTCGATATTCCATCAATTACAATCTCCGCTTTGCCTTCAATAATCTGGATAAAATTGTCAAATGGGATAGTTTTTTCAATCAATGCTTCACTGTTATCATACGAAACTGCTGTAATCTTCCCTGTTATTTTTTTCATAATGGTTCTACTAACCACTAAATTGGGAACATATTCAATTAGCTCGACAACAATAAACGCTGTTCCTTTTTCAATTTCAGTGTTTTCCATCTTTTCCAGATTATAGCAAACTTAATTGTCAGAAATGAAAATCATAAATTGACCATTAAACTTATGGGAAAATAAACTTCACGATAATATTAAATTACACTTCAAAGATGCAATCCTTTATGAAGAAGATCGTTACAAAATTTTAGAAAAAATTTACTTCATTCACACATTTCCCAATATACCGTGCTTTTTGTGTTTGAGATTTTCGAATTGATATGGGGCAAGCCCTTTCATTTTCTTGAATTGGTTTGACAGGTGGAATTTTCAGGTACGCATTTTTGCGAAGAACCGTATAATTAATAGTAAATGATTTATTTGCAGGTATATTGCCAAAACCGCACAAGCCAAAGTACAGACTAAAGCTTTGTCAAAGAACTTGCAAAGCCAACGCACAAGGAGAAATTGTTTTAAAAATTTTCCTGCCCTTTGAAAAAAAAACCAGACACACGAGCCGAAACAAAAAACATAAGTAAAATTACAAGGACACGGAAACTGAATAATGCCAATGGTTTACAAAACTGGAAGACAGAACACCAGGCGGTAATCGAGTAGGTGGCCGATGAGCCATACAGCCCACCGATAAGAACATCATCGGAATAACCCCTGATTATCAGGTAAACATTCGTACCGATATCCTCGAGGAAACCGATGGCCCTATGTTACGGTTCGG
>Ga0268276_1003710_pt1 | contig 11538 bp, 9 predicted proteins | sample saktaG_4_FD_190145 | JGI IMG/M metagenome (GOLD analysis project Ga0268276, IMG submission 190145) | Saline water microbial communities from Sakinaw Lake, British Columbia, Canada - sak_2010_1_5_45m | ecosystem: Environmental > Aquatic > Non-marine Saline and Alkaline > Saline ...
CGTGGCCGATCACATTGAAGTCCCCCGAGAATTTGAGGTGGCCGTCGAGGCCGTCCTCGGCGAAAAACTCCAATATGTCGTTGTCAGAAGTCAGGAAGACGGCATCCAGGCCATTGACTATTTGAAAACCCATTCGACGGGAAGAGGAAGCTTCATCCCTCTTGAAGTTCGAAGCCCCTTGAGCGTCCAGTCCCCCGAATACCTCTCGGGGGCGGTGAGGCTGATCGACCAGGTCACGATCAAGGACGATTTCCGGAATATCGCGTCTTATCTCCTGGGCGACGTTCTCCTGATCCCGAACCTCGAATCAGGCATATCTCTCTGGCGGAGAAACGGATTCCGGGGCACCTTCGTCACACCCGACGGAGACATTATAAGCCCCCACGGCGTCCTGACCGGCGGGAACGGCATGAACGGGGACAGCAGCCTCCTGCACAACAAGAGAGAGATGACCGAACTGGAAAAAGAGCTTGGGAATATCTCCCGCAGCATGGGAATCGAAAGAGACCGCAGGGACGAACTCGGCCGAGCGACAGCCGCGGCTGAAGGGGAACTGGAACGATTCAGGGCGGAGCTTCGCGGGCGGGAGATCGGAATCCATAACGGGAAAAAAGACATGGAGGGCCTTGAAAACGAGTTCCGTTGGGTGGAACAGAGGATGAACGTCCTGAAGTTCAACCGGGAAAACCTCTCCTCCGAGGAAACACAGGCCTCCGAAAGCATGGCCGCTCTCGAACACGACATCGCCGTGAATGAAGAGCGTCTGCGAAGGGATAACGAGACGGTCGCGTCGTTGAAGGAGAAATGGGAAACAGCGAGAGCGGATGTGGAAGCGCTGGAGCGCGGGCTGACGGAAGAAAAAATCCTCCTCGGCTCCCTCGAGGAAAAAAGGGCGGCAGGTCGTGAGACCCTGGAGCGGCTGAAGGCATCCGTGGAAGGTATGGCCGTGGAGATCGATATCCGGAGCGGAGACATAGAGGCCTGTGACCACGATATTTCAGATATCTCACGGAACATGGAAGAAGAACGGGAGACCCTCAGGAGCCTCTATGAAAAGTACCGGGTGACAGAGGAAGACCTCTCGCGCCGGACCGCTGTCCAGCGTGAAAAGGAAGATGTCCTGAGGGCAAAGGAATCCGAAGGCCAGGAGATCAAGAGAGAGCTCGACCGCCTCACGGCGGAGACCGGCGAGCGCCAGATGGAACTTCAGGGGTTCACCTTTCAAATAGAACTGCTGAAAAGAAGCGCTCAGGAAAAACACGGCGCCGATCTGAACAGTCTGGTCGCGGGATTCGAAAGGCTGGAAGAAACACAGCTCGAAGCGTTGACGAACAAGGTCGCTCAGAACAGCAAGGCCGTTGAAGATTTCGGGGAGGTCAATCTGCTCGCCCTGAGCGAACAGGACGAACTGCAGGGGCGTTACGATTTTCTCACGGCCCAGGTCGCGGACCTGAACGCATCGCTGGACGCCCTGCAGAGGACCATATCGCGGATAAACCGGATTTCGAGAACGCGGTTTTCAGAAACCTTCGAGGCGGTCAACACCTGTTTCAAGGAAGTCTTTCCGAGACTGTTTCCAGGAGGACGGGCCGAACTCAAATTGACGGATGAATCGGACATGCTGGAAACAGGCGTTGATATGGAAATTCATATCCCCGGCAAGAAAACGCAGAACGTCATGCTTCTTTCCGGCGGTGAGAAGGCCCTTGCCGCCGTGGCGCTTATCTTCTCCATTATCCTCTTCAGGCCGACGCCCTTCCTGATTCTCGATGAAGTGGACGCCGCTCTGGATGACGCCAACATTGCCCTCTTCAACCGGCTTCTGAAAGACATCTCGCAGAACTCGCAGATCGTCCTGATCACCCACAACAAAAAAACCATGGAAGTGGCGGACAATCTTTACGGTGTCACCATGGAGAAAAAGGGAGTCACGTCACTCGTTTCCGTGAACTTCAATTAATCCAGCATTAACCACGCCGTGCTTTACATCTCACCAAAAAATGGGATATAGAAAGCTTCTGTTTTTGGTTTATCGTTTCATATTATTACTCCGGCAATTAAACACGGCAAAGGCCGTCATGCCGGACCCCGTATCAGGTACGGGGCAGGCTTGATCCGGCATCCAGTCATTTTCTGGATTCCGGCTTTCGCCGGAATGACACTTTTGCTCTTCATGGTTGCCGGTTTATTAAATCTAATGATTAAGGAATTGAAGCATGTTGAACAACAGTAAAGAAGGCGGCGGTTTTTTTGAAAAGCTCAAAAAAGGGCTCGAAAAAACAAGGAAGAGCCTCGCCACGGGTGTGGACTCCATGATCTTCGGGGAGAAGGTGATCGACAGCGATCTCTTCGATGAACTGGAAGCCATCCTTGTCTCCGCCGATGTGGGAGCCGCCTTCACCCATGAACTGATCGAAGACATGAAAGAAACCGTCATGAGAAAGGATCTGAAGAACCCCGAGGCTCTGAAGCAAATCCTCATAGAACACATGACCCTCATTCTCAAATCGACGGATGCCCCCCTTACGATCCGGCGCAACGGTCCCTACGCCATCATGGTCGTCGGCGTCAATGGAACAGGAAAAACCACGACGATCGGAAAGCTGGCCCACGACTTCAAGCGACAGGGCCATGCCGTCATGCTCGTGGCCGCCGATACCTTCAGAGCGGCCGCCATCGAACAGCTCGACATCTGGGGACAGCGGGTGGACGTCCCCCTGATCAAACAGAAGATGGGTTCGGATCCCTCCGCCGTCGTTTACGATGCCGTTCAGGCCGCCCTGAGCCGAAAGACCGGCGTGATGATCATCGATACCGCCGGCCGGCTTCACACCAAGTCGAATCTCATGGAAGAGCTGAAGAAAATGAAACGGATCATGGGCCGGGAACTCCCCGGCGCGCCTCATGAGGTCCTCCTGGTCCTGGACGCCACCACGGGACAGAACGCCATCATCCAGGCGAAAATGTTCAACGATGAGATCGGAATCACGGGAATCGTGCTCACAAAACTGGATGGAACAGCCAAAGGCGGCATCGTCGTGCGGATCGCCAAGGAACTCCGGATTCCCCTGCGATACATCGGAATCGGCGAGGGTCTTGACGACCTCCGGCCTTTCAACAGCGAGGAGTTCGTGAAAGCCATTTTCGAGTGAGAATGTTATGGGAAAATGCTTTGCCGTCGGCGATATCCATGGCTGCCTCGATCAACTTGAAAAGCTGATAGCGGAGATCGACCCGGACCCCCGGAAGGACACCTTGATTTTTCTCGGCGATTATATCGACCGCGGACCCGATTCCAGGGGAGTCGTGGATTTCGTCCTGGATCTTCAGAAGACGCATGCCCGCGTGGTCTGCCTGATGGGCAACCATGAAGAGATGCTTCTCGATTATATCCGTGATCAGGGCAACCGGGATCTCTACTTCCTGAACGGCGGGAGAGCCACCCTGAAATCCTACGGCCTCGTTGCCGATGAGCCGGTGCGGGAAGAAGACTTTCCAGAAGCCCATCTCCGCTTCTTCAGAACCCTCCTCCTGTATTACGAAACCGAAGATTATATTTTCGTGCATGCGGGTCTGAAGCCCGGGGTTCCTCTTGAAAAGCAGGACAGGGAAGACCTGATCTGGATCCGCAGCGATTTTATCTTCGGCCCCCGCGAATCTGAAAAAACTGTGGTATTCGGACACACTCCCTTTCGGCACCCCTATGAGGATTCCCGCAGGATCGGCATCGATACCGGCGCTGTTTTCGGAGGCCCGCTGACCTGTCTGGAACTCCCGGCGATGAAATACCATCAGGTGCCGTCATGAAAATCATCGAATGCGTCCCCAACGTGAGCGAAGGCAGGGACCGGGAAAAAATCGACGCCATCGCGGAAGAGATTTCACGGACACCGGGCGTGAAGCTCCTCGATGTCTGCGTGGACCGCGACCATCACCGCTCCGTGTTCACCTTCATCGGATCGCCGGATGATGTGGTCCGGGCGGCGCTGACCGCTATGGCCGGGGCACTGGACCGGATCGACATGAGAGAACACCGGGGCGTCCATCCCCGGGTCGGGGCCGTGGACGTGGTTCCCTTCGTCCCCCTGAAGGGAGCGGTTATAAAAGACGCCGTCGAGGCGGCCCATCGCTTCGGATATGCGTTCGGGGAAAGGAACGGCGTCCCTGTCTATTTTTACGGCGAGGCAGCGCTGAGCCCGCAGAGGCGCGAGCTGCCGGAGATCCGGCGCGGCGGCTACGAAGGACTGAAGGGGCGGATGGAAGACCCTCGATGGAAGCCCGACGCGGGCCCGGAGGCGTTCCATCCGAAATCCGGCGCGACGGCCGTCGGCGCGAGACAGCCGCTCATCGCCTTCAATGTGAATCTCAGAACGGACGATCTCAGAGCGGCGAGAGAAATCGCCCGGAAAGTCCGCTTTTCGAGCGGGGGGCTGAGACACGTGAAAGCCATCGGCGTCCCCCTGAACAGCAGAAATATCGTTCAGGTCTCCATGAACCTGACAGACTTCAGGGAGACATCGGTCCGCGCGGCCTTCGACGCGGTGAAGGAAGAAGCCTCAAAGCGAGGCGTGGCGATTCTGGAGTCGGAGCTGGTCGGCCTGATTCCCGAAGCGGCCCTTGAAGGCCTATCCGCAGACGATCTGCGGCTGTCGGACTTCCGCGAGGAATGCATCATCGAGACCCATCTCCCTTGACGGGTCGTCTGAAAGGCTGTCCGGATTGCGACATTGACAGGCCGGCAAAATCATGTTAAACCGCACACCTTCAAAATCACAACCGAGTGCCCCCGTAGCTCAGTAGGATAGAGCAACGGATTCCTAATCCGTGTGCCGCGCGTTCGAATCGCGCCGGGGGTACCATAAAATCAAATTAGCAACAAAACATCCGCGTGATTTCCATCTGTCAATTACCATTTCAAACAGATCACCCCTGTTCAGATAAATTAAACGGACTCTACGCCAGAATTACCTCATTTACCTACAAAGAGTGAATACTGAAAATTAATCTAATTTGAGAATTACGGATAGAAAGAAAGAATGGATTCCTGCTGACGGACAGTAATTCAGTCTTCCTTTATTAAAATTTTTTGTTTCTTTAGCTCTTCAGAATTTTCTTCATCTTCAAAAAAAGGGTTACCGCAGATTGGGTCATTGCCAAATCGTTCCCACCAATATCTGTTTGCTTCTTCCCATGGATCGAGAATACCGAATTCTTCTTTCATCAAAAAAGCATATGCCTTATTTATGTCCAGCATCTTATCATGGGCTTCATCCGTTGAATTTATGTCTGGATGCCATACTTTGGCTAATTCCCAATATTTCTTCTTGATGTCCTCAGCCGTTGCGCTTTTGGAAATGCCTAATACCTTTCTCGCCTTGCGCATTTCATAATTGCGATTATTCATTCATGGACTCGTTAACCCCAGCCGGATTAGACTGTTGCTCAAATTCTACAGCTTAGAGGACAAAAAGTTATCCATTTTATTTCTATAAATGGCGATATCAAGCGGCACTAATGCTTTTTCAAATAAAACATTTGTTGAACTTTTGAATTGGTAGGGCTCTGCCTCTTTCGAATCAATCGTATAAATTTTGACATCCAATCTTTTGCCATACTTTTCTTTCATTTGCTTGGCTACGCCTATAGCCTTTTTGCAAGTCAGTCAAGCAGGATTTCCACTGTGAAAAACAAGTAATTCTGCTACATCAACCTCCGTTATAAGCGAACAGCGCCTCCCCTTAATTTTGGTATTTTTATCTTAATGAAAGTTATTCGTCAATACTCCCGGTTGAAATCTGGCATCCTGTCAGAGAAAATTAAACGTTTACTTCAGGAAGGAAAGCTGCGAGCCGACCTGTATCACTTAACGATGCCATCCCAATATCTGGATACAGGAGGAGCTAACCGACTACCCCCTTTAAGAATTCCTCTGGAGCAGGAGATCATGCGGGATCAGGATAGTTATCCTTCAAGGATCAATTATCATCCTTGGAGAAGCGCCTATTTATCCATAGAACTTGTAGGCTCCCCATATGCCAAGGAATCCACCAATGGCGCTTCCTATCAACGAAGCGGAAATTGAGTCAGCACCGAGCAGCATAGGCGCATACCCTCCTGCCATGGAGCCTATTACCATTCCGATCATAATAAACTTTTTTCTCGACATCGCATCCGCTAAACGCCCATTTTACTGAACACAGAAAGAAAAGCAATTTCCCACTAATTGCCCTCTCTCACTTCACGTCCACTCTCTCGTTCAATTCCTTTCCTGCCTGAAAAAACGGCAGTCTTTTCGTGCCCACTTAAAAATACTATTTCCAGATGCTATTTTGAGCTTCGTGATATTATAAAAAATGAAACAATAAAAAGACCGATGACGATAAACAGGAATAATACACCATACTGATACAATTCCTCCAGGCCACTGTACCAAGCTATGATCTGGTCCAAATATTGATGATATAGATCTTTGATTTTCTCCATCACCTTATCCTTTGGATAGAATTGTTATGATGTCTGTAGCACGCATCCATGTCATCGGCCTTTACAGAACCGGACATGCAAACTGGATGATTCCCATTTTTCAAAATCCGTCGATCAGTGATATCAGGTAGGAAGCCCGCATTCCAACGCACCCATCTGTTCCAGACATAATTTTGCCGCTTACATCCTCAGAAAACTTTTAATCCGTGTGCCGCGCGTTCGAATCACGCCGGGGGCACCATAATAGCAGGGCTGTTCCCGTAATTTTCATGAACAGCTCTCCGCGTCAAGCTGGCATTCTTTTTCCTTCGTTTTCTCGGCAAGCCGTGTCTGCCGCCTCGCTCTCGCCTCCCGGTTCCTCCGGTTCTCTTCTTCCGTTTCCAGAATCAGCGGGGGCAGCGGCAAGGGCTTGCCGTTTCTGTCAAGAGCCACAAAGGTCATATAGGCCGACGCCGTGTGACGCTTCTCGCCGGTCATGAGATTCTCAGACTCCACGCGAACGCCCACTTCCATGGACGTCCTTCCAACGAGATTGAGGCTGGCCCTGAAGGTCACAAAGTCGCCGATAAAAACAGGATGATGAAAATCCAGGCGGTCGATGGACGCCGTGACGGCATTGGCCCTCGCGTGCCGGACGGCCACGGAACCCGCCGCGGAGTCAATGAACTTCATGATCACCCCGCCATGAATATTCCCCGCGGGATTCGCGTCCTGAGGGTTCATCACCTGGGCCATGACGATACGGGTTTCTTTCACTCTTTTCCCTTCCATTTTCACCTTCCTCCACAACATTTCCGGTGAATGTTTCCGGTCGAGCCTATCTCTTTCTGAGTCTCCCCGGAGGGACGGGGGCGTCCCAGGGATAGATGGGATTCGCGAGGGTCCACCAGCCGGGCTGTCTCTTCCTGGTGAATTCTATCCGGTTCACATATTTGATGCTCTTGTATCCAAGGTCATGGGGGGACACGAGCCTCAGGGGAGCCCCATGGCTGTCGGAAAGGGGTTTTCCGTCCATCAACAGGGCGAGAAGGCATTCTTTCTCTTTATCCAGAAGCGCCTCGAGCGGAAGAGATTCCACGTAATGGTTCCATCCGCCGGGTTTCGTCGATGTTTGTCCCGGGGCGTGAAAAACCGCATACGCGGCCTCTCGCTTCGGCTTCACCTTTTTCACGATCTCCTCAAACCGGATGCCTGTCCAACGCACATCCCTGACGGACCAGCCCTCCACGCAATGGAAATCGGATGTCTGATACACCTGCGGCAAAGACAGGATGTCACTGTAACTCCATTTCATTTTCTCTTCCACGAGCCCATCTATCGTCAGGAAATAGGGTTCATTCGCTTTGCCGCCTTTTCGCCGGATGAGACCGGAGAGCGGGTCAAAATGAAACGTCTCCTCTTCAACGGTTCTCGCCGGAAAACGGCTTATGAAGAAGGCCCACGCCGAGGAAGGTAAAGAGGCCAGGAAGGCAAAAAAGAACGATGCCCTCAGAAATATCCGGCGGCTTAGTCCGTCACGATAAGGAGGCTCCGCTTTGTTGTTCATCACCATGCCCTGCCCGCTTTTCCCTTCCGCGGAAAACGCAGAATGTGTCTTTCCTTTTATCATGAATCATGGAATATTTCTATTTCATACTAAACGATTGGCCCGCCATCAGGAATCCTGTCTTGGGGACTCCTTTTCCCCTTCCTGCATCTTCAGCTTTTATGTTATGAATGATATATAATAAATCGTTATTCACGCCCTGTAAACCGATGGGTCCGACGTCTTACGGAACACAGGACTCACGGACAACATTCATCGCGAAGAAAGGAGAAGGATATGAAGCTCAACGTGAAGGCTTTTGCTCTGACCTGCGGGATCATCTGGGCGCTGGGGATGTTTTTTCTGACCTGGTGGATCATCGCGTTCGACGGCATCACCCATGAAGTCACCTTCATCGGCCGCCTCTATCGGGGGTACGACATCAGTCCCCTTGGAAGCGTCGTGGGGCTCCTGTGGGGCTTCGCGGACGCGTTCATAGGCGGAGCGGTCACGGCGTGGCTTTACAATGTTATCGCCGCGCGCGTCGTGAGCAAAGAGAAAACGTCTTAATTCCGTGATATGACTTGACATCCGGACAGGGTTGTTTTAAAGAAGCCTGAAAGGACACCGATACAGGTACGCCCTTTCGCGATTGTCTGGTGAGATCATGAAATTACCAAAATCAAGTTCTCTATTACGCAGGTTCTCCATTCTCTACTGGGGACTTTCCGTAATGCCCATCATCATCCTCTTTTACCTCTACAGCCTTTATGACAACAGCAAAAGCTTCATTCGCATCACGGACAATAATTTCAGCCTCCTGCTGATCCTGGCGGGAATCATTTCCCTCATCAGTTTTTACGGCATGCGTTCAACCATCCGGCGCATCGTTCTTTTCTCGGAAAGCGTGAAAAAAACCGCCTATGAGAGCATCGATGAAAAGGTGCTGCTGGAACTGGTCAAGGAAGAAGGGGAGATCGCCGATCTGGCCAAATCCTTCGGCCAGATCCTCAAACGGCTCGAAGACAACCTTCAAGCGCTGGAGGAAACAAAGAAAACGCTCCACGACGTTTTGAGAAAGGTCAGCGAGGTTCTTTCCTCCGTCGAAAATTTCGATAACCTGATCCGTCTGGTTCTTGAAACGTCCATCGACGCTCTGGGAGCAAGGCGGGGCGCCCTTTTTTCCGTCGACGACGGCCGATATGTCCTGAGAGCGTGGGCCGGCCAGGAAGGCGTTCCGCCCGAGCTCGTTCTGTCGGAGGCGCAGGCCTACCTGGATTTGATCTCAAAAGAAAACAGGATCTTCACGCTTCCCGCCATCGAAAAAAGCGAGGAGACGGATAAGTGGTTTGTTCCCCCGCTGGTCTTCACACCCCTGATCTACCGCGGAAAAATCTGGGGCGCCCTTTGTTTGTGCGGCACCCGTTACGGGGGAAATTTTTCCAATGACGACCTGACCCTTATTTCAAATTTGAGCCATCAGATCGCCGTTTCTTTTGAAAACGCGAAATTGAACCAGGATGCGGAGCAGACGTATTTCGAAACGATGGCCGCCCTGGCCATGGCGGTGGAAGCGAGAGATCCCTATTCGCGCGGCCATTCGGACCGGGTGGGGGAATACGCGAGGGCGATGGCCGTTTCGATGGGTTTGAATGAAAAGGATGTTCAGACGCTTCGGGACGCTTCACGGCTTCATGATATCGGCAAAATCGGGATCACCGACTCCGTTCTGGTCAAGCCGGGAACGCTCAGCATGGGAGAAAAGGAAATCATGAGAAGGCATCCCCTCATCGGTGAGAGCATTGTTCTGCCGCTGAAGACATTCAAACATCTTCTGGACCCCATCCGGCACCACCACGAATATCTCGACGGCAGCGGCTATCCCGACGGTCTCAAGGGGGGGGACATCTCACCCATGACCCGTATTCTAGTCGTGGCCGACATCTACGACGCCCTGACCACGGACCGTCCATACCGAAAGGCCATGAACCCCGCTGAGACGAAGAAAGAGCTGGACGATCTCGTGACGGCCGGCAAAATCGATGCGGATACCGTCCGTCGTCTTCATGCGATGATGGATAAAGGCGAGATGCCGCGGTTCGGGTCCCCCGATCGTCCGTCCTGAGAATCCGGTCACTCCCTCTTCCGGCATCCCAGAAGCTCATAGATTTTCAGCGCGCTGGAAACATCTCCCGCGTTATACGTTCCGATTTCTCTCACATCCAGAATGAACCGGGCCACCGACTGGCGTGTTTTTTCGCTGATCAAAATACTGTTGGGCCAGGACTTCGTGTAATCCTGAATCCTGAAAACGGTGTTGACGGAATCGCCGATCACCGTGTAGTCCATTTTCTTATCGAAACCGATGTTTCCCACGACGACCTCTCCCGTGTGCATGCTGACCCCCATCCGGATGACCGTCTCGATCTCCTTTGAAAAATACTCGTTGATGGACTCCATCCCTCTCTGCATTTCCAGGGCGGCCGAGATGGCATTTTCAGAATCATGGATGCTGGAAACCGGCGCTCCGAAAATGGCCAGGAACCCGTCTCCGAAATACTTGTCCACGATGCCGTTGTTCTTGAAGACAATGTTCCCCATGACCTCAAAAAAATAGTTCAGCATATTCACGGTCCGCTGCGGGCCGATGCTTTTCGAAAGGCCGGAGAAGCCGCGGATGTCGATATTCAAAAGCGTAACCGTTTTGAGCTCATCAATCACGGGTCTTTCCGTTGAAGGGCTGTAGGCGATTTTATCCACGACTTCCTTGGGAACAAATTTCTGGAACATGTTCCGGATGCTTCGCTCGTGCTCGGCCATGGAACGCGTCTCTCCGTAGAGCCTTGAATTCTCGATCGCGATGCTCACGGACGTGGCGATGGACTGGAGCAGCTGAAGGTCGTTTTGATCAAATTCCCCCTCTTTTTTATTCAGGACCCTGATCACGCCCATGACTTTTCCCTGGGAAATCAGGGGAACGCACAGCAGGGATTTTGCCTCGAGGCCCATCACCTGATCCAGTTCCGGATCGAAATGGGGAGATTCCAGGATATTCCTCGCAACAACAGGTTCCCCGCGCGCGGCGGAATAACCGGCTATTCCCCTTCCCAGTTTCAGCCGCTTTTCCTTCAGGCCGTCCACATCGATCCGGACGCTCGAGGAATTCTTGAACTCGATCTCGTCACCATCGAGCAGCAGCAGGGAGCCCGCCTCCACGTTCATGACCACCCGGATCATGTCCATGGTATGCTTCAGCACTTTTTCCATGTCAAAGGTGGAGGACGCGAGGGCGCTTCCGATCTGCTTGATCATCCTGAACTCCTGATCCCGCCTCATCACGGATTCGGATAATTTCTCCTTTTCGATGGCCAGCGAAAGAAAACAAACAATCTCCTCCACCCATTCCCGCGCGCTCTTAAGAACATCGGGGTTCCGGGCGCCGAAAACCAGGACACCGACGATGTTCCCGCCGATCTTCAAGGGAGACACGAGACCTGCCTGCAGGCCGTTTTTCAAAAAAAGCTCCTCCT
>Ga0268276_1003711_pt1 | contig 11535 bp, 11 predicted proteins | sample saktaG_4_FD_190145 | JGI IMG/M metagenome (GOLD analysis project Ga0268276, IMG submission 190145) | Saline water microbial communities from Sakinaw Lake, British Columbia, Canada - sak_2010_1_5_45m | ecosystem: Environmental > Aquatic > Non-marine Saline and Alkaline > Saline ...
AACCATCTCAAAGACTGAAGTTGATTTTATCCTGACAGGGGAACAAAATGTGGCAATTGAGGTGAAGTTCACGCCAAAGATCGGGTTTAAACAACCTTCAGGGCTGAAGGCATTTGGTAAAACCTATTCGGATTGCGAAAAAGTTGTGGTAACCAACGGTACATTTATACGTAATAACGATTTTTTATTTATGCCAGGTTGGATGATATAGGGTGGACAAAAAATTGTATAATCAGATAGTGAAAAAGAGTCCTTATCTCTTACAGCAGATTTCAAAACCAAGGCATAACTATAGGAAACAGACTGTAAACTTTTTTAGAAAGGTTTTTGCCCAGGACGTAGTGGAGCAGGGAGCGAAAATTTGATTTCAGTTGAGCTAAAAGATAAAATTTTATTAGAACTCGATGAACTTTGTAGAATGATATCAGGTTTTATAAAGTCACTTAAATGAACAGGTTTGTGCGAGGTAGTGTCTCTATGCTCTCAGCTCTAAGCCTTCCCCACCCTCACCCGAATCCCTTTCAAAAAAGGTTGTAAAGGGTGGGGAATGTGGCTCTTTGCCCTGCGGATTATCCATCGAGGATTAGGATTCATAAGAACAGTTATCTTTGCAAGCTTTGAGCGTACTGGGTTGAGGCTGTTGAAAGCTATTTTGAGGGAGAAGCTTCAAAAACCTTTTATTATATAAGCCAAGTGGAAGAGCATCATGATTAAAGTAACTGTTTTTGTCGGATCAAGCGAGAAGGCAGTTAAAAAATCGGCCGACAACCTCAATGTTCATGTCTTTTTTCAGTCATCGACACGGCTTGGAGATGGCACGAAAAACACACCTAAGGGTATCTGTCGTGACAGGGCCATAAAATAAACATAGTAAACTTCATAGATTATGCATATCAAAAACCACATAGGTGACGAACCCGTGAGCTTATATCGTCCGGCATTTGCCATTGATTCCCTGATTAACTTTTCAACGCAGATAGTCATTTTTGGCCTTGCGTTTGTCTCAAGCATATTAATATCACGCCTGCTTGGTCCGGAAGGGAAAGGTATTTATTCCTTTGTTTTTTTAGTGCCGATTATGACCAAGACAATTATCAGCATGGGGATAAATGTTTCTAATGTTTATTTTATCGGGGGAAACAAGTTCCCTGTAAACCGGATAATAGGAAATACTTTTTTTTATTCAATCTGCATTGGTGGAGGGGTTACAATTATACTCCTGATTCTGGCCCCCTTCATAAACAAATATTTTCTAAATAATGCTTCCAATCTATATTTTTATATAACCATTTCAACAATCCCAGTCCTCATGCTCACAGAAAATATTTACTATGTTCTGCTGGCTAAAAGAAAGATGATTGAATTAAGCTGTTACCGTTTAATTCAGCCGATAATTTATATAATCGCGTTATTGCTTTTTATAAGCTGTGCTTCATTATCAGTTATCAACGCAATACTGGCAAATATTTCAGGAATTATGGCAACAATTCTTCTGGGCTCATATTTTTTCTTCAAGAATAAGTATTTAACCGGTTTGGTTATTGACATCAGTATTTTCAAGGAGACCATAAAATTTGGATTCAAACAGCATTTAGGAACAATATCGCAGCTCTTAAATTACCGGATAGACATGTTTATCATCGCCGCGATGCTTACACCCGCGGAACTGGGCCTGTATTCCATATCTGTTCTGATAGCGGAAACCATCTGGTATCTGCCCAATACTGTCGGTCAGGTGCTTTTTGCCAAAACAGCGTCAGAGAAAAAAGAAAATGCCAATGATTTTACTCCGTTAGTCTGCCGAAGCATAGTCTTTGTTACTTTTTTTGCCTGTACAGTTCTGTTTTTAATTTCAGATTGGATAATTCCTCTGTTATTTACATCCATGTTTTTATCATCTGTCATGGCTTTAAAACTGTTATTGCCGGGAATTTTTTTCTTCAGCATAAGCAAGATACTAGGGAATGATCTTGTTGGCCGAGGCTTTCCACAATATACTTCTTTAGCAGCCACAATCTCATTAGCTGCAACAATTATTTTTGATCTTTTGTTGATACCTCGATTGGGTATAAACGGCGCTTCACTGGCCTCAACAATATCTTATTTTTTGACTGCAATTATAATACTTTATCTGTTTAAAAAGGAATCCCGGGTAAAGCTGTGGGACATATTAATTATTAAACCCGGGGATCTGGCTGAATATCGGAGGATTATCAGTTCTTTTATTGTTATGTTAAAAGGCAGGAAATTTACTTGATTGTTATAAAACTGGAATAAAAAATTCTAAAAAGTTTAACCTACTCGTATCAGAAATTCAAGCCTATGTGTAACAAAGCATATATCGATTTTGGCATTGCCAATCTTAGCAAAGAAGATGTAAACGGAAAAGATGTAATTGAAGTCGGCTCTCTTGATTTGAATGGCTCGTTAAGATCTATTGTAGAAAGATTAAGACCTCAGCAATATACCGGTGTTGACATTTTAAAAGGGACAGGCGTTGATCTTGTCTGTGAAGCTGAAGAGTTGCTTGAATTCTTTGGTTATGAGAAATTTGACATAGTTATTTCTACGGAGTTAATTGAACATGTTCGCGATTGGCAGAAAGTAATCGGCAATTTTAAAAAACTGTTAAAGCCTGATGGGGTTTTACTTATCACCACAAGGTCAAAAGGTTATGGTTACCACGGATATCCCTTTGACTATTGGAGATATGAATTAACGGATATGAGGATTATTTTTTCAGATTTTATTATTGAGGCTATAGATAAAGACCCATTGGTTCCCGGTGTATTTATAAAAGTTCGAAAACCAGTTGTTTTTATTGAAAATGATATCAGTAAATACCAGCTTTACTCGATTATTAATAATAAAAGATGTGTTGAGGTCGGCAATTTTGAGATTTTGTTTTTTAAAGTTACATATGTGCTCCATGATATTTTGTCAAAAATATTACCCATACCAGTAAAGGCAATTATCAAAAGAATAATTCACAAGATAAAAAGAAGACAGGTTGAGGTAAAATGATGCATATTTGTATTTTCTCATCAAGACAACTATCAGGTGATGTTCCCGATTTGGGAGGGGGTTATGTCTTGGCCTGGGTATATCGGTGGGATTTTCAATTTTTCCAGCACCGAGTGAAACAAAGGTTAAGTTAAAAAATCCATTCAACAAGTAAAGGAATCGAGTGAAAAAATTTTATCAGGTTACCAAGGGAATAGCGGTTAAGTTTGATCGCATCTTTGGAACAAAATCCAAAGAGAGCGGAGGGCGGGTCTATCGTTATATATTACGGATATTGTCTCCGGTTAGAAGAATTTTAGATCCGGCTTATATCCGTTTTTGTTATAAAGCCGGAATAAAAAATCCTGACAACCTTTGCCTTCACCTTGGCTGCGGCTGGAAGCATTTTGACGGCTATGTAAATGTTGATCTGAGGATTACAGACGCAACAGATGTGATTTGCAGTATTATTGATTTGCCCTGGCCGGATAATTCGGCTGCTGTTATAGAGAGCTATCACGTTATTGAGCACATTTCTCATCAAAAAATTCGGAACGCGCTTAAAGAGTGGCATCGCGTTTTGAAACCGGGAGGGAGACTTTTTCTTGAATGCCCTCACTTTGATGAATCTGTTCAAGAGTATCTTTCAGGCAATGAGAGCCGGCTTATGAATATTTTCGGCCAGCAAAGATTTGATGGCGATACTCATCTTTACGGTTTTAACCCAAAGCGTTTAAAAGCGATTCTTGAAGAAATCGGATTCAAGAATATTAAAGAGGTTTCTCCGCAGAGTTCACAGACGCTTGAGGAACCATCTTTCCGTGTTGAGTGTGAAAAGGCATCATGAAAGAATATACCTTAGCTCAAATAAAAGAATCATTTATTCAAAAAAAAGAATGGGAAAAGCAATTCCCTATCAACTACTTTTTTGTTCGGCCGCTTTCATTTTATTTGACATGGCTGGTTATGAAAGTGACACACGATCCAGCCAGAGTAGCAGTATTTGGTTTTTGTATTGGAGTCGCAGGCTGTTCCTTACTGGCAACTTCTCATATTTTTTCCATATGGCCCGGATTACTGCTGGTTGTTCTTTATTCCATTTCAGACGCGGTGGACGGCAATGTGGCGCGAACTACTCAAAACGTTACACTCTTCGGTAAATATTTTGACGGCCTTCTGGGTGAAATAATCGATGGAAGCTATTTTTTCTTTCTGGGGATCGGATTATATTACTCGGGCGTCGCTACTGCAGATCCTGTATTTTCAACGTTGATCTCCACCCATTCTCAAGCCATTCCTCTTTTGCTCGGATCGGTAATTCTGATCTCTAAATTATGGGCAACCATCTTTAGAAACCTTTACGATATATATAAAGCTCAAAAAGACGGTTTAGCGCCATTTGATGCTTCCCTGTCCACAGCCATCATCGGCAAATCAAGGTATCATGATCGTTGGTACTTCAGAGTTTTTATCAATCTGGAATCCTTGAATACTCAATTACTATTTTTGATTTTGTTTGCCGCGTTCAGGATTGAAATCTGGTTCCTGATATTGTTCGCGTGTTTTTTTACCAGCAGGGCGCTGATATACCTTGTATTCTATTTTGCAAGAACAAAATCAAAATTAATGAACACTTTTAAGCGCTTCTAACCTGTTCATTTCCCCCCTTGAAACCGCTTTCTATGGAGGCAAAGATTGTTTCAACAGTTATCAAGCATTATAAGAATCACGAAACCGCGTCATATTTTAAGGGTATTAACATCACCCTCGCATGCCCTTGAGACGTTTAAATATCATTACCGCAGAGTCTCCGAGCGAACATTTATCGAATTCTGGGCTAAAAAATGGCACCGTTCTTCTGGGGATGTATATGCAGCCTATCAAGATTATGAAAGCAATATTGCACTATGGGAAGAAATAAAAGAAAAACTGGCAAGTTATCCAAGTGGTTATGGCATGCAGATGACAAGGGAGCTGCCTTCACTTTACTTGCTTACAAGATTAATAGAACCGGATTGTATTGTAGAAACAGGTGTGGCATCGGGCGCGTCTTCTGCATATATTTTACGTGCCTTACACGATAATAGAAGCGGAAACCTATATTCTATCGATTTGCCTCCAGATAATCTCCAAACCGGCAAAGCCAGCGGTTGGGTTGTCCCCCAATATCTCAGGAGCCGATGGACATTACATATCGGAGATTCCAGAGATCTTTTGGAGCCGATTCTACGAAAGCTTGGTGAAATTGATTGTTTTATACATGACAGCTTGCATACCTATGAGCATATGATGTGGGAATTCAAAACAGCATGGGAATATTTGCATCCCGGAGGTCTTTTTCTTTCCCATGATGTTGGAGCTAATAACGCATTCTTCGATTTTATGAAAGAGACGGGAATTGCCTGGAAGAATTATAGGGTTTTTCACGTTCTTGGAGGATTTCAGAAAATTTAAACTGGGGGCCAGGGAAAACCGATCCTACACCAAACACTTGCCAAGGTTCAACCGCCCATTGTGCCCGAGAAAAAATCATTTTGATTCTGAGTATACGGCAGTTGAGGGGAGTGTATATCTCACCGCGCCCTAAAAACAGCAGGAAGAACGATCTATGCAAATATTGACAGTTTTAAAGAAGTTTAGTATTCAAATGCGACTTTACGGTCCTGCTCGTTGGATCGCTCGACATTTGCGTCCTGCACAGCTCCAAGCTCATTATGATGATATAAGCTTCTACAGGACATTACTACCCGATTCGGCTCTTTGTTTTGACGTCGGGGCAAACATAAGAGAAAAATCCGAAGCAATGCTCAAGATTGGAGCACGTGTCGTTGCCTTTGAGCCATCCCCTGAAGCACTGTTCGAGCTAAGAGCGCGCTGTGGTCGATATAAGGACTGGACGTTCGTGCCAGCTGCTGTGGGAAGCGAGCCAGACATTGCAATTTTAAGCTGCCCAAAAGATTCCGGCAAGTCAAGCCTTGTTGAAGGTTGGAACCAAGATGTGGTTAGCACCACGTATGTGCCAGTAGTAACCCTTGACACTGCCATTAACACCTTCGGGAAGCCATTCTACTGCAAGATTGATGTAGAGGGATGGGAGTTAGAGGTCCTAAGGGGACTCACTCATCCAATCACATTATTGTCATTCGAATTCCACCTTAACGAAAGAGGTATTGCTAATACGCTGTTGTGTCTAAAGCGGTTAGAAGATTTTGGGCCGAGTTATGTGAACATTACTCCAGCCGAAAGTCCATTTTTCCATTTTCCTGAGTGGATACCGCTGAAACAGTATGTGGAATGGTTCCCGGGTGACTTGAAACACACGCTACCCGGATATTTGTATGGTGATATCTTTGTCAAGAATGTGAGTTGAAATTAAAAGCTGATCTATCAAGCGATGGAGTTAACTTTGAAGAAAAAACCTGTCAAGATATTGATGTTAACGGCTTCTTTGAGTGTGACTGGAACACACCGAGTTTTGATGGACATACTAGAAGGTGTTGACAAGAGGGAATTCCGGATTTTAGTCGCACATAAACCTGAATTTCCCGGGCCTGGAAACGATCTGGTTCCGGAAATTAAGGAAATGGGGTTTAAAGTATGTCCTCTACGTGGAAGACACATTTTTAGCTGGGATGGATTAATCGATCTCTATCATATTATGTACAATAATCACATTGATATTGTTCATTGCTGGGATTCTCTGTCTATTGTGGCAAGATTTATTGGCAAAATAAACGGTGCAAAGATTGTTGATTCCGTGGGAAATCCACCCATGATGCCAGAATCATCGTGGAAAAATAGATGGGCAAAGAAGATAAGCTCTATATTTTTAGATGGAGTAATATTTGCTTCAAATGGTTCCAAGGAAGCGTATCACAAATACAGCGCGAACGTTTTGCGCAGGCGCAAGGAAAAGGTTATTTATAATTGCATAGATGTAAACGATCTCCCAAAGTATGGACCACATGAAAAAGATCGGATAAGAAAAAAATATAACCTTAATAAAGGAGATATTCTCTTATGTAACCTGGGAATGTATAATATACAAAAATCTCAGGAATATTTGATTCAAGCCATGCCTGAAATCATATCACGTCATAATAATGTAAAATTACTACTTGTTGGGTGGGGGGAACGAGAAAATATATTGAGGAACCATATACTAGCACTTGGCTTACAAGAACATGTAATTCTCACTGGTAAAAAGGAGAGGCAGGAAGTATTTGAAATTCTCTCTATTACCGATGTTTATGTTTCTTCATCTTTATGGGAAGGACTTCCTATTGCTGTATTAGAGGCTATGGCTTTTGGTGTACCGGTTGTTGCTACGGATGTGATTGGTAACCGTGAGGTGGTTTCTGATGGCGAAACTGGATTATTGGTTCGTACGCGAAATTCAGTTGCTCTCGGAGGAGCCATCTTATTTCTCATTGAGAATCTGAACTACCGGAAAAAGTTCGGAGAAGCTGGACAGGCGCGAGTTAAAAATTTTTTCAGGAGGGATCGGTTTATCAGGGAACACGAAGACTTCTATATTAATATGCTGAGGGATAAATAAATGGAAAAGCTGCCTCCAAACGAAAATAGATCTACTCCTCAAGTTTCGGTTATCATGACTAGTTACAATGCAGAAAAAACGATTAGTGAGGCTATAGACAGTATTTTAAGCCAAACGTTTACTGACTTTGAATTTATTATTGTAGATGATGGCAGCAGCGATTGTACCACTGAAATCATCCAAAATTACCGGGACGAACGAATACATTTAGTTAAACAAGGTCGCCGAGGCCGAGTTCCATCCTTGAATCATGCGGTAAGGCTGACTCAAGGCCAGTACATTGCTAACCTTGATGCGGATGATATTGCACTACCCGAACGTTTAGATAGGCAGGTTGCGTATTTGGAGAATCATCCTGAGGTTGGCCTTCTGGGAGCCTGGGGCATCGAAATGAACGAGTATTCTGGGCAGGAAAAGGAAATACTGCTTCCTGTGACAAACGAAGAAATTCGAACAGCTCTGGCCTTCTATTGCCCGTTTATACATTCTTCAGCTACGATAAGGCAGTATGTTTTTGAGAATGTGGGGCTTTATAACGAGAAACTTACACATTCAGAAGATATGGATCTTTGGGTGAGAATTGCCACCAACCACGCCATTTTTAATCTCCCCGAGTTCTTAGTAAAAAAGAGAATTCATCCGCTTCAATCTTTTAAGATTGTAAAGGAAGAAGCTCGTTTTCGAAATGAAGCCTATATATGCTGGAAGGCGGCCCGCTGCCTATCCTTGCCTTTATCCGTGAAGTTGAGCGCGTTATCATTTTATTTATACTCCAGGATTCCATTTCAATTCCGAGAAGGATTGAAAAGCTTATTTCCCACGGGATTGGTTCGGTCGATGGCTGCATCCCGGGATGGATGGGTTATAAAATAAGACTCTATGAAGAAATAGAACATGGAAGAACTCAAACGAAATAAACCCTTTGTTTCTGTACTCATTCCAACACGAAACAATGAAAAAGATTTAATAGACTGTCTGCGTTCTATAGAGAACTTGGATTATCCCTCCGATGACGTTGAAATAATCATCTGGGACAACAATTCTTCACAGGAGAGTAAGAATAAAGTTAAAAATTTTCTGTTTAAGATGACAAAAGAAAAACCGATGCGGGTCGAGTTTATTGAGCACAATGATAATTACGGGGTATATACATCGAGAGATGAGTTGTTCAGGCGAGTTAGCCCCGATGCAGAATTTATCTTGAGTATAGATGATGATGTCCTTCTTCCCCCACAACTCTTTAAAGAACTGCTTCCAGTGTTTCAGCGCGACAATTCGATTGGAATTATTGGACCAAGGACTGTTTTTGATTTTGCTCCCTTTGAAACCGCTCATGGCGCAGGCTTGGTAAACTTGTGGTTTGGGCGCTATACTGATGTAAATGCAGAGAAAGTGATGGAGTGCGATTATGTTATTGGTTGCTGTATGCTTATCAAGAGGGATGTGCTTAGAGAAACAGGAGGTTTTGATCGCGATTATTATACCTCGCACGGGGAAGTCGATTTTTGCTTAAAGGCAAAAACCAAAGGTTATAAAACACTGTACTATCCGGGGGTGAAGGTCAGGCACAGGGTAGAAAGAACTGGTACTAAAACCCCGGAGCGCACGTATTACGTTTTTCGAAATAAACTTTTTGTTATTAAGAAGAATTTCCCTTTTCCTCAAAGATGGATTTCATTGACTCTATATCTACTTTTCTGGCTTCCGAAAAGTATAGTAGCTTCTATTGGAAGAAATAAGAGGTTCGACATTCAGGAAATAAGAATAATATTAAAGGCAATGGTAGATGGATGGATAAACAGAAAGGGTAGAAGGATGTAATTTACCTTGAGGATTTTATGAAAACAAAATTACTTTTTGTCATTGACGGTTTAGAGTTTGGTGGCGGTGAACGGGTTTTTCTGCAACTGATACAAGGGTTGTCATGTGAACGTTATGGCATTCACGTGGCTACAAGTCCTGAGGGTGATTTTTTCAAAGTTCTGACGAGGCTGGGGATAGATGTTGCTCCGTTGGACCTGAAAAATAGAATGAATTTCAATAACATTAAAAGGTTGTCCGAAATTATCAGGGAAAAGAAGATCGATATTGTTCACAGTCAGGGGGGGCGAGCCGATTTTTTTGCCAGGTTAGTGGCCAAAAAGCTAAGGCCGAAAGTTAAGATTGTGAATACTGTTGCGATGCCTGTCAAAGGTTATGATGTGAGTGCATTAAGAAAAGGTCTTTATCGTTTTTTTGATTGGGTCTCTGAAAGATATGTAGACCGGTTTATCGTGGTTTCTGATGTTTTGAGAGAAACTTTGCTTAATAGTTACAGGATACCGCCTGATAAAGTGGTTAAGATTTATAATGGCATAGAGCTAAGTGATTATCACCCGGATTATTCCGGTGAATCGTTTAAAAATGTCAGAAAGGAATACAATATTGAGGAAGAAATCTGCTTGATAGGTGCGGTAGGCAGAATGGTCTGGCAAAAAGGGTTTAAATATTTAATTGAATCCATTCCGGAAATTATAGAAACCCTTCCCCAGTCTAAAATATTAATTGTCGGAGATGGACCGCTAAGAGCAGAGATGGAAGCGTTAAGCGAGAGGTTAAAAATAGGAAAGAATGTAAGTTTTACTGGTTTTCGAAGCGACATAAAGGAAATCCTTTCTGCACTTGATTTATTGGTAATTCCTTCACTTTCTGAAGGGTTTCCAATGGTAACCCTTGAGGCGATGGCGATGGCCAAGCCGATTATCGCAACGAACATAGATGGGATAACCGAACAGATAACAGATGGAATTGATGGGATTTTAGTACCTCCAAAAGATCCGTCTGCTCTGGCAAAGGCTGTCGTACGAGTTTTAGATGATAAAGAACTTGCAAGGTCTATGGGATTGTCGGCAAGAAAGAAGGTTGAACAGGAATTTTCCGTTGAAAAGATGGTTACAGAAACTGAAAAAGTTTATTTGTCTCTTCTGAAAGCTGGTTAAAATGAAAAAATGTCCTTATTGCGGAGCCCCAGGGGGTTTCTATTTTAATCCACAGATTTCGCAGATTACACGGATTACCCCGCGGCTTGCCACGGGGTAGCGCGTTTAGTTTCTTTCACATTTTTAGTTTTGCTCTAAGATCAATTGAAATAATGGGAAAATTAACAGATTTAGTTTCTAGTGGAAGAGTTTTTTGGGGTCCTTCATTGGAGGTGATTGCAAGAAAAAGGTGAACATTTCATTTGACAGGATAGCATAAAATGTGTTAAATAGGCTTTACGATTTTCGTGGTTATCGGTAAAGTTCACTTTGCAAAATTGTTCAAAAATAACAACTGTAGTTTTCACAACTAAATTTCATGATTGATTTAAGTCCATTTCTAAGTATTCAGGAAGCTCTCCTTAAACAGGTTCCGAGAGAAAGTCATCGCTCTCTTTACGAACGGATCAACTGGGAAAATCGTCTGATTGGAATCATTGGCGGTCGCGGGACGGGGAAGACTACACTGTTGCTTCAGCATTTAGCCGAAAAAGGTTCATATTTATCAAAATATCTTTATATTTCAGCAGACAATATTCGGGTTGAGGCCATCGGCATTTATGAGATTGCGTCACAATTTTTTCGGATGGGCGGCGAGGTCATTATTGTTGATGAAATCCACAAATACGCCGGATGGCCCCAAGAAATAAAAAATCTTTATGATTCATTTCCATCAGCAAAAATCTTTTTTTCAGGCAGTTCTACTCTCGGACTGCAACTTGGAAAGGCTGACCTGTCGCGGCGTGCTGTTTTTTATACTTTGCCGGGTCTTTCTTTTCGAGAATACCTGTTATTGGCCAGGAATGTTAAGTTTCCCGCCATCACACTTTCCGATCTATTAAAGGAACATGCGCGATTGGCATCAGAAGTTCTTGTTGAGGGTCCTGTGTTGGGACACTTTCGAGATTACCTTGAGCATGGCGTTTATCCTTTTTTTGTGGAAGGAATAGAAGAATA
>Ga0268276_1003713_pt1 | contig 11533 bp, 10 predicted proteins | sample saktaG_4_FD_190145 | JGI IMG/M metagenome (GOLD analysis project Ga0268276, IMG submission 190145) | Saline water microbial communities from Sakinaw Lake, British Columbia, Canada - sak_2010_1_5_45m | ecosystem: Environmental > Aquatic > Non-marine Saline and Alkaline > Saline ...
AAGTGGGCTCTCTCTTCCATACCGATAAGGCCAAACGAGTTACTCATTTCAAGATCTTCCTCAGAGAATCCCTTTCCATTGTCCTTGATCCTTAACCGCCATTTACTCTCTTTCTCAATGAGACTGATCACTACATTCGACGCCTCCGCATGCCGCATGATGTTGGTGAAAGCCTCCTGTACGATACGAAAAACCTGCGTCCCAATCTCATCAGGCATTGTCATATCCTCGGGGATGATGCTGACCTTGCATGGGATATCTGTACGGTTTGAGAATTCATTGGACTGCCAGCTGATAGCCGCTGCAATACCGAGGTCATCCAGAATGCTTGGCCGCAACCTGGAAGAAATTTGTTTAACCCCGGTAACCGTTTCCATCAGCAGTACCTGCATGGAGATAAGTTTGTCCGATACTTCCGGGAAGTCAGAAGGAATTCTGGCAGCAAGCCATGCCAGGTCGATGTTGAGTGCAGTCAGTTTCTGCCCCAGGTCGTCGTGGAGGTTCAATGCAATCTCTTTCCGCTCCTCTTCCCTCACCTCCTGAATATGCGCTGCAAGATCACGTATTTTCCCATGCGACTCCTTCAAGGCTCTCTCACTCTCGAGCCGGGCAATATTCTGCGCTTTCAGATCTTCAAGAATATTTAACAGGGAAATCTGGCTTTTCTTCAGTTTCGCCTGAACCTCATTCTGTATAATCTCTGCCTGCTCCCTCCTTTCCAGCTCCTTTGTCAGCTTTTCGGTCTGTTCTGAGACACGGTTGGCTAAAATCTCTTTCTGATGCAATGCCAGCATATTGGCTGACTTAATCCTCATCATTGAACGGATCATCGTGGCCAGCTCAGCCTGATCAAACGGCTTCTTCAGAAAAGCCTCTGCTCCCGTTTCAAGCACTTTGATCCGCATTTGCTGGTCGATCGAATATGCCGTATTCAATACCACAGGAATTAATTTCAACCTGTCATCCTTCTTCAACTCCTCACAGAGTTCAAATCCATCTATCCCGGGCATCACCACATCGAGAAATATGATGTCGGGGTCCTCCTTTAATGCCAACCCGATGCCCTTTCGGGCGTTCAGCGCTGTAAATATCACTGCTTCAGGGAATAAACTCTGAACCCTCGTCTTAAAAGAGGTCAGGTTATCGCTGTTGTCGTCGATCGCCAGAATTTTAATCTTTTGCATTATCCAACGATTTTATATTTGTCAGACTCTCCCAACCTCTTCAGTAGTGCATTCACCTCTTTTTTCAATTCGATCATTGTAAACTCCCGTCCAACCGTCAGGTCGTTGAAACGCTCGAGTTCATCGATTTTAAGCATGAGCTCTTCTTCCGCCTGTTTGCGTTCATGGATATCGGTTAGCACACCCTGAAGACCTGTAATTTTCTCTCCCGCTTTGACAGGCCGGCTGGATGTACGTACCCATCTTACATCTCCACTCTTGGTGAGCATCCGGTATTCCCTGGGTGTGATATCCCCTTTGAGAACACTTCCGAATGCCTGACGGATGTGCTCAACATCCTCGGGAATAACGAGGTGTGCGAAATGTGTGCCGATTAGTTCAGAAGGCTTATAGCCTAGAATTTGCCAGGTTGCAGGGCTCACATATGTGATTAAACCATCTAAGCTGATTAAGTAAATAACATCATTGAGGTTCTCAACGAGTTCGCGGAATTTCTCTTCACTCCCTGCCAGTTTGCCACGAGCAATTTCCTTTTGTTCAATCTCTGCATTGAGATCTGCCATGATGTTGAGAGATGCATAACGAGCCTCAGTAAGTTCGGCATTCAGCCTCTCCATTTCTTTCGCTCTGCTCTTTTCTTCCTCGTGCAGCCTGTTCCTGGCCTCTATCAGGGCTCTTTTCTCCAGGACTTCTTTGACAGCAAAAGGCAATCGCGTGATGGTGTCTTTAAGAATATAATCAGAAGCGCCAGCTTTCATGCACTCCACCGCCACCATCTCATTCTGGCTGCCGGTGAACATAATCACGGGGATGGAAGTATCTTGTTTCTGAATGATCGTCAACGCTTCCATCCCGTTAAACCGGGGCATGGAGTAGTCGCAGATGACCAGGTTGGGCAGGAATGATTCCAGGGCAGGAACCAGCTCTTCCTCTTTATCCACACGTTTGGAAACAACAGCGATTCCAGCTTTCTGCAGTTCAATGCAGGCCAGCTCCATATCGGAGGCAGTATCTTCGACAAACAGTATTCGGATAGGATCAGTCATCATTGCCATTATTTCTCATCATCTTACATCTTACGTCTTACATCTTACGTCTTACGTCTTACGTCTTACATCTTACCTCTTACCTCTTACCTCTCACTCCGGAAACTCCTTCTCCTCCCCCAGCCTTTCCAGCAGCTCATTGATACGTTTCTTCAATTCAATCATCCTGCTTTCGCGGTTTACCATGAACTGATTGAACCGGTTTAACTCGTGAACGGTATTTTTCAGGGTATCTTCGTCTCTCTTTTTCTGAGAGATATCCGTCATGGTCATGTTGAACTGAATTCTGCCCGCTGTATTGTCAGACTCAGCGATGACACATTCGATCAGAGCCCAAAACAATGCGCCGTTCCTCTTTTTTATGGAGAGTTCACAGGATTGAGGTTCTCGGGTATCCAGGAGTTTCTGACGATGGCGGTAATAGATGTCCTGATCGTCACGACTGATGAAGTTTGTGAATGGCTTTTTTTTCAGGGAGCTCCTTGCCACTCCCAGCAATTCGGCTCCAGTGAGGTTGGCCTCCATGATCACTCCCTCGTCATTGAGTGTAAAATACCCGACCGGGGCGAAATCATAAAGAGCCACATATTTTGCATGTTCTTCCGCCAGGCTCTCCTGTGCTATCCGAAGCTCTTCATTCTGCAGTTCCAGCTCAATCTGATGGGTTCGCAGCTCATGCATGATTTCCTGAATCTCCTTAGCCGACATCCCGGGCAGTTGATCTTCTCTGTTTTTCAATTCAGCTTCAGCTCGTTTTCGCAATGCCTGCAGATATTTTGTCGTTTCTTTTTGAGTTGTCATGGTTATTCTTCTTTCCCGGGTTTTACTGATTCCATCATCTTCTCCAGCGTGATCACTACCCCATCGATCACATTGTTCATTGTGCGGTATGGCCGGATACGCAGGTTGTATGTTTGTCCGTGTGAACTCTCTGCCTTAGCCTCTTTCGTTACCAGATTGCGGAGCACCTCTTTGGAAAGAAGCTCGAGATCAATGCTTTTCAAGGCAGAGGTAAAATGGCGGATTGGCCTGCCAACGTCGGCAGGGGTCAGTGAGATCATATCGGTTATGCGTGGTGTAAAGCGCCTGACGTTTAAATTCTTGTCCAGAAATATGATCGCTATTTCTGTGCTGTCCAGCAAATTCTTCATGTCGTCATTCGCTTTGGAGAGTTCATCGATCCGGCACTGCAACTCCGCGTTGATGGTGGCCGCCTCTTCATTCATGGATTGCAGCTCCTCACGGGAGGTCTCCAACTCTTCGTTGGCGCTCTGCATCTCTTCGTTGGTTGACTGAAGCTCTTCGTTGGTCGACTTCAGTTCTTCGTTCGATGTTTCCAGCTCTTCGATGGTGGTATAGAGCGTATGCCGGGTGCGATTTAACTCCTGCTCCAATAAGTCAACATTTTTCCCCTTCGTTTTTACTTCGGTTTTACCTGATTCCGTCTGATCTTTTGCTACCCGCTGGTCAAACAAAACGAGTATTAACCTGACTGTGGATTTTGGAACGATCAGTGGCCTGACGATCAGGCTGATCAGGGCCTCATCGCCATTGAACCTGACCTTTACTCCCCGCTTCACCACCTCACCCAGTTCCGACATCGCTTTCTTCACAGCCTGGGGGAGTTCCTGTTTCAACCCCTCACGGGCCATGTCATAGATATTCAGGCGAGGCAGCCCGATAGAGGGTTCAAGAAATTTTCCGGTAGAGCCATGGATGTACAGAATCTTTCCGGTTTCATCAATCACCACACCCGAAGGGATGTCACTTTGATGGAGAATGGTCTCTACAATGCGCAGTTCATTGATCTCATCCTGTATGGGAGGAGGGTTTGTTTGTATTGTTGGTTTCTTATGTTCCATGGGTATAAGCGTTGGAAATTTAACGATCGCCGGCTGGGCCAGTGAGTCGGGTAGTTGTTGATAAATCTTCCATTTCCTCTCTATAGGAGAAAACAGATCATTGGAGGTTCCAATGGTTTCGGAACTTCCGAGGAAGAGAATCCCGTTCGCATTCAGGCTGTACCTGAAGATTGGAAGCAGTTTCTTCTGAAGCTCGGCACTGAGATAGATCAGCAGATTTCGGCAGGAGAGCAGGTCGAGTTTTGTAAATGATGGATCCTTGATCACATCCTGAGTGGCAAAAATGATCTTCTCGCGGATCAGTTTTTTCACCCGGTAAAAACCGTTCTCCTCCTTGATAAAATACCGCGCCAAACGCTCTTTGCTTACCTCCGAAAGGATTCCGGGAGGATATAAACCGGTTCTTGCAAAAGCAACTGCCTCTTCATCAATATCCGTTCCGAAGAAGTGAAAGCTGAAATTTCGTTTCATCGACTCCATTACTTCATCGAACAGAATTGCCAGGGAGTAAACCTCCTCCCCGGTACTGCATCCGGTCACCCAGATCCTGACATTAGCTCCATCTGCTTTATCAGTCAGGATTTTGGGGATGATTTTTTGCTTCAGGATCTCAAACGCCTCCGGATCCCTGAAAAATGAGGTTACCCCGATCAGCAGATCCTTGAATAACAGGGAAGCCTCTGTTTCGCTCTTCTGCAGAAACTGGATATAGTCGGAGAGGCTTTCAATCTGGTGGACATTGAGGCGACGTTCGATCCTGCGATGGAGGGTATTGTGTTTGTATAGTGAAAAATCGTGACCGGTCTTGTTGCGCAGGATAATCATGATCTTCGGCAGTTCGTCAGTAAATCTGACACGCTCAACAGGAAATCCTTCTACGGAAGTTTGTCGTGCAAAGTTGAAATAACTCATCAGTTGTGCAGGCATCTTTCCGGGAGGCATCGTAAAATCAGCTAACCCTGTTGCGCTAACACTCTTCGGCATCCCATTATAGATCGCTGACGTTTCATCCTGGACAAGAATGACCCCACCTGCCTCTTTGATGGCTTTCACGCCCAGGGTCCCATCGGTACCGGTTCCGGAAAGGATGACGGCAGCAGCCCATTCCGCCTGATCCAGCGCCAGGGACTGGAATAAACTATTGATGGGGAGGTTCATCCCCCGCGAATGAGGAAGTGGAAGCAGGTATAGGACCCGGTTCAGGATGCTAAGATCTTTGTTGGGTGGGATCACATAGACATTATCGGGAAGTATCTTCTGGTTATCTTTCACCTGCATGACCGGCATAGCAGTCTGTTTCTGCAACAACTCCGGCAGCAGGCTTATGTGCGTTGGATCGAGGTGTGCCACCACGATGAAGTCCATACCTGTATTGGAAGGACATGCCTTGAAAAACTGGGTAAAGGCCTCAAGTCCTCCTGCCGAAGCGCCCAGGGCAACAACTGGGAATTGCTTGCTCCGCTTCGCGGCTGCCCCTAAATCCCCTTTTGCCCCTAAATCCCGGTTTGCTTCGCTTTGCTCGCAAGGGGACTTACTCCTTTCGGGATGCGTTTTTTTCTTCATGACGCCAGGCTCTGTTTTTACCTCAAGATTTGGTTCGTGTGATTAGACACAAATATACGATAAAAAGTTGGCAGTGGGCAGTGGGCAAATGCTCTATTTAAGGTAGTCGCGAACCACTTGCTGAATTTCTTTTTTTACACCAACCCATGTTTGGTTTTTAAAACTGACCGGCTCTTCTGTATCCTCTGCATCTACAAAATATGTAATGGCATGCGGAATACTGATTGCAAGCATCTGGCTGGGGAATTTTTGCTTGTGCCAATCTATTACCTGTTGTAACGAATAATTTTGTAGCAATTCATACAGATCCCAGAAGTCCTTTTTTTTTGCCCTGCCAAGCACTGCCTGGATTTTCATGGCTGCTATATCAGCGTTGCTGTAAAATCGAATTTCATCAATTGTTTCAACGATACCTATCAGGCGATGGGGATAGTGGACAAAATCAACTTTAATATTATCAATAAAACAAAAAATACCAAATTGTGTATGCTGTTGTTTATAAACAAATTTATCTCCGAAAACTGCTTCGAACTCCCTGACTATTTGTAACTGGTTAAACTTTTCGTGACAGAACATGTCAATATCAACAGAACTACGATGGCCAAACCGAAGAGACAAAGCGGTTCCTCCAACCAGGGAAAATGGTTGAAGCGAAGACAAGGCCATGAGCTTTTTTAATAGGGAAAAAGTTCCGGGTTCAACTGTCTCAGTATGTAACATCGAAATTCATTCATTGGTTTATCAATTATCGCGCTTGCGAAATAGATAGTATGTAAAGGTAGATATTTTGCATTCAATAAAACCCGGGTAACTTTTTCATCGCCATAATACCTGCGGCACTGACGGATATCGTCAACATCGCCCCGTTCAAATACACGTTCTATGACAAATGCAGCCCGGGCATCCAGATCCATTCGTTCATAATTGACATCCCAGAAAATCCGCTTATTAAAAACCGGTTTCATTTTTTCAGACATGCTACGAAGATAAGAAATATTGGAGAATCTTTTACCCTTGTCACTCCACCGGAGGTTTGTTCAGCAGCAGCCAGTATAAGCCAAGTTCTCCAACAGATTGCATGAATTTATCGAAATCGACGGGTTTGATTATGTAACTGTTAGCGCCCAGTTTATAGCTTTTAATTACATCAGATTCCTGACTTGACGAGGTGAGGATCACTACCGGAATATGTTGGGTTTCTGAGTTCTTTTTTAATTCCTGTAATACTTCCAGTCCATCTACTTTAGGAAGTTTCAGGTCAAGGAGGATAACCTTCGGGAGTTTACTGTTTTTCCTGCTGGTATATCGGCCAGTAGCAAAAATAAATTCAAGAGCCTCTTCTCCATCTAATGCGATGTGAATGTTATTGGTTAGTTTTTTCTCCTTTAAGGCCCTGAGCGCCAGTTCGGCGTCCATGGCATTGTCTTCCACGATCAGGATTTCGATCTCTTCTATTGACTTCATGATGATAAAATTGGTAATGTGAAATAAAATGTCGCTCCCTTCCCCTCTACTCCTTCCGCCCAAACCCGTCCACCATGACGGTGGATAATGCGTTGTACAATGGCCAACCCCACTCCGGTTCCTTCAAATTCAGCCTCTGAATGCAATCGCTGGAAGAGGCCGAAAAGTTTATGGACATACTTTTGGTTGAACCCCACCCCGTTATCGTTGATCCTGTAGATAATTTCGTTATTTTCGGTTTGGGAATCGATGATGATATTTCTGTTGGGTTTCGGCTTCGAGTACTTTAGGGAGTTGGATATCAGGTTTGTCCACACTTGCCTGATAAGAACAGGATCTCCATATGAGGGCGGTATCCCACTAACCCGGAGGATTACCGTCTTCCGGTCATCTTCGGTGGTAATCTCATCATAAACTGATCTCACGAGAGCATTCATATCGATAGTGGTTGCCTGAAAGTCAGCACGGGATACCCGGGCGAGGTGTAGCAGATCATTGATCAGCCTGTCCATTTTCTTTGCACTGAAGCGAATATTTCCAAGGTACCGTTTTCCCTCTTCATCCAGAAGATCTTCGTATTGCTCCATGATGATCCTTGAATAGCCATCAATGCCCCGTAAGGGCGCTCTGAGGTCGTGGGATACGGAGTAAGCAAAGGCCTCAAGCTCGGCATTGGCAGTTTCCAGCTGGGCAGTACGCTCTTTCACACGCTGGTCGAGTTCTTTGTTCAGTTTTTGAATCTCCTCCTCCGCCATGTTCCGCTCGGTAATATCGCGGGCCGTGGAGAGTGCACCCTGAACTTCGCCGGAAGCATTTTTCAGCACACGGCACCACCAGGCTAGGAGTCGCTTTTCGCCGTCTTTCCGTCGCTGCCAGCTCTCCACATAGATCACATTCTCGGCTCCGTTGAACAGGGGTTTCACCTGGTTTAGCGTATCCTGCTCTCCTTCAAAATAGGTGTTGGCAGATCTCCCAATGACATCCTGGCCAAAAAAGTCATACCCGGCCTGATTCGTCCATGTATAAACCTTCTTGTTATCCACCTCCGTGATAATATCGGGAATAGCAGACAGGATTGCCTCCTGGCGCGTTGATATCTCAGAAAGTTGTTCGGTATGTTTCTTTTGAAGTGTGACATCTTCAAAGGTTGTAAAAACCTCATATGGCCTCTCTTCTCCGGGCCTGAACAGAGGAACAGCGTGGATTTTGATCCAGGTGTAATCATCTGTAACCGGATTAAACACACCCATCAGTGCATTTTTCACCTCTTCTCCGGTAAGCAAAGCAACCATTGAAGGATGTTCATCGCCAGGCCAGGGGGATCCATCTTCATGGATTGCATGCCACATGGGGTCTGTGGAGGTGCGGCCCTGCATCTGGTCAAGAGAGAGGCCGAGAATCCTCTCGGCAGCCGGGTTGGCAGAGGTAATCTTCCCCTCTTCGTCCTGGTAAACAACTCCCTGTATCATGGAATTAAACAGATTCTGGTATCTCACCTCACGAACCAACAGATGATGAGTTTTGTCTTCAATCAGTTGTTCCAGGTCTGATTGGTACCGCTCAAGTTCTTTCTCGTGTTCAATCCGTTCAATAATGATCGCTACCATCTGAACAGCGTTCTGAATGAGCCCTATCTCCTCTTTGATGATTATAAGTCCGGTGGAGACAACGAGGTAGCCAAACAGGGTATTCCGGGTTTGAACCTCAAACACGATGTTATCCGTTGTTGGCTTATCCTGCCAGGTAATGGAGTAATCAGGGAACAGGGACTGGATCCCCTGTGTGAAGAGGGAGATGATGTTCTTTTTATCCTTGTGCTGTGATAAGTTCGTTATCAGCAACAACAGATCGTGGGCGAGATCGGGCATTGGAGTTTGATTAATCGAGAAACTGAGGTGCATTTTTTGCCAGCCATTCGTCAGGGTGAACGAACCAGGGATTCTGGGTAATGATCCCCCCGTTGATGGTAAAAGGGTGTGTTTGCAGTACATTCATAATTGTACTGCCGGAGAACTTTGTAACATTGTAGAGGCAGATGCTGATCCAGGGTTTACCCGGAATAAAATAGTTGAGCCGGGCTTCATAGGCCATCAGGTGTTCGATACCGGGGATCGCTTCAAGCGCCCACACCATTTCTGCGGTTGCCCTGATGTTCATGGGTTTTGGCTCACGTGTTGACTTGTAAAATGCATTCAATCCTTTGTCCATGTAAAACGGGTCGAAAACTCCCTCAGGATAATAGAGCTCTTTGGCTGACATGACCTGGAAGCATCCCGGATCTGTAAGACGTGACTCACAAACAGGACAGAAGTCGGTAAATTTCTGTTTGAAATCCTTTTCAGTTCTTTCCGTAGGACAATAAAGTTGCAGGTCTCCATCAAGGTATCCCTGCCTCAAAAAGCCGAAGAGGATCTCATCACGTTCCTTCTCGCTCTCATAGAGGCCGCACATGTGCATGCCCCAGTTGCAGGAATAATTTCCGAATCCCAGCTCCAGTTGTGCCTGGTCAGACGTATGAATGTGCATGACTTTCCGTTATTGGTTTCTTTCCAACAACCAAATATACAATAATAACTAGACCAACACAAGGGGACATAGGAACGTAAGAGCGTAGGAATGTAGGAACGTAGAGAGGAGAACTGGAAACCCCCACTGCAAACTGCAAACTGCGGACTGCGGACTAAAGTTTATTGCTCAGGATTTCGAACAAGGGTCTCTGTCAACTTCCCTGCCCGTTCAAAGAGAATATGATTTTTTCGCCGTGCCTCAGCCCTGATAACCCCGGAAGTGTTGGGAGGTGTGCAAAAAACTCCACTGGATTGATGAATAACCTGGTCCTCAAGCTTACGTGAAAGCTCCTTCAATAGTGCATCTCGTTTGATTTCGGCCATAATTTCGTTTATCAATACTGATCTGAAAACAATGAAATAATCTGCCAAAATAGGGCTTATCTTTAATATATTGTAATGTGAATAACATAACAAGCGAATTTTATATTTTTTTAACACTTCCCATTCCGTCCCTCGTCCTATATCCTTCATCCTTCGTCCTACGTCCCTCGGCCCTCGTCCTACGTCATTTTGTCAGCCCTCCCCGCCCGGCACCATCTTTGTCAATGCGGGTGAAAGAAAAACCAAAAACTGAACAACTATGCAAACAGGAAAAATCAACGTCCAGACGGAGAATATTTTCCCGATTATAAAGAAATTCCTCTATTCAGAACATGAGATCTTCCTTCGGGAGCTGATCTCCAATGCCGTAGATGCAACCCAGAAACTAAAGACTCTTGCATCCCTTGGGAAGTTCAAAGGGAAGCTGGGAGACCTTACGATTGAGGTAAAGGTCAACAAGAAGAAGAAAACCCTCACGGTCATCGACCATGGCATCGGGATGACAGCTGAAGAGGTGAACAAGTATATCAACCAGATTGCTCTCTCCAGCGCCGAAGAGTTTGTCAACCAGTTCAAAACCAAATCGGAAGCCGAAATGAATGCCATCATTGGCCATTTCGGACTTGGCTTTTACAGCTCCTTTATGGTTTCCGACAAAGTGACAATTAACACAAAAAGCTACCAGACCGGTGAAGGAACGGAAGCCGTAATGTGGGAATGCGACGGAAGTCCGGAGTACAAGATGGATGCTTCCAAGAAGAGAGAGAGAGGCACCGAGATTACGCTCCACATCAACGACGATTCGGCCGAATATCTGGAAGACCACCGCGTGCTGGAGATCCTGAACAAATATTGCAGATTCCTGCCTGTTCCGATCCAGTTTGGCACGGAGAAGGTGTTTGAGCCGGTTGAGCCCGAAGGAGGAGAGACGAAGGACGAAGGAGGAGAGACGAAGGACGAAGAGAAGGCACCGAAGACCAGGGAGGTTGAGAAGCCGCGGATTATCAATGATACCAGTCCGCTGTGGAAGAGGAAGCCGTCGGAACTCACGGATGAAGATTACAAGAATTTCTACAGGAAACTCTATCCCTATAGCTTCGATGAGCCGCTTTTTCACATCCACCTCAACGTTGATTTCCCCTTCAATCTTACCGGGATTCTCTATTTTCCAAAGGTTAAGAAGACGATGGAGATCCAGAAAGACAAGATCCAGCTTTACTGCAACCAGGTGTTTGTAACCGATTCGGTAGAGGGTATTGTTCCTGACTTCCTGATGCTACTGCACGGTGTTCTGGACTCGCCGGATATCCCGCTGAATGTCTCCCGTAGTTACCTGCAGAGTGATCCCAACGTAAAAAAGATCTCTAACCACATCATGAAAAAGGTGGCCGACAAACTGGAAGAGCTCTTTAAAGAGAACCGTGAGAACTTCGAGAAGAAGTGGGACGACATCAAGGTATTTATCGAATACGGGATCATCTCTGAAGCCAATTTTTACGACAAGGCCAGTAAATTCTGCCTCT
>Ga0268276_1003717_pt1 | contig 11528 bp, 13 predicted proteins | sample saktaG_4_FD_190145 | JGI IMG/M metagenome (GOLD analysis project Ga0268276, IMG submission 190145) | Saline water microbial communities from Sakinaw Lake, British Columbia, Canada - sak_2010_1_5_45m | ecosystem: Environmental > Aquatic > Non-marine Saline and Alkaline > Saline ...
AAAATTAGAATTTATGTCTTTCCGGACAACGCCTGATTTCCTAAAAATTTATAAAGGAAAATTTTTTAGTTTAATTATGGTACTAAAAATTATTGATGCGGTTGAGGCAAAAGTCGGAACAAATATTATTGTTGATGGCGAACCTTGTACTGTAAAAAAAGTTGATATCTCTAAAACAGGTAAACATGGGCATGCTAAATGTAGAATTGAAGCTGTAGGTATGCTTTCTGGAAACAAAAAAGTTTTCGTTGTTCCTGGACACGATAGGTTAGAAGTTCCAATGGTGGACAAAAGAAAAGGTCAAGTTCTTTCAAAAGGAGAAAAGTCTTGTAGTGTGATGGATTTAGAAAGTTTTGAAACACAAGATATTGACTGCCCAGAACAAGATTTGATGAATTCATTAGAAGAAAGTGGAAATTGTGAATACTGGGATATAGAAGGAACTAAGGTAATTAAAAGAAAACTGTAAATCCATTCTTATCTAGATTTAATAAATTTCAATTAAAGCAAACTTTAAAAACTATATTTATAACTTATTAACATGGCAACTAAAATTCCTGAAGCACAAAATAGATTATTCAAAAATGTATTTGTATGTAAGAATTGTCACTCTAAGAAAAAAGCAGACCCATTAAAAATTTTGCAAGGTAAAGTGAAATGCAGAAAATGTGGTAAGGCTGCATTTAGACCGATAAAAAAGAAGTGATAATATGAACTTTATTGTATACGATATATTTTTGTTAATAGTATTTGCAATTGTTGTATCTGGATTTCTATATAAAAATCGAGCTAATTTAAAAAAAGATGGTTTATTATTTTTGTATAAGGCTAGTTGGGGAATTAAGTTAATTAATTATGTTGGAAATAAATACACTAAAACATTAAAAGTTTTGAGTTATGTTTCTATTGCCATAGGATATATCTTGATGGGATTTATGCTTTATTTCTTAGGAAGAATTATTTTTATCTACACATTTATGCCCGATGTTGTTCGTGCGATTAAAATTCCTCCAATAATGCCGTTGATTCCGTATTTACCTCAAGCATTTAAGTTAGATTTTCTTCCCCCATTTTATTTTACATATTGGATTATAATTTTGGCAGTTATTGCAATTTCACACGAGTTTGCTCACGGAATATTTGCAGCATATAATAAAATAAAAATTAAAACAACCGGATTTGGATTTTTTCCGTTCTTCTTACCGGTATTCCTTGCTGCGTTTGTAGAACTTGATGAAGAAAAAATGCAGAAACATAAAAAATTAGAACAAATGGCAATTCTTTCTGCTGGAACTTTTGCGAATGTTTTAGTTGCTGGATTCTTCTTAATTATATTATGGCTTTATTTTTCAGTTGCTTTCGTTGCGGGGGGGGTGCAGTTTAATGGGTACGCGTATAATACTTTGTTAACAAATGAAATTACAGAAATAAACAATATTAGTTTAGAAAATCCTTCTTATGATCAAATACTTGAGGTTATGGGAAATAGTTCTTTGGCAGATATTAGCGTTGGGGAGGAAATATACTCAGGGATTAAAGCGGTATCTCCAGAAGGAGAGTATGTTCAACTGTATTATGATGCTCCTGCAATAAGAGATAAAATCGGTGCAATAATTACAAAAATAAATGGTGTTAGCGTGAATAGCAAAGAAACATTAGCATTGGAAATTTCAAAGTATTCCCCGGGGGACAAAATAACAATAAATGGTATTGATGCAGAAAAAGAAGTTTCATATGAAATTGAATTGGGCGATTATCCTTCTGAACCTGGAAGAGCTTGGCTAGGAATTGTTTTTATTCCTAAGTCGGTTTCGGGAATTGTAGGGAAGATGACCCAGATAGTTACTAGTTTCAAAAAAGAAAATGTTTATTATAAACCAAGGTGGGACGGAATTAGTGTATTTATCTATAATCTATTATGGTGGTTAATTTTAATTTCAATTAGCGTTGCATTGGTTAATATGTTGCCGGTGGGAATATTCGACGGAGGAAGATTCTTTTATCTAACTGTTCTTGGAATTACAGGAAGTCCGAAGATTGCAAGGAAAACTTTTTCAGCAGTAACATACCTATTCTTATTCTTGATTCTAGCTTTGATGTTCTTCTGGGCTTGGAGCTTCTTCTAACTCCAGAACAATAATCTTTAAAAATAAAAATGAATAGTTAGATGTATGGATGAGGAAAAGATTCTCAGGGCAGTAAGATTTGTGAATGAAAGTAAGGTTATTGGAAGAGGGTCGCATTATGCGGGAAGAGTTTTAGAATATTCATTAAAAGCTGCTCCATATATTGCAGTAGTATGGGGAACATTGGACCTTTATCGGGGGATAGGGGGAGATGACATGGGTTCTCAAGGAAAGTTGTTGGAGGGTCTCACACTCTTTAGTGCAAGTGCTGCTTTTTCTCTTTTAGAAGCTCGTTCAAGAAGAAACAGACAAGAAAAGGCTGAACCAGAATCAATAATGATGGGGGACATAGAGAGGCCTCTGGAAGAACCTCCAATAGAAAAACATTAGTAGAAAAGAGTTATATAGTTAATTTCTAAAATTAGATTATGATTACTGAAAAAGTTCGAAAGCTTTTGAAGAAACAGCATTATGAAATACCAACAGAATAAGGGTAACAAATATTTATATACTATAGTTTTATTCTGAATACATGAAAAGGGCGAAATTCAAAACTCCTGAAAAGCAGAGGGAATATTTTTTGAAAGTAAAAGAAAAATTAAATATTGGGGCAAAAGAACTATCTAAAAAATTGGGTTTGAAATCACGGGGGCAAATTGAGAGTTATACTTTTATGAGAACTTCTCCCCCAGTAGAGATAATCAAAAAAATAGAAGAAATATCTGGAATAAATGCGGATTATGAGACCGTTGAGGGAAAAGTTTATAGAAAAAAAAGAAAATTTATTACAATGAATCCCGGGGACGCAGAAGTAGAATTAATAAGAAAGTTTGGGGATGATTTTAATTTCCTCCAATCGTTAATAAAATCAAAAATGACAATTAAAACTATTGTCTTAAAAATAAGGGAAAGGGGGTATTCATTTGATAATTGTCGAGTAAGTCGCTGGATTGGAGCATATAGAATGAACCTGCTTGTTAATCTTGTAGAAGAAATAATTCCCACCAAGGAAGATATAATTATCGGAGGTCATATAAGAGAAGATAAAAATACTCTTTCAATAAATTTTAATCTTGCACCATTGTATCATCTTTTAGAAAATAAAGAGATTTATGTGGGCCTAAAAATTTCAAGAGATAGAAAAAAAATAAGAATAATCCCCTTAAATTTTGGGCGTAAGTTAATAAGAACAAATCGAGGGATAAAAATACTCTTGACCGAAAAATCCGAATTAAAAGTTAAAACAAATGTTCAGATAATTCTTAATCCCCAGAAATTTGGATTTAGCCTATCCGAATCAATTTATGATAATGACGCAAAATCTTTGGTTAAACTTGCATTAAAAGAAGGGTTTATATTAGATAGTATACGAAGTACCCCGTTTAATCACAAGGGGGATTTATCTCTTTATATTAAGAATAAAAATATCCTCATTGAAATAACCAGGGCAAGCTCCTATAAAAGTTCTTATTTTAAGATTGGACAATGTTTTGTTCAAAAATTATCCTGGCCAAAATCAATACAGTTTTTGGTATGCAAAGAAAAATTATTGTCGCAAGAGAGCATTAATGCCATAAAGAAATTAAACATAAATATTATATACACTAATTTCGAAGAGAATTGGGAACAGAAAGTAATGAGAAAAATCAAAGATGAAATCAAGTGAAGTGAAACAAAGAATGAATTTGCAAGGATATAGATTTGTTGGAGATCATTCAGCAGTACAGATTTGTCGTTGGACTAAGAAGTCAATTCGTAATGAGGGTGTTTGTTACAAGGAAAAGTTTTACGGAATTAAATCGCATCAGTGCTGTCAAATGACTCCTTGGTTGGGATGTCCCAATAAATGCATCCATTGCTGGAGACCGGTAGAATTAGATTTTGACAAACTTATCGGAAAAACGGTGGATTCTCCTTCAGAAATTATTGATGATTGCATTAGAGCTCAGAGAAAATTACTTGAAGGATTTAAGATTCTTCCCAAGACCGCAAATATAACTCGAAGCAAAGCAGACATGAAAAAATGGTCTGAGGCTCAAGAGCCAATGCAATTTGCCATTTCTCTTTCTGGTGAACCTACAATTTATCCGCAAATTGGAGAGCTGATTCAAGAATTAAAGAAGAGAGGAAAAACTTCGTTTTTAGTTACTAATGGATTAAATCCAGAAAAGTTGGAAGAACTTATTAAGAAAAAGCAGTTTCCTACTCAGTTGTATATTTCTGTAAACACTTCAAATGAAGAGGCGTATAACAAATTTCATAGAAGCTCGAAAAAAAATGCGTGGGAGCTTTTGAATAAAAGTTTAGGATTGATGAATAAATTTCCAAGAAGTGTTTTTAGAATGAATTTAGTTCGTGGATTAAATATGTCTGACGAAATGATTCCGGAATATGCTGAGATGATTAAAAAAGCCAACCCTCTATTTGTAGAGTTAAAGGGATTTATGTCCGTAGGATTTGCGAGAGAAAGACTTGGCTATGATAGAATGCCCGACGACAAAGAAATGAAAACTTTTGCAGAAAAATTAGCAAAAGAAACTGGTTTGAAAGTTTTAGATTCGCACGAACATTCTAGAGCGTGGGTTTTGGGAAAGAATAAAAAAGATTTGAAGATTAAGAAGATTTAAGCTCTTTGAAGAGTTATTGGAAATGGATTATCTTCAGAAGTAACTAATCGGAAGAACTCTATTGCTTCTACGAGCCTGCTTGATTCAGGATCTGCAACTTGCAATGTTGCCGTGTCAACGTTATTTAAGAAATCTCCTTCGGTCATCGTTCCCATTCCGGGGATTGTAACTGTTCTAGGATTAGAGGCCCGATTCCACCCATAACCTACACAATAAAGATTTACTAAAGTTTTTATCGTGTTTCTTCTTCCAAGTTTAGGATCAGAATAATCTGCAACTACCATTTACAAATCAATTATACCTTCTTTAGTTAGCGCTGCGAAACGAACTCCAACTGGAAGATTGATTAAAGCGGAAACGAGAGCCATATGTTCTTTTCCGTCTCCAGAAGCAATACTTAGTGCAACCTCAAGCCCGTTTATTTTTCCTTTAAGTTTTTGTAATAATTCTTCTTGTAATTCTTTAATTCTTTGATTTAAATCTACTTTGATAAATTCAAATGGTTTCTCGTGTTTGAAGTCTTTTGCAAAATCTCCTCCAATGAGAATTATCTTCTCCCAATCTCCGTGTTTCATTAAACCTGAGACTTGTGCCCACGTTCCCTGACCTGATGAAAGTAGTGCGATTAATTCCATGAAAACTAAAATAAAAATTTGTTTTTAAGTATTTGTGTAGAAAAGAACAACGAATAATTTATAAACCCAAATTCTCTAAAGTTTCTGTATCGTTTGAACCATATCGTTACAGGATAGATTCTATGCCTGGGCGCATTATTTGGGAGATACTCAAAGAAAAATGGCAGAATTTAAAGAACAATTAAAAGATGCTCTTGTTGAGCTTCGAAAAGGAAAGGCAAGAAAGTTTGATCAAACAGTAGATTTAATTGTAAATTTACAAAAATTTGATTTAAAAAAAACAACTGTTAATTTGATCGTTAATGTTCCTCATAAAGTTAAAGATAAAAAAATTGCAGGATTCTTAGAAACAGAAAATAAAAATATTGACGCTATAACCCCTGAACAATTCAAAAAGTATACTGACAAAAATAAAATGAAGGGTTTGGTTAGTAAATACGATTTCTTTATTGCTCAAGCAAGCGTAATGCCAAAGGTTGCTACAACTTTCGGGCGTGCATTAGGACCAACAGGAAAAATGCCTTCTCCTCAATTAGGAATTATCCTTAATGCTGACGATAAAACAATTGAGGAACTTATTACTAAAATAAATAATAGTGTAAAAATAAAAGTTAAAGAATCAAGTATAAAAATTCCGGTAGGAAAACAAAGTATGAAAGACGAAGAGATTATTGAGAATTCTAACGTTATATATAATGCAATAGTAAAGGTTCTCCCTAGAGACAAAGAAAATATAAAAAATGTTGAATTAAAATTCACTATGACTAAACCGGTAAAGATTAAAATAAGATAAGATGGCAGACAAAAAACATAAAATTCCTCAGTATAAAATTAAAACTGTAGAAGAATTAAAAAAGTTGACAAAAGAGAACAAGACAATTTTACTAGCTTCGATAAGTGGTCTTCCTGGTTCGCAGTTTCAAGAAATTTCTAAAAAGTTAAGAGGAAAAGCCGTAGTTAAAGTTCCTAAAAAAAATTTAACTTTTAGAGCAATTGATGAATCGAAGGTTGGTGGATTGGAACAACTAAAAGAAAAAGTAGGTAATAGTGTTGCAGTTTTATTTTCAAACGCAGATGCTTTTGATTTAGCTTCTGATTTATTGAAAGGTAAAAGTCCAGCAAAGGCTAAGGCAGGTCAAGTTGCTATTGAAGATATTGTTGCTAAAGCCGGTCCAACAGATTTAGTTCCAGGTCCAGCAATTTCTGAATTAGGTGCAGTAGGAATTCAAATTCAAATTAAAGAAGGTAAAATAGAAATTAAAGCGGACAAGGTTTTAACTAAAGCTGGTGCAGTTATCTCTCAACCTGCAGCAGACATAATGAGCAAACTTGGAATGAGACCTTTCTCTATTGGATTTATTCCTTTGGCAGCATTCGATTTACATGAAAAGAAATTTTACTCTGAAATTAGTATTGATGTTGATGGAGCAATAAACGACTTGAAAGTTGCTTTTGGAAAGGCATTACCTTTTGCAGTTTCATTGGGATATGCAACAGAAGATACAATTGGATTATTATTGGCAAGAGCAAACGCACATGCTTCTAAGATAAATAGAATTATGACTGGAGAACCTGAACCTGTTGCAGTTGTAGCTCACGTAGAAGCGCCTAAAGAAGAAAAGAAGGAGGAGCATAAAGCACCTGCTGCTGCAGGACTTGGTGCACTATTTGGATAAAATGAATACTCAAATTTCCGAAGTAAATTCGGAGGAATATAAATAATGGAAAACATATACGCAGCACTTTTACTGCATAAGGCAGGAAAGGAAGTTAATGAAGCAAATTTGAAAAGTGTTGTTGCAGCTGCTGGCGCAAAAGTAGATGAGAATAAAATCAAGTCTCTTGTTGCTAGCTTGAAAGGTGTGAATATCGACGCGGAATTAGCAAGTGCTAGTTTAGCTGTTGCTGCTCCAGCTGCTGGTGCAAAACCAGAAGCAAAGGCAGAAGAAAAACCTAAAGAAGAGAAGAAAGCCGCTGCAGCAGAAGGGCTAGGTGCTCTGTTTGGATAAATTTTTTTATTTTTAATCCAATTAACATCTACCCTCAAACACTTCTAGCGAGCAGTTTCACGAACAAAGATTTACTTTGTGCAACAGAAGTGAGTGGGACTGGGAGTTTTTGAACAGCAATAAGAGACTCTTTCTAAACGAAGTTTTGGGAATACTTATAAATTAAATTTAGTTTGTAAAATTATGCCTCAATAGCTCAGTTAGTAGAGCATTAGTTTCGTAAACTAAAGGTCAAGAGTGCAAATCTCTTTTGAGGCTTAACAAATTAAGGAATATAGTCTAAAGAATAGAAATTATTAAAAAGATCGAATTAAATAAGAGTGTAATGGTACTTATTTCTGATAGAGAAAGAAAAATCTTAGAGATACCCGAAACATCTCAAGTTGTTAGAGAATATCATGTATTGGAGAGGACTTTTGAGCGAGTTGCAATAGGATTAATTGGAAAAAATGAGAAAGACACGTATGACATTTATGTTGCTCATAATCCTAGACCAGAAGTTATGGGGCATATAAGTACGGGGCATAACACTCTTGAAGACGCACAGACTAGTTTAGAAGGAACTATGAATGTCCTTTTATCAACAACAAGAGGTTTTGACGTTTTTCCAAGAAACGCGGGATGGCTTGAGAAACACCGAGTCCAAGATTCTCCATAAGTAGTTACAAATCTTTATAACATATCTAAATTTTTCTAGGTTATGACATGGTCTCTTTTTGAAATTGATAAAACTGGTGAAGTTGAAAAACATAGAGAGTTAAAACCTCTTACGTTTTCTAACGGTAAAAACCAAGATGATGTTGTTAAAGAGGTTTTGAGCACAATCAAAGAGGGGCAGAGAATTATCTTTATTCACGGGGTGTGTGGTACCGGAAAGTCGGCAATTGCTTTGAACATTGCAAGGGAACTTGGAAGGACTTCAATAGTTGTTCCGGGGAAAAATCTTCAGTCGCAGTATAAATCTGATTATGAAGGAAATAAGTATCTCCTAAAAAAAGATGGGACTAAAATGAAAATTTCTGTTATGACTGGAAGAAAAAATCACAAATGTAAATTTCTCGAGGACAATAAACAGGCAGTTCCAATTTTTAAATCAGAATCAAATTTAAAGTTAAATGATATTTTTGAGGGTAAAAGAGAGCATGTTAAAAATCTAATTGGAAAAGATTTGTCTGCAGACAACTTTAATCTACCGTGTAAAATAGAAATAAGAGAGAAAAATTGGCAAAGAATAAAGGAATACCTTAAACAAAACAACAAAGTAAACATAAGCGATTTTGATGAAATAAAAGATGTTAAACGAGTGAGTGTTGCTTCTGTTTGTCCTTACTGGAGTCCGGTTCTTCCAGAGAAATATGAATTGAAATCATTTCCCGATTCTGCTAAAAAGTCTTATCTTGGATTAAATAATGAAAAATATATTTTTTATTCTGGAAAACCCGGGTGTAGTTTTTATGAGCAGTTCAATGCTTATGCAGATGCGGACGTTATTGTTTTTAATTCTTTAAAGTATATTTTAGAAACAGTTCTAAATAGAAAACCATCTACAGAAGTGGAGATTATAGACGAGTGTGATGAATTTTTGGACAAATTTTCTAATTCAAGAAATTTGAATTTAGATAGATTACAAAATTCTTTAATTCAAGCTTCTTGGTTAAATGACATGATTGGAAGTATTTCAAGTGAATTAAATGAATATATCCATCAATTCAAAAGAGATGAAAGAGTAAACCATTCAATTAATTCCGAGGACATTATTCCGTTAAGAGAAACAGGAATTTACGATTTATTTAAATTGATTCTAAAAAATCAAGAATTGTTTTTAGATGTTGACCAAGAAAGTTACATTCTTGATTTCCAAGAAACTGCAAGGATGTTCGAGGATTTTTTAGACGATGCTTATATTACTGTTACAAAAAAAGATGAGCAATGGATTGTAAATATAGTTACAACTAATCTTGCGAAAAGATTCAAAGAAATTGTTGATAAAAATAAAGTTTTCGTTTTGATGTCGGGTACACTGCATTCAGAACAAGTTTTGAAAGATATTTTTGGATTAGACAATTTTAAAATTATCGAAGCTGAATCAGAAAATCAAGGGGAAATAAAAGTAAGGAGAACTGGAAAAGAATTTGATTGTAAATATGCCAACTTTTCTATTGGAAAACACACGCGAAAGGAATACTTAGAATCATTTAGTAAGTGTGTAGATGTAGCAAAAAAACCTACTTTGGTTCACATAAATAGTTTTACTGATTTACCTTCCGAAAGAGAACTATTAGATTTTAGAATAGAAAATTTAATCTCAAGAGAAAAGTTAATGGAGTTGCAACATGAAGATAAAACAGGTAAAATTGTGGACAAATTCAAAGAAGGGGAGATTGATATTCTTTTTACAACAAAATGTTCAAGAGGAATAGATTTTCCAGGAGAACAATGCAACTCGATTATTTTTACAAAATATCCAAATCCAAATGTTCAAGAGGCTTTTTGGAAGATTCTGAACAAAACGAAACCGCAATTTTATTGGGAATTTTATAAAGACAAGGCAAGAAGAGAGCTTTGGCAAAAAGTGTATAGGGGATTAAGATTTAAAGAAGACAAAGTAGAGGTTTTAAGTCCTGATTCTAGAGTCTTAGATGCGTTTGAGGAATAATTATTCTTTCTTGCTAAGCAACATTCCCCAGACATAAAGTCCTACGATAATAGTGAAAACTATTGGAGATCCCCAATTAATATCCTGCATCCTTACTGCAGCCGCATAGAAAGATGCAATCCAGGCAGATACGACCAAAAGAACTAGGGGAGCTTTCAAAATCATTGGCCACACTCTTCTTTGATTTTTCATAATTTAGTAGAGAAGGGGAGATATTTAAATGTAGCTAAAGTAATACGCCCCGCCGGGTAGAGTTATAGTGTGGTATCTCGCAGGGTTTTATTTTACTTTAGTATTCAAAGTAATTTCCTTAAATCTCCATTGCGGTTAGAGTTTATAAATATTGTCGAGATGAAATAGATCATTTGATAAGATTTACTCCTTGTATTTATCCTACCCCTACATTTATACTAAAATAGGAAGATTTATAAATATGTAGGGATAGGTTATGATATGGTAACAATAAGAAAGAAAACCGTTGATGGAAATAGTTATTTTTACTTAGAACATAGTTTTAGAAAAGATGGAAAAGTAGAGAAAAAAGAGTTATATCTGGGGAAAGAAATACCTAAAGACATAGAGAAAATCAAAAAAGAATTTATTTCAGAAATATATAATGAAACTTGGATAAACCAGTTAGATAAGATTAAAGAGAACTATTCTAAAGAACAAAAGAAAACTCCTGAATCTGCAAAAGAAAAGGAAATAGATAATTTTATGGTTAAGTTTACTTATAATACTCAAAGAATAGAAGGTTCTAAGATGACTTTAAGAGATACAGCAAACCTATTAGAAAAAGGAGAAACTCCTAAAAAACCCTTGAGAGATATAAAAGAAGCAGAAGCTCATAAAAAAGTGTTTTATGAAATGTTAAAGTATTCTAAAGATCTTAATTTACAAGCTATACTTCAATGGAATAAAATTTTACTCTCCGAAACTAAACCAGATATTGCTGGAAAGATAAGAAATCACGGAGTTGCAATTTCTGGAAGCAAGTTTATGCCACCATTAGTTATAGAATTAGATGCGTTGTTAAATGAATTTTTTAATTGGTATAATAAAAATAAGAATAAATTGCATCCTGTTGCTCTTTCAGCGTTAGTTCATTTGAAATTTGTAACAATCCACCCATTTTCAGATGGAAATGGAAGAATTTCAAGATTGATGATGAATTTTATTCTAAATAAAAGGGGATTTCCGATGTTAGATATTCCTTATGAAAATAGAAATGGTTATTATACTGCATTAGAGCGATCTCAGATAAAACAAGAGGATAAAATCTTTTTACATTGGTTCTTTAAAAGATATCTTAAAGAATACAAAAGGTTAATTTAAATATTTCTATAATTTGGCGTTGTCCGGAGTTCCAGAAAATAAAACCGAAAATTAGTTAAGCTCAATAATATTAAAGTGAGGATGAGACAAATGATACTTGCTCATCCTCAAAATAAACTAGAAAACCAACTAGTTAAAAT